>Ga0075421_100002273_pt1 | contig 22857 bp, 18 predicted proteins | sample SoiMetdeltSBSDD5_FD_75292 | JGI IMG/M metagenome (GOLD analysis project Ga0075421, IMG submission 75292) | Bulk soil microbial communities from a Populus tree surrounding site in Tennessee, USA - Soil MetaG P. deltoides SBSDD5 | ecosystem: Environmental > Terrestrial > Soil > Tree plantation...
CGATCGGCCCTTTGCTGGTCTCAAGCTTCACCTTGAAAAGCTCGGGCGCTCCGACTGGACTGACGGCTGCTTTCTTCTCCGGGGCTTTCTTATCCAGTTCCGCCGCGGTTTCCTTCTTCGGCGGTGTACCGCAACCAGCCAGCAAAAGGCACACCAGCGCGATGGAGTGACGATTCATAACCATTACAATAGCAACGTATGATCTTCGCCCTCATGCTGGCGATGGCCATTCCCGCCGACTGGGTTCCAGCCCGGTGGAATTGGGCCGAGCCAGCGGCGCTCGATCTTCTGAAGGGCACTCCGGTCAATTGCCTGCTCGTCAAGTGGGACTCTGAGGCGGCGCCAGCCATCGCCACATTCGCCAACGCAGCGTCCGATCGCGGGATCGCAGCCCTCGCCATCATCCAGCCGGCTGGCGATCCTGCAGATTCCACGCGCCGGGCGATTCGAGCCAAGGTGACCGGAATTGTACTGGAGGGCGATTTTCAAGAAGTCGCAGTCGGACGGGTGCGCGACGCGGTCGCAGATTCGGAAGCCGTCGTGATTGAACTCACATCCCGCAGCAAGTTGAAGCTGGGTGGATCTTCGCCCGTGGTGCTGGCGACGTATCAGGCGTTTGGCCCGGCGTTCAAGTCATGGAGGACGGGCACGCTAAAGCCGGACCCTCTGGATCCCCGTGGATCGACACCAATGCCGGCTTCGTGCGAGCCGCTACAAGTGATTTTGCGACGCAGCCATTGTCGGGGCGCGGTGGATCATTGCACTTGACGACGATTTTGCCCGGCGCCTCAAGCAACAGGATCCGGCCACGATGAATCAATGGCGGCGGATCGGACAGCGCCTGCGGTTTTACGAAGATCGCAAAGATCTGTACGTGAATGAGGCCGGCCGGCAAGCTCGCCCTGGTCCAGGATCTGAACGACGGAGCTCTGCTCTCTGGCGGATTCTCGATATGATCTCAAGCACACGCCTGTGCGACCTGTCCCACGGCAGAAGCTCGAGACGGCGCCTTTCAGGGGATTTCCATGGCGTTTAACGTGGATGCGAATCGCTGACGCAGGCCGAGCGCGACGTACTGCGATCCTCCACGCGATCGGTAGGCGCACGGCTCACCGGCCCTCCCGGCTGGAAATCCGGCCTCGGCGAAACGGACCAGATCACGCTCGAAAAAGAGGAGCTGGGACGGCTCGATCGCATCTGGAAGGATGTCAACTCCATGATCGGCCGCCGCAACCTCGGTGCGCGGATGTTTAATGTCTCGACGATGCTCTCCGACCTATTGTCCTCGCCCGACGGCAAGCAGGTAGTTGTTCAGCTAGTCAATTTTTCGGATTATCCGGTGGAGTCGGTTACGTGCACGTGCTCGGCGATTTCAAGCATGCCCGGCTCTACGCGCCGGAAAGTGGCGAGCGGACATTGGAAGTTTACAAGAACGAAGAAGGCGTCGGCGTGGACATCGACAAGATTACCGTCGCCGCGACTTTGCGGTTAGACTAGAACAATGACCCGACGAGAATGGCTTGCCTCCGCGGCCGCGACGGGGCTGCTCAAAGCCGCGCCCCTGGCGCCGACCGCTCCCTTGTCGATCGCCAAGTGCTCATCGTATGACGCGGACTTGCCGGCGTTACTTTCCACGATGTTCGATCAGCTCGGTGGCCTGGGTCGAATCGTGCGAAACAAGACCATCACGATCAAGCTCAATCCCACGGGAAGTCCGAATTATCGCGTGCAGGGCAAGCCCATCGGCGTGACTCACTATATGCATCCGAAGCTGGTATTCGCCATGGCGCAATTGCTGAATCGCGCTGGAGCGCGCCGGATTCGCTTCATCGAAAACGCCTGGGCGAGCGGAGGTCTGCTGGAAGAGCATATGCTGGACGCCGGCTGGAACGAGCGTCCGCTGCTGAACAGCGCGCCGAATCCGGTGACGACCGACGCCGTATCGACCGCCATGGGATACGATCCCAGAGCCCAACGAGGAACCAAGCCCTTCGCCACCTGCGATAATACGATGCTGCTGGCCGAAGGCCACGGAATAGGAAACACCGACCTGAGCCGGATCGAGGTACGCGGAGAATCCATCGCGGACGCCCGGTTCCGGTTCGAAGCCTGAGCCCAGGCGAGGAGGGTAGTACAAGTGAAACGCCTATTGATTTTCGCCGCGATCTCTGCCGTTCTGCTCGCGCAGACGAAGCCCACCATGTTCCCGCACGTGCGCGGCACGCGCGAGATGATTGGCGCCGCCAACAATTTCGAAGTGGAATCCGGCTATCGCATGCTGACGCAAGGCGGCAACGCCGTCGACGCCGGTGTGGCTGCGATCCTCGCCGCCGCTGTCACCGAGCAATCGCGCTTCGGCCTGGGCGGCGAGGCTCCGATCATGATCAAGCTCGCCGGCAAGCCCGTCGTAGTTGTGAGCGGCGCGGGCTGGGTGCCGGAGAAGGCGACCATCGAGTTCTATAAGAACCGCAAGCCCGAGCCTTGGGAGCGGCCGGATCGCAAACCCGATATTCCCACGCAGGGCATCTTGGCCACAACAATCCCCGGAGTGTTCGATGGCCTGATACTCGCGCTGAGCCAGTTCGGAACGATGTCGTTCGAGCAGGTGGCCGCACCGGCGATCGAATATGCGGATGGATTTCCAATCGGCGAGGAGTTTTCCAATTACATCCGCAACATGCAGCCGATCCTCGAGCTATGGCCTGCTTCGGCGAAGTTCTTTCTCCCGGGAGGAGCCCCGCCCAGCCGAGGTGAGATTTTCAGAGAACCCACGCTCGCCGCGACTTTGCGAGAACTAGTCCAAGCCGAAAAGAAGGCGCGCGGCAAACGTGAGCTCAAGCTCAAAGCCGTGCGCGACCTGTTCTACCAGGGCTCGCTCGCCAAGCGCATGGCTGCGTTTTCAGAAAGCAACGGCGGCCTGATCTCCTATAACGACTTGAAGAATTTTCACGCCGAGACAGACCAGCCGCGTTCTATTATGTATCGCGGGTACGAGATTATGAAGCCCGGATTTTGGACACAGGGACCCGTGGTACTGCAGGCGCTGAACATCCTTGAAGGATATGACCTACGCGCGATGGGTCACAACAGTCCGGAATATCTGCACACCGTTGTCGAGGCAACTAAGCTTGCCTTCGCCGACCGCGACAGCCACTATGGCGATCCGAAATTCTCCAAAATTCCCGAGCAGACGCTGCTCTCAAAAGACTACGCGACCGATCGTAGAAAGCTCATCGATCCTCAGAAAGCGTCGATGGAGTCTCGTCCTGGAAGCTTCGGCGCCCCCAAGCCGGCGCCAGGCGCCACGTCGACAGCTTCGAACGGCGATCAGGACACCACTTGCGTCAACGTGGTCGATCGCTATGGCAACGTGTTCTCGGCCACGCCCAGCGGGGCTTGGCTGCCGTCGGTAATCGCCGGCGACACGGGCATTCCGTTTGGTATACGGCTCTCGGCGCTGCTGCTGACGCCGGGCGTTCCCAATACACTGCAGGCCGGTAAGCGACCGAGGCTGACGCTCAGCCCGACGATCGTGCTGAAAGATGGAAAGCCTTTCCTAGCGCTGTCCACGCCCGGCGGCGACAATCAGGATCAGGCGCTGCTGCAGGTGCTCCTTAACATCATCGACTTTGGCATGACGTCGCAGGACGCAGTCGAGGCCCCGCGTTTTCAGACCGAGCACTTCTACGAGACGCTCGGATTTCACGCCTTCGTCCCAGGCAAGTTGAACCTGGAGTCAAGAATTCCCCGCGGAACAGGGGATCAGCTCGTTACGCTTGGACATCGTATCACCATGACTGGCGACTGGAGCAATTCGTCGGCTCCAACAGTGATCAAGATCGCGCCTGGGGTTCTCGAGGGTGGCGCCGATCCACGCCGCGGCCGTTTTATTTTTGGCCGGTAGCGATCACTTGCGCGCTCACTGACGAAGAGCTCGGACGCTTCTGATCCGGCGTCGCGTAATAGCCCGGCCGAGTCCGTACGTTCGCCACCAGCGGTGAATCGACCAAAAGCCGGATCTGCCGGAACGAGCCGTCCAATTCCTGATTCGACGGACTGTAGCTGATGATGTATTGATTGCGGATCTCGTGCGCGATGCGCGGTGCTATCTGATCGATCTCCGAAACATCCTTGGGATAGTATGTCTGACCACCCGTCGCCCGGGCCAACGCGTCGAGCGCGCGCTTCGCCTTCTCAGCCTCTCGCGGTGACTCCTCATTCAGCAAGCCGACGGCGTAAATCAAGACATCATTCTGCTGCGCGACGCGCACCAGGGTTTCGAGCGGTTGAACGCTCGCGTTGTCATTGCCGTCGGTCACCACGACCAGAACCTTCTTGTCCTTTTTGTTTCTGCCCTTCACATGCTCGATAGCCTCGCGAACGCCGTCGCGCATGGCGGTTCCGCCTCGCGCTCGGATCCGCGCCAAGCCCTTTTTCAACTTCTCCACATCATTTGTGAACTCCATGTCGAGCGAAGGAGTCTCGTCGAAATTGATGATAAACACTTCGTCGTCGGGATTAGAGAGCGTTACCAGGGCCAGCGCAGCCGCGTTCACTTTGTCGCGCTTGTTGGTCATGCTCGCGCTGCCGTCGATGACGAGTCCTATCGAGACGGGGACATCATCGTTACGAAAGCTTTTGATTTGCTGCTTTACGCCATTCTCGAAAACCTGAAAAGCGCTCTGCGGCAGGTCCTTCACCATGTGCCCGTCTTTGTCCTCGGCGCTGGCGTGCAGCACGACCAGGCGGGTGTCGGAGCGAAAAATAGTGTCCGTCTCCTGAGGCGCCGGCTGCTGTTGTTGGGCCCAAACCAGACCAACCAGTGGCGCGACAGCCGCGAATTTTAAATAAGCGCGCAAACGTTACCTCCAACCACTATGACGTATTATAAGTGTGCAAGTTTCGTTCCATCACTGAGAATCAGCCACTTACTGATATCTCGGGTAAAAAAAGGAACGATCTAGATGATATATCTCCCTGAGTCGAGCAATCGACCCGCGATTTGCCGCCGCATCGCAATCGCATCGACGGGATCATATTTCGTGAAACGCCTCAGTACGGCGAGATTTCCGCGCAGTGCATCGCCTTCGGCGCAAGCCGCCAATACAGTTCTGCCAGTCATCTCGATTCGAGCCATCGCATCGCGCGTGAAGACCCGGCACATGTCCGCCGCTTGGACGCCCCTGCCTGACTGCGCCAGCTTGCGCGACCGCAATGTTACCGATTCGATTGCATATGCTTCCATTACGACATCGGCGATACCGGCAAGAATCTCCTGCTGCTGTTCGATCGCGGTGAGATATTTTTGATAGGCCACGCCCATCAGCAGCAGCGCGACTTTTTTCGCGTTACGCGTCAGCCGCGTCTCAGCGCCCAACGGCTCTTCGACGGCATCCTCTGCTTGCGGTCCGCTCAAAATTTCTGACAGCACTCCCTGCGCAGCCGCGACCAGCGGCAGCGTCCCTTTGCCTGCGCGCTTTAGCATGATCCCCGGAATCAGCAGCCGATTGATCTCGTTGGTGCCTTCAAAAATCCGGTTAATGCGCGAATCGCGATAGGCGCGCTCGACGGCGTAGTCCTGATGAAACCCGTATCCTCCGTGGATCTGCACACCCTCATCGACTACGTAATCGAGCGTCTCTGATCCATACACTTTCACAATCGAGCACTCGGCCGCGAACTCCTCCACCGCTTTCATCATCACGTGCGAAGCGTCCGGCCGCGCCCAACTGAATCCTTCGAGCAGCGCCTCGATTTGCCCGACGACCCGGTAGCTGATCGACTCGGCGGCGAATGTTCGGATCGCCATCTCAGCCACCTTATGCTGGATCATCCCGAACTGCGAGATGGTCGTCCCGAACGCTTTCCGCTCTTTTGCGTACTTGAGCGAGATGCCGAGCACATTCTTCGATCCGCCCACACAGAACGGACCAAGCTTCAACCTGCCCAGATTCAGGATGTTGAACGCGATAATATGACCGCGCCCGATCTCGCCCAGCACATTCTCGACAGGAACCCGTACATTGTCGAGGAAGATGGCGGTTGTCGAGCTGCCCTTGATCCCCATCTTTTTTTCTTCCGCGCCGGGCTGGACGCCCTCGAATTTCCGCTCCACCAGAAACGCCGTAAATTTCTCGCCGCCCACCTTGGCGAAGACCGTGTACAGGTCGGCCTTACCGCCATTGGTGATCCACATCTTCTGTCCATTCAGGACGTAATGCGTGCCGTCCGCCGAGAGATCGGCGCGCGTCTTGACGTTTAACGCATCGGATCCTGCCTGCGGTTCGCTGAGGCAGTATGCGCCGACAAACTCGGCGGTAGACAGCTTCGGCAAATACTTCTGCTTCTGTTCTTCAGTTCCGAACAGCAGCAGCGGCGTTGTTCCGATTCCAGAATGCGCGCCGTGCCAGCTCGAATAAGACCCGTCGCGGGCGAGGTGTTCGGCCGCGACCATGGCCGATGTGAGATCCAGCTCCATGCCGCCATAGCGCTCCGGTGTCAGGATTGCGGTCAGTCCCAGCTCAGCCGATTTCTTGAGCACCTGGACGGCGACGTCGTGATTGCCGTGGTCGATCTCCTCCAGCCGCGGGGTGACTTCATTGTTCCAGAACTCATCTGCTGTGCGAGCGATCGCTCGATGTTCATCGCTGAGATCCTCCGCCGTGAAGATCTCGCCCGGCGTCCGCTCCTCAATCAGGAATGCGCCGCCGCGCGTCTTGGGTAGCGTCATAGCCTCTCGAATACTCCGGCCGCGCCCTGCCCGCCGCCGACGCACATCGTCACCATTCCATATTTGGATTGGCGACGGCCCATCTCGCGGAGAATAGTCGCCGTGAGCTTGGCTCCCGTGCAGCCCAGTGGATGGCCCAGGGCGATAGCGCCCCCGTTCACGTTGATGCGGTCCGGATCGAGCCCCGCCTCGCGAATCACGGCAAGCGATTGGACAGCGAAGGCCTCGTTGAGCTCGATGACATCGATGTTGGCAAGTTTCAGACCGGCGAGCGCGAGCGCTTTGGGAATCGCCACTACAGGCCCGATCCCCATGACCTCCGGCGGAACGCCACCCACAGCGAAGCTCACGAAGCGCGCCATCGGCTTGAGTCCCAGCTCGCGCGCTTTCTTGTCGGACATCACCAGAGCCATGGCCGCGCCGTCACTCATCTGCGACGAGTTCCCCGCGGTCACCGTGCCGCGGGCGTGAAATACAGGTTTGAGCTTCGCGAGCGCCTCGGCAGTAGTATCGGCGCGCGGTCCTTCGTCCTTCGAGAACCCATTCATTGGCGCGATCTCTTCGGTGAACTTTCCTTCCGCCTGCGCCTGCAGCGCCTTCTGGTGGCTCCTTAAGGAGAAGCTGTCCTGCTCTTCTCTCGAAATGTTGTAGCGGCGCTGGAGCTGCTCGGCGGTCAGACCCATGTTCATGTAGACCTCGGGCCGATTGTCGACGATCCACGGATTGGGCGCGAGATTGTGTCCCCCCTTCGGAATCATGCTCATCGATTCGCTGCCGCCGGCCAGCAGAATCTCAGCGCCACCCGAGCGAATCCGATCCGCAGCCAGCGCAATCGACTGCAGTCCCGAGCTGCAGAATCGATTAATCGTGAGGCCGGTCACGGTATCCGGCAGCCCTGCTCGCAGCGCCACAACTCGAGCCATATTGTTTCCCGACTCCGCTTCGGGCATGGCGCAGCCGAGTATCAGATCCTCAACATCGGCCGGCCCGACTTGCGGATACTTCTCGAGCAGACGGCGCACCACGGCAGCCGCCATGTCATCCGGCCGCGTATTTCGCAACGACCCGCGCGGAGCTTTTCCGGCGGGCGTGCGCAAACAATCGACAATCACTGCTTCGTTCATATCAGTTACTATCTTCTCAATTCCGCAGCGGCTTTCCAGTTTTCAGCATGTGCTGCATCCGCTCCTGGGTCTTCGGCTGGCCGCACAAACTCAAAAACGCTTCGCGCTCCAGATCGAGCAGATGCTGCTCCGACACCTTCTGCCCACCTGTCAATCGCCCGCCGCTCAGCACGTACGCCAGCTTCTCGCCGATTACGGCGTCGTAGTCGGAGATGAACTCGCCCTGACGCGCCATATAGACGCCCAGCTTGAGCAGTGCGAATCCAGCGTCTCCTCCGACTGGAATATCGGTGCGGGGAGCCGGGGCGACATAGTGCGGAGCAAGCTGCAGAGCCAGCGCCTTCGCGTCGGCGATCAGGCGCTCGGAATTCATCGATACGTCGTCCACCGGACGCAGGAACCCCATCGAGCGCGCGTCATCGGCGCTCGATGCCACTTTCGCATATCCGATCGTTTCGAAAGCGCGCGTCGCGTCACCAGTGCGCAGCAGCAGCTCTTTGCAGCCGCCGCCCGCCGGGATCACTCCGACGCCGACCTCCACCAGTCCTATGTAACATTCCGCCGACGCCTGCATCCGCGCCGTATGCATTGCGATCTCACATCCGCCGCCCAGCGTCATGCCGAACGGCGCCGCAACCACGGGTTTTGGCGCGAATTTCATCGCCATGTTGGCCTGCTGGAAACGCCGGACGGCCAGGTCGAGATCATCCCATTCGCCCTCCTGCGCCATCAGCAGCACCAACATCAGATTCGCTCCGGCGCTGAAGTTCTCGCCCTGATTGGCGACGATCATCGCTTCGAAGTTCCGCGTTGTTTCGTCGAGCCCCGAGTGAATCATGGTGACGATATCGTCCCCAATCGTATTCATCTTGCTGTGAAACTCTAGGCACATGACGCCGTCGCCGACGTCCACGAGCGATGCGCCCGCGTTTTTCTTCACCACCCCGCGAGCGCGCTTCAAGTCGGACAGCACGATAATCCCGGGACGCTCTTCCACCAGCTTGAATCCCCCGGCTCCGAAATCGAAGTATTCTGTCCGAGTACCCGCCGCCCGGTAGAACGATGTCGCGCCCGACGCCAGCATCTTCTCCACACCCGGTGGCAGTGATCCGCCTTCGCTTATTATCCGCTTGGCGGTGGCGGGAAAATCGATGGCGTCCCATAACTCGAATGGCCCCAGCGTATTGGCGTAGCCCCATCGCATCGCCCGATCGATCTCAACGATGCGGTCAGAGATCTCCGGAATCGTGCCGGCCGCGTAGACCACATGGTCCCGGAACAGCTTCCAGAGCAGCGATCCGGCGCGGTCCGGTGTCGCAATCAGCGTACGAAGCCGCTGTCCGAGGTCTTCGATATTCTTTGACGCCTCGGCCGAAGGAAATTTAACCTTCTTCGCCGGATGGTATTCGAGCGTCTTCCAGTCGATCGCATGGATCTCTTTCGCCGGTCCTATGCGCTTGTAGAAGCCCTGGCCAGTCTTATCGCCGAGCCAGCCACGCTCCACCATCTTCTGCATGAACTCAGGCAGAACGAAGCGCTCGCGCCATGGATCGTTCGGAACCGACTCGTAGAGGTTGCGCGCCACATGCGACCAGACGTCTAGACCAACGATATCCATCAGCCGGTAGCTGGCGCTCTTTGGAAATCCGATCAGCGCCCCGGTCAGCGCATCCACCTCTTCGATGCTGTAGTCGTCCTCGACGGTGATCTTCTGAATGGTTCCCGCGAAAAAAGCGCCGATCCGGTTGGCGATGAAGTTCGGCGTATCTTTGCAAGGGACCACGCCCTTTCCCAGCCGAAGATCGCAGAAGTGCGAGACGAAGTTGACGATCTCGGGCGCAGTCATCGGCCCGGCAATCACTTCGACCAGATGCAGGTAACGCGGCGGATTGAAGAAATGCGTCCCAAGGAAGTGGCGCCGCATCTCTTCGCCGAACTCCGCCGAGATTTGCGCCAGCGGAATGCCGCTGGTGTTAGTCGAAACGATGGCGTCGGCTGCGCGCAGAGGCTCCACCTTCGCCAACAGGCTGCGCTTAATCTCTAAATTCTCGGCAACGACCTCAATGATCCAGTCGCACGAGCGAACTTCCTTTAAGTCATCCTCGAAATTCCCCGGGGTGATCAGAGATGCCGCAGCATCAGTAAAAAACGCTCCTGGCTTCTGTTTCTTCGCCGTCTCGATGCCCTTGAGCGCCGCGGCGTTGCGATTGGACTGATTCGGAAGAACGATATCGAGCAACGCCACCGGCACGCCGGCGTTGGCGAAATGCGCCGCGATCCGCGACCCCATAGTTCCAGCGCCTAGAACAGCGATGCGACGTATTAATTTCAATGTGTTAATCCCAATCGCGAGTTTAGCGCGAAATGGGACGACTGCAAAAAGGCCGCCCACACTGATTGGGCGGCCCTGTTATTTTTACATCGGAAGTTGCAATCTTACACGTGCCCACCTTACATCTTGCTAAGTGATTGTACCTTCAACGTATCGCCTTCAGCCGATCCGGTAACTGTCACTTTCATATTCTTCAGGCTCTTCCCGGCAGCGATACCCTTGACCTGAATGTTGCCGGCCTCGTCGAGCTTCAGGAAGGTTCCGTCACCGGTCAGCACGGCGAAACTGGTGGTATTGTGGTCGGCTTGGCAGTGCCGAAGGACATCCTTCTTCGCGTCAGCGGAGGACTTAGTTTTAGTAGTCGTTGATTTAGAAGAAGTTGAAGAGCTGTGTTCGGCGCCCGCCGCCGTTGAGGAGGACGACTCGCGTTCAGAGCGCGTATCGATTGACGTCAAGCCACTGGCAGGGGTGCAATTTGCGTTCACGATTGTGCCGGTATAAGTCCGGGCGCCGGCCGCATCGGCCTGACCGGAGACCCGATCAGCCTGAGAGCTGGAGGATTTTTCAACTTGAGTCGAGCTCTCTGTCTTTACCGAACTTTCCGTTTTACGTTCTTGCGTGCTGGACTGACTGGGGGTTGCTTGCGATTGGGTAAACATCATAGCCGCCGCCAGCGGCAGCGCGATCGCAATACTATAGAGGGATTTCATTGGGTTGGTCTCCTGTTCCGGTAGTGTTCAGACATAGCATTTGTTTGCAATCGGTCTGCCATGTGACCCACGGTATGATGGAGTTAACAGGTCTTCAGCGTGCATGACGCAAGAAATAGGAAAACCCCGACGAAAAATTCCAAGATGGCTTATGCCGGTTCTGGGCTATGCGCTTTCCGCCGCCAGTCTCATCTGGGTATTCCGCGACTTTGATCTTCATCAGACGTTGACTGATCTTTCGACGCTCGATTGGCGATATGTGTCTGTCGCGGTCATCGTCGATCTTTCGATCTACCTCGTCCACGCCTGGCGCTGGAACATACTTTTGCGTCCTGTCGCGCGCCTATCCTTCTGGCGTACGGTTCAGGCTATCTACATAGGGCTTTACGCCAATGAGATTTTGCCGCTCCGGACCGGGGAAGTGATCCGGTGCTATCTTCTCGCTCACTGGAATAATATTCCGATCTCGCTTGCACTCTCATCGGCGGCGATCGAAAGAATATTGGACGGTGTGTGGATGGTGATGGCGCTATTCATCACGACCAGTCTGCTTCCACTCCCGCGGTACCTTGTAGCGGGAACTCAGTGGTTGGCCTTGGGCCTCTGCACGCTGCTGGGGCTGTTGGTATACGTCTCTGTGCATCGGCAGAAAGTTCAAGCGATGTTCTCCGAAAACCGCTGGACCAGGGGCCTGCGTCATGTCGTGGAAGGAATCCATATCATGGGGAACCGTCGCACCATGCTGGCGACGGCTGGCGCAAGTCTGTTGTACCTGGCTTTGCAGGTCGTGCCCGTTTGGGCGCTCATGGAAGGCTACGGCCTCGATCTCTCCATGTGGGCCGCTGCGGCCGTTTTTATCGTCATTCGTCTAGGCACCGTCATCCCAAACGCTCCCGGCAATGCAGGTCTGTACCAGTTCTTCTGCATACTCGGACTCGGACTGTTTAGCGTGCCCAAGCAGACGGCAGTGGGGTTCTCGCTGATGATGTTCGGCGTCCTGACGCTGCCGCTGCTCATCGGCGGCTTTGTCGCCGTGGCGCTCACAGGCTTGAAGCTAGGTGACATCCGATCGCAAGCGCAATCCAGTATGCAGTCGACCGTGGAAGTCACTTCCGATTAACACGACTAAGCCCACAACACGGGCTGCCGTACAAAGAAGTTCCGGATCACTTCTTCCACATCGGAATCAGCCTTCAACGTCTTCCACAACTCGATGTAATCGGATTGACCAAGCGCCTCGCCTGCAAATAACAGACTGCAGTGGCGCATCGGCCACTCTTTGTCGTACATCACGTCTGGCGGCAGCGGCCACAACTTCTTGTCGCGGATGTAGGGGAACATATATACCATCGCCCTACGAATCCCTCGTCCGTCCGGCAATTCGAACTTCCACAGATTGTTAGACGGTGTGGAGAGAATCCGGCAGATCGTCGCCAACGCGTCCAGGTTGAAGAGCGAGTATCCGTACGGCTTGGTCCGCCTCAGCTCTTCGGGAAAACTTCCATTGGCGGCGATCTGATTCGGCACGAGGACCGTTTTGAACCGATCGCTGCAGTACGCCATCAGCTCGTTGTTCCCAGTCACTTTGGCATAAGCGGCGGCCTGCATCACCCAGCAAGTGCCGTGATTGTTCTTGGCGTCGCGCTCATCGGTTCCGTATGTATGAGTCGTCATCCACTTGGCATAGTCGGCGAACCACTTCTTGACTCCCGCCATCTCGAGCTTGGTAAACGCCGGCGATCCCTCGAGCGTCTCAATCGCCCTGGCGACCTCAACCAGATGAATCGTATCGATCACGCCAATTCCGCGCCCCGTGAAGCGCCCTTGAATCGCCTGCGAGTACAGCAGCGACGGATTCATCCGCGTCTCCTCGTCGACAAACCAGGCTCGCAAATGCCGTCCCGCGTGTTTGGCGTAGCGCGCGTCCTTCGTGAGCTGCCACGCCGCCGCCAGCGCCGGAACCTGCACGCTGAGCCTCATCAGAAATTTGCGGTGATCAGTGAAATTTCCGGGATTCGACATCCCGTCCCGTTGGATGTAAGGCGCTTTCGGATCCTTCGGATCAGGCCACCAGTAGTCGCCCTCTGAGAAGAAATCGTGCAGCCCCCCCGCGCTGCGTGGACTCGATGACGCCGTAACGGTCTTCGGCGCCTCGGTCAAATACTGCTTGGCGGCTTTCAAGACCCGGTCCCGATCGAACGCCTTCACGTCGAAGGCCGCAGGCGTCGTACAGGCAAGCAGCCGCGCCGAATGCTTCGGCATATCCTTGGCGGTGAACTGCCCCTCATGACGGCCGAGATCTTCGCCCGTCCAATAGTCGGTGACACGGCTGGGCTCAGGCAGCTTAAACGACAGCGTCTGCGGCGCCTCTCCCCAGTTAAATAGCGATACCATGCGCTTGCCCGGCAGCTTAGTCACACCCACGCGCAGCGAGTCGTCCTCGAACTCGGCGGCGATTCCTGTAGGTGGCAGCAACTTCTGGAGCATCGCCAGCCTGTCCGGCGGAATCTTCGTCAGGTCGTCGCCGGAAAGAATCATTCCCCCGCTCGCGTAGACCGACGTAGCGTGGAAATGAAATTCATTCAGCGGAAGATCGCCTGTCAGCACAATGGCGTCAGGATCGTTCCACCAGAGCCGCCCATTCTGCCAATTGCGGCGCAGATTTTGCCGCGCGATGTCATGGAATACCTTCCAGGTACGCTTGATATCCGCCGAGCTGCGCGAGCCGTCGATCAATCCAAACGAGCCCCAGATCGGATGGTTGCAGCCCAGGATGAAGCTCTTTTCCGCCCCTCGCAGGACGGCCTGCATGCCGCGCCGGTATGCCTCTATCCGCGTAGCCTTTGGATCGTGCAGCCGGCCCCCATGCATCGCCCCCCAGAAATTCGCGTCGAGCTTGAAATACGTGCAACCCCATTCCGTCCGCATGGTGCGAAACAGCTTCTCCAAATGTTTCTGCGCTTCCGGATGCGTTCCGTCGAGCGCATACCATGGACCTCGCCGCCAACCCTGGAACGTCACTTCATTCGCCGGCAGCGGAGACCCGTCCGCCCGCTTCATGAACCAGTCGGGATGCTGCTGGAACAGATGCGAGCCCTTCTCTGCGATAAACGGCGCGACCCAGATCGCCGGTTCAAATCCGCGCCGCCGAATCTCCTTCAGCACACCCTGGACGTCGCCGCCAAACGCCTGCCCAGTCTCGAGCCAGTCGCCCATAGTCGGCTGATAGCCGTCGTCGATCTGGACGTACTTCAGTCCAGGAATCGTCTTGGCGATCGTGTCCAGGTTGTCGAGCACCTGCTTCGCCGTGACCCGCGGCCCGAAGCAATACCAGGAGCACCATCCGGCGGGTGGCTTCGCAAAGACCCCTCGCGGTGGATGATTCTTCGCGATCCTATCGGCGACACTTGCCAGCGAGCCTGTGACAGTGAATTCTTCGAGCTCCCACGACTGCCCCGGAGCGAGCTCCAGTCCCTCAGTGTCGATCGCGACCTCGAGTGTCCCGCTCTTCAAAAAGAATCTGCCGCTAAACCGCCTACACGAAGTGAATGCCAGGGTAACGGGCGCCCCGTTCGGTGGCGTCAATGTTAGGAGCCCGGACGCCGCCGTCGCTCCCTCCGGCTGCGGCATTTTGTAGTGTTTCAACTCGGAGTAACCCAGATCCATGGGCCGCTCAATCGTCCCCGCGGTCTGCGAAAGCATTTGAAAGCTTTCCCCATACAGGTGCGATTCCGTCGGCATACCGAGAGGCGCGGTGAATAGGACCACTTGCTTCACTCTCGCCGCTGTCTTGCCGTTGTTGACCAGCTTTGACTTGCAAATATCCCCCGACCACGCGCGATCGACCTTCAGACTCTTTCCATCGCCACCACCGGCTAGATCCACTCTCGCCGGCGCGCTGCGAAGCGACTTCAAATCGAGGGCGGCCGTCAAACTCTGCGCCAACGACAGTCCCGCTCCAATCTGTGCAATGAAACTCCGTCGAGAAGTGCTCATTTGGCCACCGGAACAAGCATTACCGATACCAGCGTCAATCCGAGCTTCCGCTGCGTCTCGATCGACTCAGGCTTGAGATCTAAATGATACCGTCCCGCCTTGTCGACCTTTACGCGACCCGCCTTGGAGCGAACATAGGGCCAATAATTGTCGCTAGGGTTCTCTTCCCGCCCATCGTTGTTGACGGCACCGGCGATCTGCTGCCCCGCAGTATCAAGAGTCACCCGATGACCGCCTTCCCAGCCATTCCCGTACTTCTGTTCCGACGTCACCAGGACCACCTCGAAATCTCCGGGACCGGTCACCTTAAAATCCCAGCTCAGCCAATCCTCCTTGCGCAGCCATCTCTCCACCACGCCGCGACTATCGACACGCATCCCCTGCCCGGGCGCGTTGTGCATCTCGGCCAGATACGCCACGAGCGTTACCGTGCCGTCCGGCTGCTGTTGCAGCGACGTGTCCACCTGCGCCCGCCCCTCAATCTCGAGCGCGACAATCGAATCGTTCGCATCCGGAGGAGTCGCGGGCAGTTGCAGACGCAGGACATCGAGGTCTACCGCCTTGTCCGAGCTTTGTGTGAACTTCACCGTGTTTTTGTTCGCCAGCAGATAAGCTTTCCCCACTTTGCTTTTCAGCCCGTGAATTACCAGCTCGTTCTTCGGCCATTCGAACACATGCAGGTACATCTTGCCGGTCCGGGTCGTGATCAATCCCCATGGCAGCTCATACGGAAACGGACTCGGAGCCGCCCCGTTGACCGCCTCGCTATTGACTCGCAGCCACGCCCCAATCTGCGCCATCCTCTCGACGCTCGGCTGCGGGATCAGCCCTTCCGCCGTCGGCCCGACGTTGAGCAGGTAATTTCCGCCCCTGCTGACGGTCCTGGTGAGTTGCTTGATCAACACGGCTGGCGATTTCCAATTGCTGTCATCCTTCTTGAATCCCCACGTGTCGTTCATGGTGACCGGAGTTTCCCAGTCGCGTTTCACCACGCCGACGCTGATCTGGTTATCGCCCGCTGAATCATAATCGCCGACGCCATGCCCGACCCGCCCACTCACGATGCAGTCCGGCTGTATCGAATGGACCAGGTCCCTTAGCCCCTGGCTCTGCTCGGCCGTAATCACGCGCGGCGTATCGAACCAGATCAGCCCTATAGGACCGTAGTTGGTCAGCAGCTCCCTCACCTGCGGTTTGACCTTATCCTCCAGGTAGCGCGCGAAGTTTTTCTTGCTTACATCGGGCCAGTCCCAGGTGTTGCCGTCACCGTCTGGCTCGTGCCAGTCCTGTGTTTGCGAATAGTAGAAGCACAGCTTAACGCCGCCTCTCTGGCAAGCCGCGGCAAGCTCTTTAATAGGATCGCGACGAAATGGAGTGGCGTCCACGATGTTGTACTTGCTCACCCTGGAGCCGTACATCGCAAAGCCGTCATGATGCTTCGAAGTAATGACGATGTATTTCGCGCCGGCGCTCTTGGCGACCGCAACCCATTGGTCCGCGTTGAATTTTACGGGATTGAATTGTTTGGCAAGCTGCTCGTACTCAGCCACCGGAATCTTCGCCCGGTTCATGATCCACTCGCCGATCCCGGGAATCAACTGGCCTTTCCATTCGCCAGCGGGAATCGCGTAGAGTCCCCAATGGATGAACATGCCGAAGCGAGCTTCCCGCCACCACTGTAGCCGCTTCTCCCGCGCCTGTTCGGCGGTCGTTTGGGCGAATGAAGTAGCCGTCGTTAACGCTAAAGAGACGGCCAGCAGACCAATGCCCTGACGTGCAAAACTCATGCCGCCATTCTATCCCAACAGCATGCCATCCCGATGCAAATCTAAAGCGTGAATGTCCGCCGGAGGGGCGTCCTCGAACTGCAGCGCCACTTCCGGAGCCTTCGCCCGGTTTGCCGTCCTCCGCCTCGCCCAGAACGCGACCGCGCCCAGAACCGCCAGCATCACGATATAGCTCGTCAGACCCCGAAGCGCCCGCAGCTCGATCCGCACGCCCTCGTCAGCCAGGGCCGTGAGCACGATAATGTACGCGCCGGACGTGACATGCACGTTGCCCTTCCCAGGCAGGTACGAACACGTGAACGGAATCTTCTGAAAACCGTACAGCCGGAGGTCGGCCAAAATCAGCCCCAGGATCGCCAGGACTGGAAGGTGTGCGGCAGCCTGCCAGGGCGGCCAGATCGAAAGAAATAGCGCGCCAAAGGACGTAAGCACCGGAGCTGCCGCAAGCAGCAGAAATGACCGACGGGTAGCACCCATATAGTCGGTTGCCGCACGCACCGCCGTAATCCGAAAAATCCAATTGGCCCGCAGCGCGAGTGGCAGCGAGAACACGGCACGCATCCCTACGGCTGCGAAGCAAAGCATCACGATGCTTGCAACCAGCAATGGCCGATTTACTTGACGCCAAGCCGTGTTTCCATACATCAGTCCCTTCAGGTACGCGAGCGAAATGGCCAATCCAATTCCCAGGTAACCCGCAAAGATCACGCGATGCTGCCGGCTTCGAAGCAACGATCTTACGCTGAATAGCGCGACCGCAGTTTGCAGCGAATCGCCAAAGCGCCAGGACCAGCCTCTGCCTCGCGAGCCCGGCCCGATGTCCGGCTCCTCCACAATTTTTCGCAGTGTGCGGAAATACGACAGCACGAATCCGGCGATCGCTCCGCACACAACTAGGCCCAGGCCCGTCAAAGCTCGCCGCGTGAGCGGCTCCAGCGCCGGATGCATCGAACCGTTTAGCCGATGGAAAAGGCCCACGAACCAGTACGTGGGCAGCCACGCTAACGCCCGCTGATGTTCTGGAGCAGTCAAGGCTTTCGGAGTCGCCCATGACGTCGGCTCCAGAAAATAGACGCTCAGGATCAGGCAGAACGCCGTCAGTTGCAGGAACGCCGATAACCGCAGAAACCGGCGGTGCGTCAGCAGTTGCGCCGCCGCGCCTTGCACCGCCAGGACGGCGCACAACAGGAACGCTCCCGCGGCAAGCATCGTGATCCAGTAAGCGAAGAACGATCGCACAATTCCTAGCAAGCCGCTCGTAGCAAGCCCTAATGCAAGCGGGTAGGTAAGACCGGTGAAAACGTTCACGGCAAATACCGTGGCGCTGAGAGCCGTGATCAGCGCCGCTACCTTCGCCAGAAATAACGTTCGCGAGCGAACCGGCAACGGAGCCAGTACCAGAACATCGCGCTGATCCGGAAAAGTCGAATCCCAGCACAGAACCGTAAACAGTCCGACCACCACCATCGTGTTCGCAATCAAAAAGTGCAGATCCGTCCACGAGCTCAGCAGGATCATGCGCCCTGGCATTTGGCTGTTGGAGTAACGCAGGCCTCCGAGCGACGACAACAAGCTCAGCGCCGCCAGCATCGCGGCGAACTGCCCCAGCAGCTTGTTGATATCGCCGCGAGCCGACACCAGCTCCAGATCCACCATGCGGAACAGAAACTCGCGATAGAGCACGCGAAACTGGATTTTCGCCATGACGGTCAGCGCAGCATCGCGCGCTCGTGATGCAAGTCCAGCGCGAAAATGACCGGCGCTGCCTCATCCTCAAATTGCAGCGCCGCCGCGCCCGCGATCGCCCACAACCGAGCGCAAATCGCCGCGATCCCGAAAATGGCAAGCATCCCCACATAGCTCGCGGGGTCCTCGAGCGCTTCTCGCTCGATTTGTACTCCCGGGGCGATGATGTGGGTGAGAAACAGGGCGGCCAGGAACGTGATGTGCATCTGTGATTTGCCCGGCAAGTACGAGCAGGTGAACGGAATCTTTTGAAAGCTGCGCAGACATGCGTCCACAAGAATCAGACCCAGAAGTCCGAGAAGGATCAGGTGACCGGCGACCGGCCACCAAAGCCAGATCGATAAAAGCAGCGTCGCCGACGCCATCCAAACCGGCGCCACTGCGAGCACGACCAGCGATCGCCGATTCGCCGTCAATGACTCGCGCCCGCCGCGAACCGGTGTGACACGGAAAATCCAATTAGCGCGAAGTTCGAGCGGCATCGAGAACACCACGCGAGTCCCCATCACCCAAACGCACATCATCACGGCGCTCGCAAATAGCAGCGGCATGTTAACAGTCAATAATTGTTGGGCGCGAGAGGTTTTTAGGAAGAGGAGCGCAACGGCGGACCCAAGTCCCAAATAAAAAGCGAGCATGACACGATGCTGACGGCTGCGTAGCATCGTGCGAAGGCTAAATAACACGATAGCCGTTTTCCTCCATAATCTTCCGGAGCGTACGGAAATAGGACAGCAGGAAGGCTGCGCCGGCTCCGAAGCCTGCTAACGCCAAACCAATTAACGCTCGCTGCGCCAGTGGCCCGAACGCGGGATGGGTCGCGCCGTTCAGTATCTGGAGCAGGCCGAAGAACCAATACGACGGCAACCAGGCCATCTCCGCCGATGCTATTGTCTTCGGAGCCGCCAGCGCCGGTTGAAGAAAGTACACGCTCAGGAACAGACAGAAAGCGGCAAGTTGCAAAAACGCCGACAAGCGTAGGAATCGCCGTCGCGGTAGAAGTTGTGCAGCCAACCCTTGCACGCACAATACGGAACAGAAGATGAATCCTCCTGCTGAGAGCACGGTGATCCAGTAAGCGGCCACCGACCGCAGCGCGCTTCCGTCGCTCGAATTCTCGGGAACGAATCGCAGCGGCCAGGTGATACCCGAGAAAACATTCAGGACCAATACCGTGAAGCTTAGCGCGGTCGCCAGCGCCGCCACCTTGGCGAGAAACAGTGTGCGCGCCCGCACGAGAACGTCGCGCCGATCCAGAAACGTGGAATCCCAACTCAGCACCGCAAACAGCCCCACCACTGCCATCGTCGTTGCAATCAGAAAGTGCTCCATGCTCCAAAGAGCGATCAATCGGGCCTGGGGCCCCATCCACTTGTCATTGAAGAGCATGGCGTTGAGCCCCAGCGCCGCGCTAAAAAAGAGGAGCAGCGCCGCGAACTGCCCCAGCAGCTTACTCGCGTCACCCTGGGCCGATAGCAGCTCCAGATCAACTATTCGAAACAGAAATTGCCGGTACAGCACACGAAACTGGCTCATAAGATGCATCACTGTGGAACAAGCTTTAGCTTGTTCGTCGTGCCCTCATGCCTGAATCAGATCCGCGATCTCCCTCGAGATCGCCACCGTGTCCTGCTCCACCGCGAGCTGTGAAAAAATATCCTCCAGTGTCGGCGCCGACATCAACGTCCGCAGCCGCTCGATCGAGTCATCGGCGACAATTTTGCCGCGGTGCAAAATCACCACATGCGAACAGACCCGCTCCACAGTTTCGAGTTCATGCGAGCTGAACAGCACCACTTTGCCGCGACGGGCGAGCTCTTGAATTAAGCTGCGCAGCACCAGCCCGGTGCCGACATCGAGCCCCGAGAACGGCTCATCGAGCAAAATCAGCTCCGGATTGTGCATCAGGGCCGCCGAGAGCAGCACCTTTTGCCGCATGCCCTTGGAGTAGGACGAGATCGCGACATGCCGGTCGCCATGCAAACCGAATAGCCGCAGCAGGCCGTCGATTCGCTCATCCGCCTGCCGCTCGGCGAGCCCGCGAAGCTGCGCGACCATTTTCAGATATTCAATTCCAGTCAGATGCGGATACAGATGCGGCTCTTCGGGCACATAGCCGAGCATCTGCTTGTAGCCGATCCAATCCCGCTCGATCGGCTCACCGCGAAACAGAATCTGTCCCGCCGTCGGCTCGATCAGACCGGTGATCATCTTCATCGTGGTGGATTTGCCCGACCCGTTCGGTCCGAGATAACCGGTAATCTCTCCCGGCGGCGCCGAAAAGCTGACGCAATCCACCGCCACGATCCCGGTGTAGCGTTTCGAGACGTTCCGAAGCTCGAGCATCTAGCTACCGCCGCCGCGGAGCCAGCCGCATGCTTAGCAATAGGAAGAACAACACCCACAGCACGATGGCCGTGACAAGGAGCAGCAGCTTGGCCTGTTCGTCTCCGCCGGCCAATGCCGAATGCGCGACGACGGCGGAAGTTTCGCTATGAATCTTCGACAGGACCACATAGAAGCTGCCGTAAGAGATCGCCGCCACTGCAAGCCCGCCAAGTGGAGCCACAAGGCTCATGCGATTCGGCGCCTCCCGAACAGCGCCGCCGAGCAATCCCGCGCATTCGTTGGCGAAGAACACGGCGTAGGCGAGCCAACCCTGCGCCCTCCGCTCCTCCGCCACTTGGGTGAATACCGCGAGCATCTCGTCGGCGAACTCCAGCCGGTACCGCCGTGGATAGAGCTGTAACAGCATCCAATACGCTAGCCGCATCGCTCATGCCTCCTTCACGCGCAAACGCGATGAAGCGATTCGCGTCAACTGCTTCAGCCGCTCATGCTCCTGCTGCAACAGGCTCCGTCCCATCGACGTCAGTCGATAGGTCTGCTTGTCGCGCGCCGTGTCTGTGGTTGCAAATCGCTCAATCCAGCCGTTCTCCAGCAGCCTCCTTAACGCGCCGTACAGCGTCCCGGTGCTGAGACGCACGCGCCCGCCGCTCAGAGCTTCGATATCCTTCAAGAGGGAGTAGCCATGACGCGGCTCTTCCGCCAGACTGGCGAGAATTAAAAATACAGCCTCGGAAACAGGTGCCTCGACGACATGTCGCATGACGACATATTGGACCAAAACTCAACGCCTGTCAAGGGCGCCGCATCAAAGGTGTCCTTCAGCGAAGCCTTCCGCTTTTGGCTGAAGCTCGGTTTCATCTCGTTCGGCGGCCCGGCTGGACAGATCGCGATCATGCATCGCGAGCTTATCGAGCGCCGCCGCTGGCTCACCGAGGAGCGCTTCTTTCACGCGCTGAATTACTGCATGATGCTGCCCGGTCCCGAAGCGCAGCAGCTAGCGACCTACATCGGCTGGCTGATGCATAACATCAAGGGTGGACTCGCCGCCGGTGGACTGTTCGTGCTTCCGTCCGTTTTCATCCTCCTAGGACTCTCGTACGTGTACGCCGCTTACGGTCACGTGCCCGCGATCGTCGGCATCCTTTCAGGCTTGAAACCAGTGGTAGTGGCTGTCGTCGCCGAGGCCGTACTGAAGATCGGTGGCCGGGCCCTTCGGCGACGGGCCCATCTCGCCATTGCCGCGTTGGCTTTCGTCGCCATTTACTTTTACTCCGTGCCCTTCCCGCTCATCGTGCTCGGGGCCGCACTGATTGGACTTGCCGGCTCGCGCCGATGGCCGGAAGTCTTTAGCGCTGCGCCGCCGAAGCTCGCCGGCAGCAAGGCAACGGTCATCCAGGATGACGCGCCGCCTCCCGCCCACACCAGGCCGTCCTTTTCTCGCACGCTGCGCATCGCCGCGCTGGGCTTCCTCCTCTGGATCATCCCGTTCGCGATTGTAACGACCTGGCGCGGATGGTCGAGCCTGCACGCCCAGGAGTATCGATTCTTCACCACGGCCGCGCTCGTTACCTTCGGAGGAGCCTACGCCGTCCTGGCCTACGTGACGCAAGCGATCGTTGGCTCGTTCGGATGGCTTACCCGCACCCAGGCCATCGACGGCCTTGCGCTCGCTGAAACGACGCCCGGTCCTCTCATCATGGTGCTGCAGTTCGTCGGCTTTATGGCCGCCTGGAACCATCCGGAAGGCATGAGTCCCCTGGCCAGCGGCTTCCTCGGTGCCGCTCTGACGACATACGCCACCTTCCTGCCCTCCTTCTTATTTATCTTCCTCGGCGCTCCCTACATTGAGGCATTGCGTGGAAACCGGAACCTGAACGGAGCGCTCAGCGGAATCACGGCGGCCGTCGTCGGCGTGATTTTGAACCTCGCCCTTGTTTTCGGCTCGGCAGTGATCTGGCCGCACGGGTTTTGGGCGCGTCCGGATTGGTTCTCACTCGCGCTCACCGCGATCTCGTTTGCGGCTCTTGCCCGATTCAAGCTCGATATCCTGTGGGTTGTCGCCGCCGCAGGGATAATCGGCCTT
>Ga0075421_100002277_pt1 | contig 22840 bp, 21 predicted proteins | sample SoiMetdeltSBSDD5_FD_75292 | JGI IMG/M metagenome (GOLD analysis project Ga0075421, IMG submission 75292) | Bulk soil microbial communities from a Populus tree surrounding site in Tennessee, USA - Soil MetaG P. deltoides SBSDD5 | ecosystem: Environmental > Terrestrial > Soil > Tree plantation...
GAGTCCAAAGAGTGACAGCGCTGAGAAGCGGCCACCGATATCGGCCGGATTGACAAAGACCTCGCGATATCCGCGTGATTGCGCGAGCTTCAGTAGAGCCGTGCCCGGATCGGTGATTGCGATGAAATGGCGACCCGCGTCTCCGCCGAGTGCCGCGGCCATTTGCCCCCAGAAGAAGCGCTCCATCGAGGCGACTTCAACCGTTCCTCCGCTCTTGCTGGCGACGATGAAAAGGGTTTCGCGCGGAACGCATGCTCGGGCGGCGGTCGTGATGGCTTTCTCGTCGGTGGTGTCGAGAACCGTCAGCCGTGGATAGTCCTTGCCGATACCAAACACAGACGCGATCACTTCTGCGCACAAGCTGCTGCCGCCCATGCCGAGGAGATAGGCGCTACGGATTCCATCTCCCTTCACTGCGTTCGCAAGGGATATCACACGACTGAGTTCCGGGGCAGTCGTGTGGGCGACGTCGAGCCAGCCGAGACGGGTTTGCACCGACTTCGCGTCGGCGCTACCCGGCGTGGCACCCCACGCGCTGATGTCGCGGTCCCATATGCGCCGGACTGTCTGGTCGTGGATCAACGAGTCGGCGGTGTCGATGGCTGCGGGATAATGGATTTTCATGGTTGAGGTCGAAGGGAAGGCTCGAACACGTAATCCGTTCAGTATCAGTCGGCTGGGCAGTTGGAGACAAGGGGACCGATCGAGGCGTCTAAGTGCAAGAAGACGTGCGGCTTAGTGGTTACGACCGTGAGAAAATGCAGCGGTGGTCCGTTGAAGGGGCTACCTTCCCCCAGTATAATTAATGAGAGGTCTTGATCTTCCGCCCGAAAAGGCCGGAAGGCACAAGATGATCACTCCGGGAGAACCGATCACATGATTAATGTCACTCCGGCGGCGGCCTCGAAGATCACCGAGTTGCTGACCGACGAAAACAAGCTTGACGCTGGTCTCCGCGTCTTCGTCCAGGGCGGCGGGTGCTCTGGCTTTCAGTACGGGCTCATGATCGACGAGGGCGAGGGGGATGCCTCGACCGATGCCGTCATCGAATCCAATGGTGTGAAACTTCTGGTCGATCCGATCAGCGCGCGCTATCTCCGCGGCGCCGAAGTCGACTTCGTCGATAACGTGACCGGCGGCGGCTTCACGATCAAGAACCCGAACGCGAAATCCACCTGCGGCTGCGGTTCGTCGTTTAGCGTGTAGGAAAGTCAAGGATCAGGCGGTGAACGGTTCGCGCACGATGGAACCAGCCGCCTATCTCGACAGTCTTCGTCCCGCCGGGAGTAAGCGCTCCAGTAAACGCGATCTCATTGTCAATGTGTTCCTCCGGCAGGAGGGGCATTTGACCGCCGACGATCTCGTCGAATTGATTCGACATGAAGAGTCGTCGCGATCCGATCCGTCGATGCCGACGCCGGGAATGAGCCGCGCGACAGTGTACCGAACACTGCAGTGGATGGTTGAGGCCGGGATCGCGCGCAAAGTGGACTTCGGCGAAGGGCGATTCCGCTTCGAACATTCGTACCGGCATCCCCGTCACTTCCATCTCATCTGCAAGTCGTGCAATCGTTCGTTCGAGTTCCTGAGCTCCGATATCGAATCGCTGCTCGAGGAGGTCGCGGCGGCGCGCAATTTCACCGCTCGTCAAAGCGTGTTGCAGATTCACGGCACCTGCGAGTCTTGCCGCACCGGCCGCGCGTCGACGATTGAGGGCGGCACTGCCGAACTGGTGTTTGCGCGGGATGCGTTACGGATCGCGATCGCGACCGAGCGCAGCGGACTCGAGTTCTACACGCGCGCGGCGTCGCTGACCCGCGACAGCCGTGGACGCCGGGTCTTCGAAAAACTCGCGACCGAGGAACAGGAGCACCTCGCCACGCTCGAGAAGCGATATCGGGATCTGCTGCAGCAGGATCCGCAGCTCGAATCGAGGCCGACGTTCCTGTTCTTCAAGGGTGCGGCCAATGGTCTTTTTGCCGCCGCGACCGAGCGGCTCGCGAATGGTGTCGACGACCGCCAGGCGCTGATGATCGGGATCAAATGCGAACGCGGCTCGTATCGTTTCTTCAAGCGCTACGGTGAGAAATTCGAGGATTCCGAAGGCAAGAAGATCTTCCTCGAGTTCGCTGACGAGGAGCGCGCCCATCTCGAGCTCCTGATTCGCGAATACCGGTCGCTCGTCGAGCGACAACGCCGCCGGCGCGCTCGCCGCCTGACGAAACGGCGTCCGCGACGACAGCCGCTCGCGCTCTCTTGATCGATCTCCACCTGCATACGACGGCATCCGACGGGCTGCTGCGGCCTTCCCTCCTCGTCACTCGCGCGGCTGAGCGCGGGCTCCGTACGATTAGCGTCACCGATCACGACACGTGTGCCGGGTTCGCAGAGGCGCATCAAACAGCCCGCCTGCTCGGCGTGCGGCTGATCGCCGGTGTCGAGATTACGGCCGTCGAGGACGGCCGGGACGTGCACATGCTGGCGTACTTCGTCGATCCTGAGAGCGACGCGTTGAGGCAGTTCCTGTACTCACAACGTGCGCAGCGCATCGAACGGGTCCGACGGATAGCGGATCGTCTTGCCGCGCTGGGGTATGTCGTCGACATCGAGGCGTTGGCGGGCGCAGCCGGCCGGAGCATCGGCCGGCCGCAGATAGCCGATGCGCTCGTGGCCGCCGGGCACGCCTGCGATCGCGACGATGCGTTCGCGCGGCTGCTTGGTGTCGGCAGGCCGGCGTTCGTGGCGCGACGCGGGCCGGCGCCCGAAGCGGTCCTCGCTGTAACCCGCGAGGCCGGAGGACTTGTATCGATGGCTCATCCGGGATTGACCTTGATGGACCATCTCGTCCCGCGGCTTGCCGCAGCAGGGCTGCAGGCGCTCGAAGTCCGCCACAGCGATCACGATAGCGAGACCGAGAAGCATTACCGTCAACTTGCCGCCGAGCACGGACTCGCAGTCTCCGGGGGATCTGATTACCACGGGGACGTTGGCCATCGCGCCGCGTCACTCGGACGCGTCACGCTGCCGGTCGCGGATCTCGCGGCGCTCGAGGCGCGGCGCCCATGAGCGACGACCCCATCGTCGAGATGCGCAGCGTCGTCAAGAACTACAACGCGCTTCGGCCGCTGCGAGTCGTCGAACTTTCGATCGCGGCCGGCGGCCGCGTGGCTGTCGCCGGAATCGATGCACCAGGCGCCGAGGTGATGCTGAATCTCGTCACCGGCGCCTCGCTGCCGGACCAGGGCGAGGTTCGCGTGTTTGGACGAAGCACGTCAGCTGTCTCCGATGGAGACGAGTGGCTCACGTCGCTCGAGCAATTTGGCATCGTCAGCGAGCGGGCGGTGCTCCTCGAAGGTGCGACGCTGATGCAGAATCTGGCCTTGCCGTTCGCGCTCGAGATCGATCCGGTTCCGCCGGACACGATCGCGCGCGTCGAGGCGCTGGCCGATGAATGCGAGATCGCTCGTAACCACCTGGCGCAGCGCGCCGGAGACGTTCCGGCTCCGATTCGAACCCGTGTGCATCTTGCCCGGGCGATTGCGCTGAATCCCCGGCTCTTACTGATGGAGCATCCGACGGCAACCCTTGGGGAAAGCGCGCGAACGCCCTTCGGGGAAGTCGTTGCGCGCGTATGCGATCGACGAACGCTCACGATGCTTGCGGTGACGCAAGATCTTCAGTTCGCCGCCGCGGCCGCGCACGAGACGCTCACATTGCACGCCGCCACTGGGCGACTCGTCGCCGCCAAACGTTCATGGTGGCACAGGTAATCAATGTCCAATGTTCAATGCTCAATGTTCAATGTGTGAAGAATCAGAGCCATTGGACATTGCACATTGAACATTGATCATTGATCTTATTGCTTCGTGATGACCCCACACGCCACCCTGGGTCCACCGCTAACGCCAGACTTCGGTTCGCCGGTGATGCCCTGATCGGGATTTCCGTGAATGATGATCGCGCTGCCGTCGGTGTCAAACAGGGACAACGGTCCATCGGACAACGTGACGCGGGTGGTCGATACTTTCATCGTCCCGCTGCCATTCGCGCCGACCTCCAGATTCGGAATGTCGCCCATGTGGAACGGGTGATTCGCGTCGGGATCCATGTTGCCCGTTGGTCCTGGATCGAAATGGCCGCCCGCGGCGGTGAAGTCCGGTTCGCATTTGCCAACCGCGTGCAGATGGACGCCGTGCATGCCGGGCTTGAGGCCGGACACCGTGACCGTGATGTCCACGATTTTCCCCGTTCCCATGCTCCGCTCGGTGAACTCGGCGGTTCCGGAGACACCCTCGCCTTTAATCGCGGCGCGTGCGTGCAAGGGAGTCGTTGCCGCAGGTTTCGCTGGCGTTTGCGGTGCCTGCGCGTAGACAGCAGCGCCCGTCAAAATCAGCGATGCAGCAAGGACGGGGACGTTTGAGAATCTCATTTCATCAGCCTCCTGACCGGCGATTGTAGATCGCCTCACGAACACCATGCGCAAACTCGTACTGTTCGATATCGATGGCACACTGGTTCTCACCGGAGGCGCCGGCATTCGCGCGATGAACCGCGCGTGCGAAGAGCTTGTAGGTCATCCGCAAGCCCTGGAGGGAATTCCGGTTGCGGGCCGAACCGATCGGATCATTCTGACCGATGTGGCGACACGTGCCGGTCATTCATTGGATGACGGTTTGCTCGATCAGCTACGCGAACGTTACATCGCGCATCTCCGCACGGAGATAGAGCGGCCGGGCCGGCTGCAATCATTCGAATCCCTCGGACCCCGCAGTGGGATTAAAGCTGTGATGCCAGGGATCCGTGAGTTGCTCGAGATCCTCGACCGCCGTTCCGATGTGCTGCTCGGTCTTCTGACCGGTAATTTTCAGCAAGGCGCGCTAATCAAGCTCGAGCATTTCGATTTGTGGCGCTACTTTCAATGCGGCGCTTTTGGCGACGATTCGGCAGATCGCAACGATCTCGTGCCGTTCGCTGTCGAACGGGCACGACATCGCGGCCTCGATGACATCGAACCGTCACGCATTTTCGTGGTCGGAGATACGCCACACGATGTGGCATGTGCGCGCGCGGTTGGAGCGGTGCCGATCGCGGTGGCAACCGGGGGATTTACATCGGATCAGTTGCGTGAGAGCGGAGCCGATATCGTCTACGAGAATCTCGCAGACCCGACGCCGTTCCTGAAACTTCTCGAAGAGTAAAATACAAGGACGGAAGTGAACGGGGCCCGGTGGCCCTCCCGGTCTTCAAAACCGGTCGCCGCCTACGTTCACGTGGGCGGGCTGGGTTCGACTCCCAGGCGCTTCCGCCAGCCTTCGCTCGCCTTCGCCGAGCTACCGCTAGGCCAAGCTTCGCTGGGCCAAGAATTCACCGAGCTTGTCACACGCGAAGGTGGACCATGCCGACGACCATCGCGGCCGATTGATTGTAGTGAAGGAAGCGATCCCGATCGGGCGGGGCGTTACGCCCCGCCGCGCGGGTGATGCGAGGTGTGGGCGTCAGCTTTCGATCAGACGGACTTCGCCGGCGCGAGGTCCCTTGCCCGATTCTTCCGGGGTGAATTCCACGCGCTGGCCTTCGCGAAGCAGCTCGAACACCGCGCCGCGCACCGAGCTGCGATGAAAGAAGTGTTCGATTCCTCCTTCGTCGCGGATGAACCCGAACCCCTTGTCGATCAGAAGGCGAGCGATCGTCCCGGTCGGCATACCCGTGTCCTCCGATAAACGGACCCCCGAGATCATCTCGTGGGCTTTGTCCAAGCTCGATCGGGAGAACGAGGGCCGGCGGAGGCGGCCCGCAACTGCTCGGGGAGGCGCCGACGACCTGCCGAAATCCTGCCACGTGCGGCGCTGACCGCTGCACGCTGAGCTTGAAAGCGGGGCCAGTGTAGGGACTTCCAATCTGGAAGTCAAGAAAACGGCAAGGGTTAGGGTTACCCCCCGAACGGAAGTTCCGGGCCGTTTTGCGCCAGTTCCGGCGGCGCGGCTGCTGCCAAAATCGAGTTCACTTTCAAAAGTGGAATTAGAATCGCGCGATGATCGCCGGGGTGATCCTCGCCGCTGGCCGGTCGACGCGAATGGGGCGGCCGAAAGCCTTGCTGATTGCGCCCTGCGGGAGCACATTTGTCGCGCGTCTTGTCAAGACACTCACAACTGGCGGTGTGGACGCGCCGTTTGTGGTTGGACGACCGGACGACGAGTTTCTGAGATCGACGGTCGAATCGCTCGATTCACGCGCACGGTGGGTCGAAAACCCGGATGCTGACGCTGGCGGTCAATTGTCGTCGCTGCAGGCAGGCCTGCGGCGGGCCGATCGTCCGGGTATCCGTGGGTTGTTGGTGGTGCCGGTCGATGCGCCGATGATCGCTGTCGACACGGTTGTCACACTCATCGCCACATTCAATGCCACCGGCGCGCCAATTGTCCGCCCCAGGTATCGAGGGCGCAACGGTCATCCCGTTGTATTCTCGCGGGCGGTGTTCGATGAACTGCGGCACGCCGACCCGGCAGTTGGCGCAAAGGCGGTCCTTCGCGCGCACCAGGACGCGCTCGTCAATCTCGACGTTGACGATGCTGGTGTCGCCGGGGATGTCGATACGCCTGAAGATTACGAGAAGCTCGTGAGTGATTAGCTGCTCAAAGCCAGGGGCTTAGGGCTTAAGGCTTAGGGCTTAAGCCGTAAGCGAGAGAGGACTCTCAACATGAAACGTACGGCGCTCGTAATTGCCGGAGCTGTTGTCGCAGCACTTCCCGTTGACACGACGATCACAGCGCAATCCAAACCAACGATCGCGGCGTTCGCAAATGAATGGCCGACCTACGGCCACGACTCAGGTGGCCAGCGCTTCTCACCGCTCACACAACTCACACCCGCGAATGCCGATCGCCTCCAGGTTGCGTGGGTCTATCACATGCGGCCACCGTCCACAGAGCAGAACGTATCTGGCGCCGCGCCCACGCCCGGTCGTGGCGGAGGACGCGGAGGTTCGGGATTTGCCTCGAGCGAAACGACACCCATCGTCGTGGATGGTGTGATGTATCTGACGACGCCTTACGGGCGCGTGGTGGCGCTGGATTCATCGACGGGACGTGAAGTGTGGACCTTCAGAGTCCCTACCGGCAGCGCGTCGACGCGCGGCGTCGAGTACTGGCCGGGTGATGCGCAGACGCCGCCGCAGATTGTGTTCGGTACCGGCGGCGGCCGCTTGTTTTCCGTGAATGCAAAAACAGGCGAGCCCAATCCTGCATTTGGTGATCGTGGCAGCGTGGACTTGAACACGCCGGAGATCCTGCAAGGGCTGCAGGGAACGAATGGCCTCAGCTCTCCGCCGACGGTTTATCGCAACTTGATCATCACCGGCGGTCGAACACAGGAAAATCCGCCGCAAGGTCCAGCCGGCGACGTGCGCGCGTGGGACATTCACACAGGCAAACTAGTGTGGACCTTTCACTCAATTCCCCGTGCGGGCGAGAAGTACAACGACACGTGGGCAGGCGACAGCTGGAAGAATCGATCGGGCGTCAACGTCTGGGGATTCATCACTGTCGACGCTGAGCGCGGAATCGTCTACATGCCTTTCGGCGCGCCATCGGTCGATCAGTATGGCGGCGATCGCGCAGGCGACAATCTCTTTGGCACCAGCATAGTCGCGGCAGATGCAAACACCGGGAAGTATCTCTGGCACTTTCAAATCGTTCATCACGATATCTGGGATGCCGATCTCTCCGGCGCACCGGCGCTGATTGACGTCAGGCAGGGAACCAGAACAATCCCGGCAGTCGCCGTTATCAACAAGCCGGGACTGTTGTTTCTTCTCGATCGGGTCAGCGGCAAGCCGATTTACGGCGTCGAAGAGCGGCCAGTGCCGCAAAGCGAAGTGCCGCTCGAGCGCGCGTCGAAGACGCAGCCATTTCCGTTAAAGCCGCCGCCGCTTTCCCGGACGACGATGAAAGCGGAAGATGTGGCAACGGTGACACCGGAACTCGAGGCGGCGTGCAGGAAGCTGATGGAAGGCCTGCAGATGGGCGGGCCGTATCTCCCGCAGGGATACAAGCGGCTTCGCGTGCAGTTTCCCGGCAATCATGGCGGAGTGAATTGGGGCGGCACATCGTTCAATCCGCAGCTCGGATACCTGTTCGTGAACACGAACGAACTCGGACAAATCGCCGGGATGACCGATCGCGATCCGAAAGCGACAGGACAGGCGCAGGCAGCCGGTCAGGGGAATCGATTGCATCCCGGAGGTCCTTATGAAGGAATTCCCGGCGGCGGCCGCTTCGCCGCCCTGAACATGATGTGCCAGCAGCCGCCGTGGGGACAGCTGACAGCCGTCAACGTCAACACCGGCGAGTTCGCCTGGCGTGTGCCTCTTGGCGTCACCGACACCCTTCCGCCCGACAAACAGAAGACGGGGCGGCCCGGCAATGGAGGAACGATCGCCACGGCCGGCGGGCTGGTGTTTGTCGGTGCAACCGACGACGCGAGGGTTCGTGCGTTTGATGCGAAGACGGGGAAGGAAGTCTGGACGTACAAGCTTGGCGGCGCAGCCTATGCGACGCCGAGCACGTATCAAGGCAAAGACGGCCGCCAATACGTCGTCATCACCTCAACCGGCGGCAGCCTCTTGAGCAACGTACCTGTGTCCGACGATAGTGTTACGGCGTTCGCGTTACCGCCCGCGAAGTAAGGGTCTCAGATCTGGATCTTCGCGAACGAGCGCGCGCCCATCGCGAGAAAGACCACCGCGACGACGGACAGCACGGTGGCATTCGTCGCGTAGCTGAAATGCGACGTGCCGATGAATGCGCCGCGCAGACCGTCGATCCCGTAGGTCAGCGGATCGACTCGCGTCGCGATCGCGAGGCCTCTCGGGAGATTGTTCAATGGATAGAGCGCTCCTGAGAGGAAATAAATCGGCATCACCAGGAAGTTCATGATCAGTTGGAAGCCCTGCATGTTCTGCAGCCGCGATCCGATCGTTGTCCCCAGGGCGGCAAACACGATGCTGATGAACGCCATGAACACGACCGCCATCGGCAGCGAGGAGAGCTGCTGCGGACGAAAGCCGGCGATCAGGCAGATGACGATTACCAGCACGCCCTGAATCATCGACACCGTCGCGCCGCCTAACGTCCGGCCGATCATGATGTGCAGGCGGGGCACCGGGGCAACGAGGGTTTCTTTCAAGAACCCGAACTGCCGGTCCCAGAGCAGACCGATTCCGGAAAAGATCGACGAGAAGAGCACGGACATTCCGATCACGCCGGGGGCGACAAACTGCAGATAGCTTCCCTGTCCTGCCTTCTCGAACACTGGCCCGAGTCCGAATCCCAGTGCCAGGAGATACAACAGCGGTTGTCCGAGCGAGGCGATGATCTGCGCCCGCGAGCGCGAGTATCGCTTCAGCTCACGCAGCCACAGAATGTAGATGGCACTCATCTCATCGCCTCCACATCTTCACGACCTGACGCATCTGGTCGGCGGCATCGGCGCGCTCGTCGCGAATGGTCGAACCGGTGAGGGCGAGAAACGCATGTTCGAGTGAGTCCGTCTTCGTTTGCGCTTTGAGTTCCTGGGACGTTCCCTGCGCGACGATCCGGCCATGATCGATGATCGCGATTCGACGCGCCACTCGATCGGCTTCGTCCATATAGTGCGTGGTCAGAAACACCGTGACCCGTTCGGTGTCGTTCAGGTGTTTGACATGCGTCCAGAGCTGGTTTCGGCTTTGCGGATCGAGTCCGAGTGTCGGTTCGTCGAGAAAGAGGATCTTCGGTGTATGCAGAAAGCCGCGCGCGATCTCGAGTCGGCGTTTCATCCCGCCGGAAAACGTTTTCACCAGTCCATCGCGGCGGTCCCAGAGCTCGAAGAGCTTCAGGAGGCGCTCGATCCGTTCGATCCGGGTCCGTCGCGGCACGTGGTACAGCACGCCGTGCAATTCCAGGTTCTCGTACGCGGTCAGTTCGCTGTCCAGGCTCGGGTCCTGAAATACAATCCCAAAGCGCCGCCGCACGTCGTGCGGACGCTGACGGGGATCGATGCCGTCGATGGCAATCGCGCCGCTCGTCGGCTCGAGCAGCGTCGTGAGCATCTGGATGGTCGTGGTCTTGCCGGCGCCGTTCGGGCCGAGGAATGCGAAGATTTCTCCTTCGGCGACCTCGAACGAGATGTGATCGACCGCCTTCACCTCGCCGAACGTCTTGACGAGATCGTGTACCTGTATCACGCCTTTGCTCCAAGTAAAGGCGCAACACTAAATGGCGGCTCGTCGATTCGTCAAGTTGCGGACGGCGGCCGCGACAGCGATAATAGAACTGGCCACCCGCCACCGCACCGCAACGATTTCCCTTGCGACAATTAAATCGAGATCGCGACCTGACAGCTCGCGGTATATCCCGAGGTTGGATCTCCTGACGGCGTGACCAGTTCCGAGGAGAGGCTGTCGGCAAAGATGCCGTCCGAGAGATTCGATGTCGGGTTCGATCCACGGGAGGCGTATACACCACTCCGGTATACGGTGGTGTTGATGCTCTCGGGAAATGCAATCTGCGTGATCTTCCGAGAGACCCCGTTGGTCTTCACTTCCAGATGGATGTGTGTCGCTCGCCCCTGGTACCAACCAGGATAGATCGTCGTAAACGTCACCTCGCCACTGCCGTTGGTCGTCTGGATGCCGCGAAGATAATTCTGGTTCGTCTGCGTTCCATATTCTGAATAGTTGCCTGCTGAATCACAGTGCCAGACCTCGACGTCGGCGCTGGCGACCGCCGCGCACCCGGCGTTGACGTTCACGACCTTCACCGAGAGCGTCAGCACGGTGCCAGTTCTTCCATCTCGGATATCGCTCCGATACAGATCGATGAGCGACGGATACGGGCCGGCGGTCTCGCCCGGCGTCACCGCGCAGGCCGCGTTGGTCGATCCTGTCGTGGTCGTGTTTGAAGGTGTCGTGTCCGGACTCGTAGGTGAACTGCCGCAACCAAACGCCAGCGCCGCCCCAGCGGCGCCCATCGCTCCAAGTGCTTCCCGTCGTCCGACTTTCTTGATGCTCATGGTTTCTCTCGTGTGAGCACGATTGTGGTCAGTGCACACACTCTCCTGCTCCCTTCTGAGTACGAATTGGGGTCGTTGTGACCGGTTGCTCCAGTGTCGTGCAAGTGGCACGCCTGCAGGTGTGACGATTCAGTGGCGAGTTGTGAAAGTTTCTGGACGGCGACATACGCCACACACCGGCGCGGAAGGCGCCGACTTACTTGACAATGGAGTTAACTTTGTAATACAAAGTTTAATCGTCTGCGATCGGTCCGCTGCTCATGCGACCACTGCGCGTCAAATTCGTCCTGCCGGCGCTCACCGAGGCGACCAGCCCGTACTGGCGCCCAATCAAGTACTCATTGTTTCCGCCACTCGGGCTGGCGACCCTCGCCGCATACCTCAGCTGCGACGACGACGCGGTGATCGAGGATGAACACGTGGCGAAGGTCCGCACCGGCGATCGTCCGGACCTGGTGGTCATTCAGGTCTACATTACGAGCGCGCGGCGCGCCTATGCGCTGGCGGATGACTATCGGGCGCGAGGCGCCTTCGTGGCGCTGGGAGGATTGCACGTCACGTCGCTGCCCGACGAAGCGGCGCTGCACGCGGACGCGATCTTCCTCGGCCCCGGTGAACAAACGTTTCCAAAGTTTCTTGACGACTTCCGCGCCGGTCGTCCGAGCCGTCGTTACGTGTCGACCTCCGATCGAACGCTCGAGCGGCTGCCGCCGATCCGCCGAGATCTGATCAATCGTCACCTCTATCTCGTCCCCAATTCGATCGTCGTCAGCCGCGGATGCCCCCAGCATTGCGACTTCTGTTACAAGGACGCGTTCTTCGAAGGCGGACGATCGTTCTACACCCAGCGGGTGGACGACGCCCTCGCAGAGATTTCGAGGTTGCCGGGACGGCACCTGTACTTTCTCGACGACCATCTGCTCGGCCATCGCCGATTTGCCGCGGCACTGTTCGAGGGCATGCGTGGGATGGGCCGGCTCTTTCAGGGGGCGGCAACGGTTGACTCGATTCTTCACGGCAATTTGATCGAGCAAGCTGCCGCCGCCGGCTTGCGAAGCATCTTTGTCGGATTCGAGACGTTGACACCGGCAAATCTTGCCCGCGCCAACAAGCGTCAGAATCTCGGACGCGACTACGCCGCGGTCACACGCCGCCTTCACGATCTCGGGATCATGATCAACGGCAGCTTCGTCTTCGGAATGGACGACGACGGTCAGGATGTGTTCCGGCGAACGGTTGACTGGGCGATCGAACAGGGGATTACGACCGCGACCTTTCACATTCAGACGCCGTATCCGGGGACGAAACTCTTTGCTCGAATGCAGGCTGAGCAGCGCATCATCACCCACGATTGGGATCTTTACGACACGCGACATGTGGTCTATCGACCGGCACGACTGACCCCCGAAGCGTTGAAGGATGGCTACGATTGGGCGTACCGCGAGTTTTACCGGTGGCCGTCAATCGCGCGCGGTTCCCTGTCGCACGGAACGCTCAAGCATCAGGCGAAGCATTTCTTTTATGCCGCGGGGTGGAAGAAGTTCGAGCGATTGTGGGACTGCGCCATTCGCGCGAAACAGCTGGCGGCGATGACGCCGGTGCTCGAGGCTGTGTTGTCGAGGGTTACGGGTTCCAACGAGATCTGTGAGCCGCGGTGTGCTGGGTGTGCTCGCTAGCTGAGCCGCTTGTAGCGCAGGAGCGGCGCCATCCGATCCGATGTCACAATGGAGGGAGAGCCGCGCTGACGTGATCGACCACAGAGGAGACTGCATGTCATTGACAACCCGGTCCGCGTTCTTCCGTGTTTTTCCGTGGCGACGAACGCTCGTACTCACCTTAGTGTTCGGAATTGTCGCGCCGGCCGCGGCGCGAGCCGACGGCATGATCATCCCGTTCATCGGCGTGAATTTCGGCGGCAACTCGGGGCAGCCCCTCGCGAATGCGATCGATGCGAAGCGCCTCGACTGGGGCGTGAGCTTCGCGTATATGGGTGCCGGCGTCCTCGGTCTCGAAGCGGACATCGCGCACAGTCCGGATTTTTACGGCAAGACCGACATCGGCGGGAGCAGCGTCTTGACGGCGACCGGCAATTTGCTGATTGGCGTACCGATCGGCGGTCAAAGTGGAGTCGGCTTTCGTCCATACGGTCTCGCGGGTCTCGGCGTGATTCGCTCGAAGGTCGATGCCTTCAGCGACGTGCTCAGTCTCGACAACAGCAAAGCGGCGTGGGATTTTGGCGGCGGCGCAATGTTCTTCTTTGGCAACAACGTCGGCCTGCGCGGCGAAATTCGATATTTCCGGACGTTCGGTGATGTCGACTTTGACGTCATTCACACGGGCAGACTCGATTTCACACGCGCGTCGGCCGGTCTAATTTTGAGATTCTGAGAACGCCGGTTACGGCACCTGTCGAGTTAGCGTGAGCGATTGAATGCGGGGCGCCGGCGTGGGAGCGAGCAACAGTTGCCCGCGAATGCGCCCGCGCTCGCAGCGCCACGTGAACTCGCCGGACAGCGCACCGGTTGGCGAGATCGGTGAACCGGTCTCGCAGGTGCCGACATCAGCCTTCAAGTCCGCCAGGTAACGCGCCCAGTGGGCGGCGTCGCGGTCCATCAGAAAGTTCATCGCCAACACGTCGCCCGCGCCCATCACCGAACCCGCGACGAACATCTTGGTCGCAGCGGCGTATGCGCCCGCGAGCGCGCCCGACGGCTGCGGCGGCCGCGGCTTCAAGCGCCCCGCGCGCAGGAGCGTCACGGCTGCATCCCACACGGGTGCGCGAGGTCCGGCATACGTGCGATTGGCAAACGCGAAAATTCCGACGCCGTAATCGGGAAGGAGGAGGACGTGCGAGCCGTAACCGGGATATCCTCCGCCGTGACTCAGTGTGAGTCCCAGGTCGCAATCGCTGGCGGCGTAAAAACCCATCGCGTAGGTGGCGGCTTCACGGCACGCCTCCGGTCCACTCGATCCGGGCCGGAGACGGACGGCGGGGAAGTTCGCCCCCTGGGCCAGCTCACGGACGCTCGATCGCCGAACCGGTCCTGAGTCGGTTCCATCACGCGCTGGCCACGCGGAAAGTAGATACGCGATCCACTTCGCGTAATCGGCAGCGCTCGTCTGGATCCCGCCCATCGCGCCGAACGCGCCATGTGCCATCGTCGGTTCGAGCTTCCACGCGTTGTCCTCCCAACGATAACCAAGCGCTCGCCGCTCAGCCGGCGCAGTAGTCACGTCATAACCTGTGGAACTCATGCCGAGCGGATCGAAGAGCAGCCGCTGGACAAAATCCTTGTACGGTTGCCGCGAAACGTTCGCGATGATTCGGCCGAGCAGTGCATAGCCCAGGTTCGAGTACTCCATCGCCGTCGCTGGCGGTCGGGTGAAGTGCACGCCTTGGCGCAGCAGGCGAGTGAAATCGTCCTCGGGCATGGGTGTCTGACGATCGCCCCACGGATCGTCGGTCACGAAACCCGCGGTGTGCGTCAGCAGCTCTCGCACCCGAATTTTTGGCGAATCGTCGGTCGGGTAGTTCCACGCGCTCAGTTCCGGCACGTAGCGATCGACGGGTTCGTCGAGCGCGACTTTGCCTTCGTCTCGGAGCTTCAGAATCGAAAGCGCGGTGAAAGCCTTCGTCATCGAAGCGATCCGGAAGAGCGTGTCGGGTGTAACCGAACGTTTGGCGTCGATGTCCTGCACTCCGGAGGCCTTCACATGAATGACCCGGCCGTCCTGAACGATCGCCCACACCATCCCTGGGATGTGCGAATCGAGGCGATAGTTCTCCATCGACTGGTCGACCTCGACCATTACCGCATCCTGGGCGAGAGCGGGGGACACATCGCCACCGACCAGGGCCGCCGCGTGAATCAGCGCCGCCGCCGCAATCGCGTGACCGCGGACGGCGGTTGGGGTGTCTCGCATTTGGCTCAATATAAAATAAAATATGCCCGGCAGGATGACCCCAAACGAGCCACTGGTCCTCGCGATCGTCGACGACGATGCCGATGTTCGCATGGCGCTCTCGCGGCTGCTGCGGGCGATGGGCCACGACGTGAGACTGTTCGCGTCGGCCGAGGAGTTCGAAGCCGAGGACCCGGTTGTGGATTGCGTCATCGCCGACGTACGTTTGCCGGGCGTGAGCGGTCTCGAACTGCGCGAACGCTTGCGTACTCGGAAAGGGTGCCCACCCGTTGTGCTCATCACCGGTGACGGCGGTCGGCTGGCGCGAGAGTTTGGACATACGCGCGAGACTCCGGTCTTGACCAAGCCGTTCGATGCCGCCGTGCTGGCGGAGGCACTTACCTCGGTGATGTCGGCAACAGCACTTCACCGTGAACGCCATGCCCACTGACGATCTCTATAGACGCGCAGCAATTGCGGGCGGCGTCGGCGTCTGGGACTGGAACTTGGAGTCCGGCGAACTCCACGTCGATCCTTTCATCAAAGAAATTCTTGGGTTCGCCGATCACGAGATCCGCGACCATATCGATGAGTGGACGAAATTCGTGCATCCCGACGATGTGGCGCCCGCGCTGAAGGGCGTCGAGGCTCATCTCAACGGAGCGACTCCGTCGTACGACCACGAATACCGGGTGCGCCATCGCGATGGCAACTATCGCTGGTTTCACTCCCGCGGCTCGGTCAGTCGGAACGAGCAGGGAGCCGTCGTCAGATTTGCCGGGACCGTCATCGATGTCACCGAGCGCAAGCGCAGCGAAGAGGCGCTGCGCCAGGCGCAGGAACTCAATCGCCGAATCGTCGACTGCACCGGCGACTGCGTGAAGATTCTCGATCTCGACGGGCGCCTCGTCTACGTCAATCCGATCGGCTTGAGGCTGATGGGAATGCAGGTTGAAGACGAGCTGCTCAATCGCTCGCTCGCCGGATTCCTCCACGGCGACATGCGGGCGGCAGCGGAGCGGGCAATTGTCAGCGCCAGTCGAGGCGGCATCGGCCGTTTTCAGTACTCGATGAAGACGGCCTCCGGAGCGACGAAGTGGTTCGATGCCGTCGTGACGCCGATCACCGACGCCGATGGCGCAGTGCTCCAGCTTCTGGTGATCTCGCGCGATATTACCGAGCGCCGGCGGGAGGACGCGTTCCGTGCCGCCCAGCATCAGGTGCTGGAGATGATTGCCACCGGCACGCCCTTGCCTGCCGTGCTCGACAGCCTCGTGCATCTGGTTGAAAGCCAGGCCGACGGCATGTTCTGCACGGTGCTCTTGCTCGATGACGACGGGATCAGCGTTCGTCACGGTGCCGCTCCGAGTCTTCCTCCTGGTTATGTTCAGGCGATTAACGGATTGATGATCGGGCCCAATGCTGGATCGTGCGGCACGGCGATGTACCTCGGTGAGCGAGTGATTGTCACCGACATCCTGACCGATCCACTGTGGGAGGGTCATCGTGAGGTCGCACAGAAATTTGGCCTGCGTGCGTGCTGGTCAATGCCGATTTTTTCACCCCGCCGCACGGTGCTCGGTTCCTTTGCGATGTATTACACCGAGCCGCGCGAACCCAGCGATGGAGAGCTGCGGCTCATCGAGACGGCGGCCGACATTGCGCGAATCGCCATCGAGCAGCAACGCTCCTATCAGGAAGCGGACGCGCAGCGGCGACAGCTCGCACATCTCAATCGGGTGGCGACGCTGGGCGAGCTTTCAGGGGCGCTCGCGCACGAACTGAGTCAACCGCTGACTGCTGTTCTCACCAATGCACAGGCCGCACGGCACTTCCTCAATCGCCAGCCCCTGGATGTTGAGCAGCTTCGCGGCGCGCTCGAGGACATCATCAAAAACGACAAGCGAGCTGGCGCCGTCATCGATCGTCTTCGCGCGCTGCTGCGAAAAGAAGAGTTCGCGCGGCAACCAGTGGATGTCAGTGACGTCGTTCGTGAGGTCATCGATCTCGCGGTCGGAGAGCTCTCATCGCGTCGCATCAACGTGAAGAGCGCCTTGGCGCCCGCGGTGCCGTCCGTCCTGGGCGATCGCATCCAACTGCAGCAGGTCGTCCTGAATCTCGTCCTCAACGCGTGCGACGCGATGAACACGACAGACACGGGCGATCGATTGCTCATGCTGTCGACACGCGCCGACGATGGCTTCGTCGAGCTCGCTGTTTCCGACCGCGGTCCGGGGATACCCGACGGTCAGCTCGAGCGCGTGTTCGAACCGTTCGTGACGTTCCGGGAACAGGGCCTTGGCCTCGGCTTGGCGATCAGCCGTTCCATCGTCGCCGCCCATGGCGGTTCAATCCACGCCGAGAACAATGCCGACGGCGGTGCGACGTTCCGGTGCTTGCTTCCGACCGCCACCGCCCGGTCCTTCAAGCGCGCCGTCTAAAATCAGATCTCAGTTCTTGGGTTTCCAGCCGTCCCGGTAGCTGCGCGTCAGGTGCTGGTTTGCCTCGGGTTTGTCGGGAAACGTCAGCGCTTTGCCATCGAACTTCAGCGTCTCGCCGGCAAAACGTGCCGCGACGTTTCCAAGAATCACCGATTCGGTCAGCGGGCCGGCATAGTCGAAGTTCGCTGAGCACTTTTCCTTTCCGCCGCCCAGGATCACGTCAAGGAACTCGCCATAGTGATCGCGATCAGCCAGGTCGAAGGTCGGCAGCGAAGCCATCTTGGAGTCCGGCAGCACGAACGGTTCGGCCGACAAGTGAGGGAGTACGATCATTCCGTCAGTGCCAACGACGACACTGCCCTGTTCCGGAAAGCGCGCACCGATCGGTTCGCGAATCTCGTCCGGCGGCAGCTCACCGCCGTCATACCACCATACGTCCACAGTTTGGTTGGCGGTGTACTCGGTGCCCGGATACGTCAGCTTGACGCGCGCCCTGATCGCCCAACTCTCCGCGGTCGGCGCCGGTCCAGCTGCCGTGACGGTTATCGGCCACGTCAAGTTCAGGGCGCGATACGGAGGGCTGTAGATATGGCAACCCATGTCGCCGAGTGTGCCAGTGCCAAAACCAACGCGCCGTCGCCATTGTGACGGGTGATACACCTGGCGTTTGAAGGGTCGTTCGGCGCTCACGCCGAGCCACTCATCCCAGTTGAGTGGAGCGGGCACGGGATCGGTTTGTTCCGGGATTGGTTTGTCGTCCCCCCAGCTCTTGTTGGAGAACGTATGAACCTCGCGAATCTTGCCGACGATGCCGCTTCGAACGAGCGCTTCGCCGCTTCGCTGCACGCGGCTCGAGGAGACCTGAATTCCCATCTGCGTCGTCAGACCTTTGCGCCGCGCGTACTCCGTGAGGGTGCGCGTTTCCCGCAGCGTGTTGCAGAGCGGCTTCTGGACGTAGACCGCCTTGCCGTGCTTCATCGCCTCGAGCGCGATGAGGCAGTGCATGTGGTCCGGAGTCGAGACGTTCACCGAATCGATATTCTTGTGCTCTTTTTTGAGCAGTTCGCGCCAGTCCTGATAAACGCGCACTTTGGGGAACCGCTCCTGGAGCCGCTCGAACCGTCCAAGGTCGACATCCGCAACGGCGACGAGATCGAACGCCGGATGTTTGGCAAAGGCCATCAAGTCGCTCAGTGCTTGACCCGATGCGCCGATGCCGGCGTGGCGGACCATTGGGCCGTTGGCACGAGGGCGAATGGACAGAAATGGAGCGATCGCAGCGGTTGCGCCAGCGCTCTGAAGGAACTTCCGGCGTGAGATGGTTTGGGACATTACCGGCAGCGTATCGTCATTCGGCGACTGCTGCAATCGATCGGTCGCGGACTATCGCACCACGAACCGCTCTTCGTGGAGCATGGCCCCGTCGGCGCTTCTGACCTCCACCCGCCAGTCACCATCGGTCACGGTCTGCCGACTGTACGTACGATAGCCCTCTGTCGCATTGCCCTGAATCCCGAGCCGCACGGATTGGCGCAGCGCGTTTCCGTGATACCAGCGATGGACGACCGTCGTATCACGCGGCGACTTGACGCGCGTGTACAAGACCAACCGTCCCGGTGCGGCGGACGCGCCGACCGGATCGCACCGCCATCTGCTGCTACTCGTTGAGAAGTTGCGGCACACCTCGGCGATCGCGAGCGTCACCGCGCCACGAGCCGATGGAACGTTAGCGGTGCCCTGGCGATGGGATTCCCTCGGCGCGGCCTTCGGCGAACTCGGTTGTTCGATTGCGGCGGAACTCGGGGGTGGTGCGCTCGTCGGTGGTGGTCCCGTCGCCGCGGGTTGTGCTGCGGGCGTCGGCAGTGGCGTCGACGACTCGCGCGGCGGCCGCGCTCGCACCAGGAAGATCACGAGGGCCACGACAAGGATCACGCCGACGGTGAGCCATGCCATCAAGTGCGACGGTTTGCCGGCAGCGGCCGCAGGCGGCAAGGGCTCGGAAGCGGTCGCAGGCGGCAAGGGTTCGGAAGCGGCCGCAGGCTCCAGAGGCTTGGGAGCGGCCGGCGCTGGCGGCGGAGGATCGGGTTTCGGAGCAACGCTCGGTGGATGAACCGGAACACCATGTGCCCGACAGAAGTCTTCAAGGTTCTGTCTGGTTTCCACCACCATCGGGTGATCGGATGGAAGCGCGGTTGCCGCAATGGATGCGGCCCGGCGATAAAGGGGTTCGGCCTCGCGTGTCCGACCCGTTTTTTCTGCGACGATGGCGAGATTGTTCAGCGTGTTGGCCAGATCTGGATGGCGGGGACCCAATTCCTGTTCCTGAATGGTGGCCGCACCCTTCAGCAACTCCTCCGCAGAAACAAAGTCCCCACCCATCGCCAATTGTTCCGCGCGTTCGAGCAGTTGACGGACTTCCTCGAGTTTGGACATGCGGTCCTTTATAAGTTATAGCCCAGCGTCTCGACGCAGCTCGGCCAACCCCTCGAGTGTATTCTCGATATCTGGCGCGCCTTCAGGCGGTGTCCACTCGAGTGGCACGCCGGCCGCGATCAGCAGCCGCGCCACACCCACATGATCGGCTCCGCGATGCTTCGCGTTCCTTCGTCCTTCGACGGCCCAAACCAACGGAGAAGCCGAGAACATGCCGTCGAGCGCGTTCACGTCAGCGCCATGTTTCAGGAGTACGTTGACCGCTTCGGCGTGGCCGGCCATTGCTGCGCGATGCAGCGGCGTGACGTTGTCCTTGTCCCTGGCGTCGGTATCGAATCCGCACGAGAGCATTGTTTCAAGCACTGCCGCGTTGCCGCTTTCGGCCGGGCGATGAAGCATCACGTGGTGTTCGCGTCGAAGCCCGGATCGCACCGCCGGATCGGCGGCGAGGAGCGCCTCGGCCGCGGCACGATCGGCGCGCGCGCATGCCGCCATGAAACGGTCGAGCGGTGACAGTTCGTCAACGGCGCCGTGCGCGAGCAGCCATGCGGCGATGTCCGTGTTGCCATGGAGCGCTGCAAGTGTATGCGGTGTGGCGCCGTCGGCGCGACGGCGCGACACGTCAGCGCCGTGATCGACAAGACGTTCGACCATCGGCACGGTCCAACGCCGGGCCGCAACGTGCAGAGGCGCCTCGTCCTCGTGGCCCCACGCGAGATTTGGATCTGCACCGTGATCGAGCAGCCAAAATGGACCGGCTGGATTCTCGCTCCACAACATCATGTAGACGAGCGGTGGCACACCACCGGGGATGCCGTTCACGTTGAGCCCGTAGCGGTGCAGCAATTCGAGCGCGTCAAGGTTGCCACCGCCACCGGCGATATGCGAGGTGACACCATCGGTCGGATTGGCCCCGGCATCGAGCAGCACTTCCGCAAGCGGCAGGTGGCGAATCGTGCAGACGGCGCCCCACAACGCTGTGCGCGGAAGTTCCGGGTGCCAGTTCCAGTGATACTCGGCGTTGGGATTCGCGCCAAGCGCGCAGAGACGACGTGCGATTGCCACGAGCCCGTCGACACGAAGCTGGTCGTTCTTGTGCATCGAGGTATGGCACACGTAGAGCAGCGGTTCCCAATTCTGCGGCCCGCCTGATTGCTGAGCTATTTCCGGATGATCTCTCAACCGCTCGTCGACCGCGGTGGCGTCGCCGAGGACGAGCGCCGTGTGCAACGTCGCTGAAGCGATGCGCGGATGGAGTGCGAGCAGTCGTTCTGCACGACCAATGGCGCCGCCGGTCGCACAGCGAATGAAGTCGTCGACCGCCTCGTCGAACGACAGCGTGCGCGACTCGACTTCCTCGCGCAGCGCGTTCCAGGACGCGAACCCATGCTCGCGCGCCACGACCGACTGGGCATCGTGCAGCGCAAGATTCGAGGCCGCGATGTCGTCGAGCGACTTGCTCGCGAGCGCGGGCAGGACGGCGAATCGCTGCAGCGCTTCTTGGTCGCGCCCCTTGGCCGCAGCGAGCAATGACTTCGCCTGCTTCTTCAGTTGTTCCAGATTTGGATGAGCGGGGAGTTCGCGTGACGGCATACAACCTCCATGCATCAATCCTGTGGTTCGCAGACAGGCAGCACGGCGGTTCGTTGCCGTTGGTGGAACAGTTATGACGGTGGGCTTGGCCCTTCGCGCGAACCCGCGGGCGCCCTTTCAGCGCACACCATCACAGTAGTGCCAGCACCGCCGCGTGTCAACTGAGCGGTGTGGCGCCGACGGCGAGCTGGCGGATCAGGAAGTCGACGACGCGATCGAATGGATCGAATCCCCACGCCGCGGCAACTGACGGTCTCAGGTTCGAGTTGGCGTTGATGTCGTAGAACACGCGTCGGCCGTCGTTGGTTTCGAGGTACTCGATGCCACCAACATCGAGTCGCGCCGCACGAACGATCCGCTTTCCGGTTTCCACCGCTTCTGATGGAACGTCGAGGTAGGGATAGAACTCCACCGGCGGCGCGGCGATGGGTGGGTCCTCGGGCCGCTCGCACAGTCCGTTGCCGCTATCGGGATTGCAGACCGGTGACGGACACAGATTGAAACGTCCGTGGGTTTTGACCCGCATCGCGTAGAGAAGCTCACCGCCGAGAAACTCCATGCGCACGATCCCTTGTTCAGGGTCGTGCGGCAGAAACTCCTGTAACAGGAACAGATTGTCTGGCAGCCAGACGTTCGGATCGTTGGCAAAGACGGCCTCGATCTCTTCCCACGAGGACACGACCTGGATACGCGCGCCGCTGCCGCCCTGATCCGGTTTCAGGAGTGCCGGCCACTTCACGTTTGCCTGTGCGTGACGACGAAGGGCGTCGACGTCGTTGAACGTAAAGGAGTACGGAGTGTCGATGCCAAGTGTCTGCAGCAGCGTCGCCTGCGCGCTTTTACTCAGTTCGAGCGCGAAGACGTCCGCGCCATTGAGCACCCGCGCACCCTGACGCTCGAGCGAACGCATGTAGGCAAGCGCAAGTGGAACCGCCCGCGCGTGGCCGCGAATGTAGGCGCTCGGACTCGCCTGATTGAAATAGATCGGCGCGACGGGCGCGTCGTGATTGCTGAATGCGGCCGTGGTGACGTTAAAACGGGTGAACGCGACACCGCGACGTTCCAGGGCGGCAAAGAGCGGCTTCTGCCATTCCGGGTGTTCGTAGAGAACGACGAGGTCTGGTGCTGAGGTCGTCATAAGGGTACTGACGTTGATCGTGCCACAATCCGAACCATCCAGTCTGGGACCGTGTCCAGTCTGGGACCGTGTTGTTGACAAGTGATCTGTCCGCTTCCGTTTGACAAGTGATCTGACCGCTTTTTCTTTAAAGTGACGCGTGTGGGCGCTGTGGGAAACGCGGTCTGGGCGTTTTCCAAGCCGCGGTGGACGCGGTCTTGGCGTCCACGGCGGCGGCAGCGTCCATGGGCTGCCCGTCGTCGCAAAAGGTGGCCAACCGTTGGGTGCCGCGGGTAATCGTGTG
>Ga0075421_100002278_pt1 | contig 22838 bp, 23 predicted proteins | sample SoiMetdeltSBSDD5_FD_75292 | JGI IMG/M metagenome (GOLD analysis project Ga0075421, IMG submission 75292) | Bulk soil microbial communities from a Populus tree surrounding site in Tennessee, USA - Soil MetaG P. deltoides SBSDD5 | ecosystem: Environmental > Terrestrial > Soil > Tree plantation...
TATGCGCCGGGACTCAGAACCAAAGACGAGATTAAAGCCGTGATCAGCTCCGTCGACCGGCCGGTGAACGTATTGATGGGCTTGCAAGGTGTTTTGTTGAGCCTTGAGGAGCTATCCGAGCTCGGCGCAAAGCGCATCAGCGTGGGCGGCGCCCTCGCTCGAACGGCTCTCGGCGCCTTCCTTCGTGCCGCCCGGGAAATGAAGGAACAGGGCACCTTCACGTTCGCCGAAACCGCAGTGAGTTATCGCGAAATCAGTGCAATGTTCGACGCGTAATACGGCGTTCTTATCTACGGCGCACCATAGTGGAGTATCAGTCTCCAATCCCCGCCGGGATCATCCGCCCTCAAGCGACCGCTTGAGCGACGTCAGCTTGCCCGCCCAGAGATCCTGGTAGCCACTCACCCACCGTTCGTAGATCAGGCGGAGCGGAACCACATTGAGGCTGTTGATGCGCCGGCGGCCTTCCCACCGATCTTGAACGAGCCCGGCGCCACGAAGCACGGCGAGGTGCTTCATGACGCCGAACCGCGTCAAGCCGGGAAACCGCGCGACGATCTCGGTGGTCGTGCATGGACCCGTGCGCAATAGGTCGAGAATGGCTCTCCGGGTTGGGTCGGAAAGCGCCTTCCAGACCGGGTCCAGGTCGTCGGACCCACTCCTCGTCTTGCCCCGGCGAGCCACTTCGCGCTCCTTAGCGCTCCATCTTTCGCTTGAGACTCTGCAGCATCTCCGACCACGCCTCCCCCATCTCGCTGAGATCCGACGGGCCAGGCCCGAATACTTCATTTTTGAAGACGAGCTGTGTGCCCGCCGGGATCGGCGTGAGGCGAATGATCATATGGCCGGCTACGGGGTAGGACAGGAACATCGGCCCGAAGAGTTCGAGCAAGGTCGGCGGCTTGATCGACTGCACGAAACCCCACAGGTGCCCACTGTCGTCCCCGAGATCCCGGAACCAGCGCCCGCCCGGCCGTCGTTCCATCTTCAATTTGATCGGAGGCTTTCCCTCTTCTCCCGGAATCTCACACAGCTGCGCCACCAGTCCCTCGAAGACATCGCCCGGGGCGGCCTTGATCTCGATGGTTTGTTCGACATTCACCAAGTATTCATCCAACGTTGCTTGCTTCATGGTTCAACTCCTTTCCGTGAAGCTTGGGTAGTTACGTGAGCCGATTGTAACGTGACTATTTAGTAACGTCAACCGGGAAGCGCAGCCCGGCGCCCCCGCGGTGCCCCCACCTCCGCGAAACCCGGTGGCGCGTTGACTATGGCGACCGGAACGCTCCAAAATAAACGCTACGTTTATTATGACGAGGTTATCCCAGCCAACCTTGAGCATCATTTCCATCAATGTCGGACTTCCCCGCGAGGTGGCGTACCAGGGGAAGACCGTCACTACCTCGATCTACAAGTCCCCGGTCTCCGGCCGAATTCGGGTGACGGCGCTCAATGTGGAGGGCGACCGGCAATCCGATCTTTCCGTGCACGGAGGGGTCGACAAGGCGGTGTATGCGTACCCGTCCGAGCATTACGAATTCTGGCGCAACGAGCTGCCGGGAATGGCGCTGCCCTGGGGCGCCTTCGGAGAGAATCTCACTACTTTGGGTCTCGACGAAAGCAATATGCACATCGGCGACATGCTTAGGATCGGCACGGCCGAGTTTTCGATCAGCCAGCCGCGGTTGCCGTGCTTCAAGCTGGGGATTCGTTTTGGACGCCCCGACATTTTGAAGCGCTTCCTGCAAAGCGGCCGCACGGGTTTCTACCTGAAGGTGGTGAGGGAAGGCGATATCGAGGCGGGTGATCCGATCACCGTCCTGGCGCGGAACGAGCATGCCATCACCGTGTCGGATATCGTGGGGCTGTACACGACCCAAAAGTCGAACCAAGCTCTTCTGCGTCGCGTGACCGAGCTTCCCGCTCTTCCCGAAGACTGGCGGGAGTATTTCCGACAGCGACTACGTCCCGAGTAGACTTAGCCCGACTGCAGGAATCAGTGTTCGTTCCCGTGCATCGACTTGAGGCGACCCCAGGTCACCGGAAGCGTGGGAGTGGGGTCGTCGTTGACGACCGCGCGAATGACCCAGTCTCCGGTCAGGCCGAAGGTCTGGGACTCCGCCCAACCCGACGTGGAGTTGATGAAGTTGAGGCTGCCGTTGATGTTGCCATCCTCGTCCCGGGCGATGGAGGGAAGGCCCGCTTGGGTCATTTCGATGCCGACGCGGAACGGACCGTTGACGAGAATGTTCTCTGCGCTGAGATCGATCAACTGCAACGCGGCATTCGATGCGTCGACGAGATATGTGTTCGAGAACAGTTCGGTCCCCGGATTGAGGGTACCCGCCGCGTCGTCATAGATCCGGAGCATTATCTGTACCTGTCCCGTAGCCCCACCGAAGAGAAGGGTGACCTCTTTCACCTTCATGGGAAAAGGGCCAGGAGGTGTGAGACGGACGGCCCCGACCTCCCCCGCCACGAACCCGGCCTGAAAGCCTGCGTTTTGCCCGCTCGTGTACCCGTCGATCTGCAGGTTGGTGTCGAGAGCCATGGCCGAGGGTGTTGCGATCAAGTGCGCACAGAGCAGCAAAGCAAACACCCGCACAAGGCCAACACAAGACGTCCGCGGTACTGGAACGCAGAGACCGATTTTCTTCATGATCCCGCCCTCCTCGTGTGGTGAAAACAGCGTGTAATGTTCGCCTCGGCACCTCGTATGTCAAGCAGGGTCAGAGAAACAACCCGTGGGCTAACTAACCAGTGGCTGAGCCGCAGCTGAGCATGCCCAATTGGGGAGTGTTTGTGCGGCGCTAACAGGCGCAAGATAACGTTATGACTGACGATCTCCACGTCGTGTTTGGCGCGGGCCAGGTGGGGCGGCCGCTTGCCCAAATGCTTCTGGATGCGGGCAAGCGAGTGCGGATCGCCAAGCGATCGCCCGGCGGCGTGCCGCCCGGCGTCGAGGTGATTGAGGGGAACGCCGCCGATGCCGCGTTCTGCGCCCAAGCCGCGGCGGGCGCCGGAACCGTGTATCACTGCCTGAATCCCCCGTACGATGCGAGGGTCTGGGCTGAGGTACTGCCGCGCTACATGAATAATCTGATCGCGGCGGCACGAGACGCTGGCGCTCGTTTGGTCGTGCTGGACAATGTCTACCTGCTCGGCCGCCCCGGCGGTCGGCCGCTCGACGAAGACACTCCACCCAACCCCTGCAGCAAAAAGGGCGAGACTCGGGCGCGCACCGCCGAGCTTCTATTTGAGGCGCATCGCCGCGGCGACCTCCTGGCCACAACCGCCCGTGCATCCGACTATTACGGGCCCGGGGGCACGCTGACTCATTTGGGGGACCAGTTTTGGCGGCCAGCGCTCGCCGGCAAGGTGGCGCGGGTGCTCGTCAACCCTGACGCGATCCACACGTATCATTACATCCCGGATGTTGCGGCTGGCTTGGCGACTCTCGGCTGTGCGAGCGACGCTGTGTACGGCCGACCCTGGATGCTTCCATGCGCGCCCGCGGGGACCATGCGTGAGCTCGTAGCCAGGATGTCGCGCAAGTTAGGGCGGGAGATCAAGCTCGGTGGTGTGCCCAAGTGGCTCGTGAAAGGAATCGGTGCCTTCATCCCCCTGGTCTGGAACGTAGGCGAGATGCTGTACCAATGGGATGAACCATTCGTGATCAGCGATCGGCGGTTTCGCGAGAAGTTTGGGCAGGAACCCGTGGACGTGGACGCAGCGGCGGCCGCGACCGTCGCATGGGCCGAGCGGCACTACGCGCGCGGGCGGCCGTAGAAGAACCGCCGCGCGCCGGCCCGCGGACCTACCCAATGACGATGAGGTGAAATGCTGCGACATGCGCCGCCTTGCTCAAAACTAGCCGAATCCTGTCCGGCGAGGCGCAACGCATGAAGCTCACCGTGCTTCCCCTCACCCCGGATCGATGGCCGGATCTTGAAGCGATCTTAACGCCAGAGGCTGCTCGATTGCTCGGAGCTGCTGGTGCATCCCTACTGCCGAAGCGGAACCCAGACTCCCCCGCCTGGCACCACCCGTTCCAAATTCAATCGCGCCGGCCTCAGGGGACTCGTCAAAGCCGGCCGTCCCCCCGGCCTTGTCGCCTATCACGACGAGATCCCGGTCGGCTGGATTTCGGTCGGGCCTCGCGAAGAATTCCTCAAATTGCAGCGATCGCCAGTGATGAAGCCCGTGGACAACGCCCAAGGCATCTGGTCCGTTATCTGCTTCGTCGTCCCGCCCGTGTATCGCGGCCAGGGCGTTGCCCATGCTCTGCTCAAAGGCGCCATCGCCTATGCCCGACAGCACGGTGCGAAACTCATCGAGGCCTACCCCGTCGACAAGTTGGTTCGATCTCACGACGACGCCATGTGGTTCGGACCCAAGTCCATGTACGACCGCGCGGGTTTCAAGGAGGTGGCGCGGCGGAAACCAACGCGCCCCGTCGTTCGGCTCAAACTGCGACCGCAGTGAGGTTCTCATGTCTCCGGAGCAAATAAAGATCGGGGCGATGCTTCTAGGGATCGGGGCAATCACCTGGGCCCTGATCGTTGCCGGCCAATCACTCGCCCGCTGGAAGATAAAGCGCTGGGCGCAGAGTCAAGGGATGGAGCTCTTGGAGTTCCGAGGAGCCCCGGCTTGGCAAGGGCCGCGAGCGTGGCGCCGAACCGAGAATCAGGAGGACTATTACATAGTGGTTCGGGACCGCGCCGGGCGACGCCGCCGTGGCTGGCTCCTTTACACCAGTCCATGGCACAGCCTGGGTCCGCAGCGTGTGGAAATCAGGTGGGATGACTCTTATGAGGTTGGTCATTCGTAATTCTCGACGCCGGGGCCTTTCGAGGACGTAGGATACGGCTCGCAAAAAGCCAAACCTTCATAACCGCGACGCGTGGAAAGGAGACAACTGTGAAGCCTTCGAGATCACGACGTATCGTGCCTATGATCGGAATACTGTTCACCCTCGGAGCCGTGAGCCTATCTCGCTTTTCCCACGATGTGAGAAGCGTTGCCGTTGTCGGGTTGTCCGGGGCCGGGTTTGCGCTCGGCGTCGGGTTTGCCTTTCTGGTTATGAGCATGACCGGCAGGCTTAAATCTGAACCTTAATGCCGCTTCCATGCGTTTATTGGTTGCTCTCTTCGCTCTATGCCTCACCCTGACTGCAGCTACCGCTATGGCGACCATGTCCGCAGCTCCCACTCCGGCGCCGGTCCAAGTACAAGCAAAGCACGGTGCCCTCGCAGAGGCGATCGACAGCACCCTCTCTGAGCGAGCTTCGGGTGGCTTTAGCGGCGCCATCATCATCGAGCAACACGGCAGACTGGTCCTCAAGGCAGGGTATGGCTGGGCGAATAGAGAACGCCAGATCCCGTTTACGCCGTCCACCATCGCTCAGGTGGGCTCCTTGACCAAGCAGTTCACGGCGGCCGCGATCGTGGATCTCACCATGCAGGGCAAGCTCGGTTTCACCGATACGCTCGGGCAGTACATTGCCCATGTTCCCCCCCGGGCCGCGAGCATCACGATCCATCAGTTGCTGACCCACACCGCCGGCCTGCCGCCCGACTGTGGCGATGATTTCGACCGCGTGTCCCGCGACGAGCTCGTCTCCCGGTGTCTCGCCAACGTTACTCCACCCGCCACGCCGACGTTTGCCTATTCGAACCTGGGCTTCAGCCTTCTCGCCGCAATTGTCGAAACCGTGAGTGGTAGACCCCTCGAAGACTATCTGGCCGACCGGTTTTCCAAACCACTCAAGATGTCCCGCACGGGATACTTCTTCGCGGACGCCCTCCACGACAGTCTCGCCGTCGGTGACACGAGCGGCGTTGTGGAACCCCCTATCTCTGATCGCATGCGCGCGCTCGCCCCGGCGTTTTGGAACCTGAAAGGAAACGGAGGCATGCAGGCCTCGGCCGAAGACATGTGCACCTGGTATCAAGCACTCAAGAACGGACCGGTGATTACCGCGTCGATGAGGCACGCCTTGATCACTCCGCACGCGCGGCGTGACGATGACGTCTCCTACGGCTACGGGTGGTTTGTGCGGGTTGGGCCTGACAGTCAGGTCGTGCAGGTAAGTCACACCGGCTCTGACGGCGTGTTCTTTTCTGCCTTCGTCTGGCGCCCAATCGACAAGTTCTTCTACTACGTTGTGACCAGCACCGGCGAGGAAGGCGGGGCTGAAGTGGCCAGCCTTGTGCTTCGTAAATTTCGCGAGGACACGTCGAGGACAGGAAAGTGAAATACCACGAGATCCCGGATATGTCTCGCGCCGAAGTAGCGTCCTCCACGACTGGGGTTCAGCGATCAGAGCAGCTTCAACCGGGCGCCGAGCTGGGGATATGATTGAGCTTGGCTGTCGTTAGACCCACAGCCTGAAAAGGGAACCCCTCCATGCATGGAATCATTATCGAGGCCACGGTTGAGCCGAGTCGTCATGAGGAAGCCAGAAAGATGCTCCTCGATATGATCGTACCGAGAGCACGAGCCAGACCTGGGTTCATGGTCGGATTCTGGCTTCGAGCGATAGAAGGCGACGCGCTTCGCGCCGTCCAGATCTACGATTCTGAAGACAACGCCAAAGCGGCGGCGGAGAAGATTCGGACCGAGGGTCCGCCACCCGGCGCGCCGGTGACCCTCGAATCGGTGAATGTCTACGAGGTGGTTGCCCACACCATCGGCGAGAATTCTCACGGCTGAATCGTGGGTACCTCTAGGCCTGCATCGAACCTGTCGGCACAAATGCTGTTGTCCAGCCCTCGACGCCGCTATACTGCATTCTCACACCGGAAAGCATCGACATGACAGCTAAGCAGCTTCGCAAACCGGCGCTCATCGCACTCTTCTGGATGGCACTCCCCTGCTCCGGTGCCGCGCAAATCCCCGGCCTCCCCAGCGTCCCATCTTCGGCCCCTGCCGAGGAAGGACCCCTCGATCCTCTGGGGCGCACCACCCCCCGCAGCACCCTTGCCGCGTTCATACGCGCCGTAGACCGCGAGGACTTCGTGTCTGCGGAAAGGTACATGCAACTCAGCGCGACCCAGGTTCAAAACACCGAGGCCTTGGCCCGTGACCTGAAGACGCTCTTGGACCACTACTTCAACGTGCCTCTTACGCGCATCAGCGATGCACCACAAGGGACGCTGGACGATGGCCTGCCGTTGGATCAGGAACGAGTCGGCTACCTCACCATTGGAGAAAGAAAGGCCGACGTCACTCTAGTCCGGCTGACCGACCCCGACACCGGACCCATCTGGCAGATCTCCTCCGAGACGATGGCGCAAGTCCCAACGCTGCGCGTCTTTGCCCCCCGGACCTTAATCGAGCGCGTGATGCCCGAATGGCTCCTGAGGCGCGACCTGGCTGGGGTTTCCTTGGCCAATTGGGTGGGGCTTCTGGCCTCCTTCGTCATTCCGTTCGGTCTCCTCACCCTGATTGCTGGCGCCTTCCTACTTCTCGCCCGACTGTTTCTCAAGGATTCCGCACCGAGACGTGAACTGGACCTGTGGTACGACGGGATCCATTGGCCCGTGATCTGTGCATTAACCATCGTCTTTCAGCGGCTGGCGATGTCCCGCTGGGGTTTCGAGCTTGGGTTCCGATTCGGCTACTCAGCCGTCGGCCAGGTTCTCACCGTCATCGCGTTCACATGGTTGATCCGACGGCTTTTGACTCTCGGCTTCGAGCGCGCTCGCAACCTTGCCTGGGGACCGGGTCGCACGAACACACAGTCGCTGCTGCTCTTGGGCGAACGACTGGTCAAGGCCCTCGTGGCCGTCGTGGCGGTGTTCTGGGTTCTAGTGATCGTCGGCCTGGATGCGAAGACGGCATTGGCCGGCCTCGGAATCGGTGGCGTCGCCCTCGCACTGGGTGCGCAGAAAACGGTGGAGAACATCCTCGGTGGCATTTTCCTTTTGACCGACCGGGTGCTCGCCGTGGGCGACCAATGCCGGATCGCAAATCGTATGGGTCGCGTCGAGGACATCTCACTGCGCTCAGTGCGGCTGCGTTCTCCGGAGCAGTCGCTCGTGTCAGTACCCGCCGGCGTATTGGCGCAGGTCGGGATCGAAAATTTCGCGACGCGCAAGAAGTTCCTCATCCAAACCACGCTGCCTCTGCGATATGGCACGAACGCCGAGCAGCTCCGGCGCATTCTCGAGGGCATTCGGGCTGTTCTCGACGAGAACAAGATCATCGAAACGGAGACGTCCCGTGTCCGCCTCGTGAATTTCAGCGGGCAGGCTATCGAGATCGAGCTCTTCGCGTACGTGCTCACGGCCAACGAAACCGAGTTCATGGCCGTGCGCGAAGACCTGCTGCTCGCGGTTTGCACGATTGTGGAGGCGGCGGGAACCGGTTTCGCACAGCCGGCACAGGTCCTTGTGACGAATGGAAAGCCGAGTGCGGGTTCTCCGGTTCAAGTTACGAGCCCTGCCGGCCCAGAACGTTATGACTAGATGAAACGTGTCCTTCAAGCACGGCTATCATCATCTTACCAATGACGACGCTCCCCGACTTCCTCTACGTGGCACTGTTTGCCGTCGCCTTTCCACTGTGGGACTACCTCGTCTTTTGGCCAGCATTTCGTCGCCAGTCACAATTCGATCCCGCTCGGGCTCGGAGGCGGCTGTGGAAACTGGCCATGGGTTACGCGTGGCCGCTGGTCGCGGTCGGGGCGGCACTGTGGGTAGCCAACGACCGATCCTGGACGTCATTCGGATTTTCCGTGCCCGTCGGCTGGCGGTTGTGGACTTCCATTGCCTTGTTCGTGCTGCTCGCGGCCTACTTTGCCTATACGGTCGCCGCCCTCGTCCAGAGCTCCGATGCACGGGAAAGCGCGCGACAGCAGATCGGAACGCTCGCCGCCGTCGTGCCGCACACGCGGAAAGACATGTATTGGTTTGGCGGGGCGTCCCTGACCGCGGGGTTCTGCGAAGAGTTTTTGTATCGCGGGTACTTTGTCTGGGCCTTCACCGCGTGGCTCGGTTGGTGGGGCGCCGCAGCGCTGTCCCTTCCATTCTTCGCGATTGGGCATCTGTACCAGGGGTGGAATGGCGTCCTCCGCACGGGAATCGTCGGCGCCTTATTTACTCTGGTCGTGGGAATCTTCGACTCCCTCTGGCCAGCGATCGCGCTACACGCCCTTAACGACCTCGGCTCTGGGGTTATGGCGTGGCTGGCGCTGCGCGAGGGGCAAGCCACCGGCGACGTGAGCCCGGCCGCTGCTGGTCGAGGTCGTTAGGATGCATGCCATTCGTGCATGGCTTGGGGCAATACCAGCCCTCCTTTCCGTCGCAACCGGCGTGACCGCGCAAAGCGAGCCGGCTCTGCGGGAACCGATCGAGCGCGTGTACGCTGCGCCGGGTGGCACACCGCTCAAGGCTTATGTCTTCTCTCCGGATAAACCCGACCGTGGCAGGCAATCCGCCGCGATTGTTCTGCTCCACGGCGGCGGCTGGATGATGGGCGAGCCGCAATGGACCTTTTCCCGGGCAAGGCATTTCGCCGATCGAGGGATGGTGGCGATTGCAGCACAATATCGACTTTCGGATGAGAAGACTGTCACACCCGTCGAGGCCATGGAGGACGTTTGTGCGGTGATCCGTTGGATGCGGGGCCACGCCGACTCCCTGAGCATCGATCCCAAACGCATTGCGGCCTACGGCTTGTCTGCCGGAGGCCATCTGGCCGCCGCCGCCGCGATTTTCGACACCGTCGTTTCCGGAGAGAGGGTGAGCGCAAGCCCCAACGCGCTCGTTCTCGTGTCTCCAGCGGTCTCGTTAGCGTCGGACCGTTGGGTGCAGCACCTCCTCGGCAAGCGAAAGAGCGCCCGCGATATTTCTCCCGACGAACATGTGCGCAAGGGACTCCCCCCAACCCTAATTCTCCAGGGGGACGTCGACACGGTGACGCCCCTAAGCGGCGCGAAGCGGTTCTGCGAGCGCATGCGGGCCGCCGGCAACACCTGCGAACTCCAGGTTTACGAAGGCTTCGGCCATATGTTCACGCCGGCGGGTACCCCGGATGACGGGATGCCGAAGCCGGATCCGGCCATCTCGGCAGACGCTTTGGCGCGTGCCGACCGCTTCTTGGAGTCGCTGGGGTTTCTGAAGTGACGTCACGACTCGATCGCGTCATCGATGAGACGGGTTTCTCGGGCGTGGTCCATGTCGCACGCGCCGATCATGTCGTCTATGCGCGCGCCACCGGGCTCGCCGATCGTGCGCATGAAATCCCGAACACCCTCGACACGCAGTTCGCGATCGCGAGCGGAACGAAGGGCCTCACTGCGCTCGCGGTCATGTCACTGGTTGCCGAAGGAACGCTCGGGCTCGACGCCACGGTGCAAAGCGTGCTCGGAGACGTTACCGACCTCCTCGATCCCGCGGTAACCGTCCGCCACTTGCTCGCCCATACCTCAGGGATGGGCGACTATCTCGACGAGAGCATGATCACGGACGTCGAGGACTACGTGCTCGGGGTCCCCGTCCACCGACTCGCGCTTCCCGCGGACTTTGTCCCACTTCTTCGCGGGCTCCCGGCCAAGTCCCAAGCTGGAACCACATTCGCTTACTGCAACTCAGGGTACGTTCTGCTGGCCCTCGTGATCGAGAGGGTGACTGGGCGGAGCTATTACGACGTCGTGCACGAAACGATCTTCGCGACTGTGGGGATGCAAGCAACCGCCTTCCACCGTTTGGACGAGCTTCCAGGTTCGGCGGCCATCGGGTATCTGCCGAAGCGAGGCTGGCGCTCCAACCACTTGCATCTTCCTGTGCGTGGCGGAGGGGATGGTGGTGCCTACTCGACGGCCGGAGATATCACACGGTTCTGGAAAGGGCTGTTTGCCGGACGCATCATTCCCCTGGCGACGCTCACCGAAATGGTACGACCACAGCACGACGCTGCTCCAACGTCGCACGCGTACGGGCTCGGGTTCTGGCTGACGAAGGATCGCAATGGCGTCTTCCTTGAAGGCTCCGACCCTGGCATTTCCTTCCGTTCTACCTTCGAGCCACCGACAGGTCTTCTGTACACCGTCCTCTCGAACACGACCTCCGGCGCATGGCCGGTCGTGAAGGAGCTGGAAGCCATCCGTCCCGAGTTTGTGTTGACGGCCGAACCCGCCGACAGAAGGAGCCAACAATGACATCCAGAATAATCGTGGTCACCGCTCTTCTAGTTCTACCGGTTCTGGCAACAGCACAGGTCAAGAGCACTCCGCCGGCTAGAGTCAGCTTCGATGATTTCAAGGGCCTGGTCGCCCAGGTCGAGACTCACCGGGCAAAGCGTCTTATCGACCTTGATACATTCTTGAAGATGAGTAAAGAGCCGGGGGTCATCATTCTCGATTCGCGATCGACGTTTCGTTACGAGCGCATTCACGTCAAAGGCGCAAGACACTTGAGTTTTACCGACTTTACCCAGACCAATCTGCGGAACGTCATCCCCTCCTTCGAAACGACCATATTGATTTACTGTAACAATAACTTCGATGGTAACCAGGTCGATTTCGCCAGCAAGATCTCATCTCCAGGAGACTCAGAGTCAGCACAATTAGCCTCTCAAGAAAAACCCATCATGCTGGCTTTGAACATTCCTACATACATCAACCTCTACGGCTATGGGTATCGAAATGTGTACGAGCTCAAAGAGCTTGTGAACGTAAACGATCCCAGGATCCGTTTTGAAGGATCTATGGCCACAGCTAAGTACTAGGCACCCGCCCCCCGCGGTTTGCCCTTGCCGAAGCGACTCCCCAAGCGAATAATAAAACGCTCCAAATACTGGTAGGGGTTCGAGGGGGTCAGGGGTGAAGTTGATCGGGTCGTGCCCCGCACGTAGATCAGAAAGGAGTTCATCATGCCAGCTCGAAATGTTGTTCTTGTTCATGGCGGTTTCGTGGATGGATCCGGTTGGGAGGGGGTCTACCAAGCACTGCGCAACCAGGACCTTGTCCCGAGTATTGTTCAGAATCCAACCATCTCCCTCGCCGGCGACGTCCAAGCAACGAAACTCATCATCGCCGCGCAAAAAGGTCCAGTACTACTTGTCGGTCATTCGTACGGAGGAGTTGTGATTACCGAGGCCGGTAACGATCCCAAAGTGGTCGGGCTGGTCTACATCGCGGCGTTTGCGCCGGACAAAGGCGAATCGGTGGCGAGCCTTATCAAGGACCCGCCGCCAGGCGCACCGGTTCCCCCGATTCTCCCACCAGAGGACGGCTTTCTGTTCCTGGATAAGGCGAAGTTTCCAGCGTCCTTTGCGGGTGATGTGGAAACGGGGAAGGCAGAATTCATGGCCGACTCCCAGGTGCCCTGGGGTGTTGAGGCGCTTACCGGCACCATCACCCAGCCGGCGTGGAAGACCAAACCCACCTGGTACATGGTCACCACCGAAGACCGGATGATTCCGCCTGCTGCCCAGCGCTTCATGTCCCAGCGCGCGGGAGCGACGGTGGTCGAGGTCGCCGGCAGCCACGCTATCTATGTCTCTCAACCCAATAAGGTCGCGGAGCTGATCGCCAAAGCCGCCAAAGCCGTATAAGTGCTGACGGGACCGGGAGAAGGATCCCCGGCCTAACAAACACGTTGCAGTGGCGCGCACGCGGAAGGCGGTCACCAAAGTGAAACCGTCGGCGTGCGCGCTGCTGAGCGGGCAAACGATGCGCACGTTGACTCCCCCTTGAGTGAGGCTTATTTGGAACTAGGGTTCCTTGCCCTTGTGGGACTGAGCGCGGGAATTGGATTCCTCTTTCGCGCGAGGATGAGCCCCAGGCTCAGGCGTCCCCTGCTCATCACCGGGCTCGTGCCCCTAGCCTTGGGCCTCCTGGTCCTAGGACTCGCATTCGCGGGGTGGATGCCGTTTGGAGTATGGACATCCGGTCTCACCTCGGTCCTTTTTCTTGCTCTCGCCGCCGTTGTGCTCCCGTTTGCAATAACAGTGGCCCTGGCCGGGAAGGGTTCGCCTCGTTAGCTGAGGCGGGCTGGACACACGCCTCCATTGCTTGGATAATCAGCCTCCCCCAAGAAAAGCCCTGTTTGCCATTCGACGGAGGCAAACAAAACCTTGTCTTCACGCCGCGCGCCGGTACTTTCGCCCTGGCTTGTCGTACCACTTTTGTGCCTGACTCTCTATCCGTCGGGATCAGTGTTCGCAAAAAGCATTCAAGAGTGCATGCAGCTCTCCCATCTCAGTTTCGAGGGAACCATCCAGGCGCTCCATGCTTCGTCCCTGCCCCCCATAGCTGCTGCCGATACTACGTTTCTCGTCTCCATAGACACCGTCTTCGCGCCCATCCCGCCCGCATTGGGCGACGTTCAGGGTCATACGATCACGGTCATTTCACAGCATCCTATGAACCTGTTCGTCGGCCAACGGCACTTTTTCTTCGTTAACCCGCGCCTCTATGGATACAACATGGCCGTTCTGGAGGTGTGTCGCGTCGAAGTCGACGCCGATTCCGCGGAGGTCCTGGACAATATCGCCAATGCCGCCCGGGACATCGCCGACAAGCAACTCCTGGAGCGTTTGGACGCCGCAGAAAAAGTCGTGGTGGCCAACGTTCGCCACGTTGCGCCGTATCATGGCGGGACCCCGCAGGTGGTCATCGGTTCCGAGCACAACCCGGATTGGTGGACCGCCAGTCTTAAAGTGCTCTCCACCGAAAAAGGGGTTGCCGACACGTCGCTAGCCCCCCTCTTCGCACACAGCATGGATGTGGCGTGGGTGGGAGCGCCAAAGCTGGCCATCGGCCCGGACACCAGCATATTCATCCTCGACCAGGCAACCATTCTTGAATACAACACCAGCGAATTGACGGTCCAGGACCCATTGGACGTTCAGCCCATAAGTGAGCTCGCACGCATTCGCGCTTTGCTCTCCGAACTGCGGCGACGCAGGTAACGCGATGAAGACCCGATCCCTGCTCCTCCTTATAATTCAGTCGAGTCTAGTGGGCCCATTCGTGCACCCGGCGAACGGGGATTGCCCTCCCACTTCCGGAAACATCACCGTGATCAACATGGTTCCCCACGAACGGAGCGGCGAAGACGCCGAGGACAGCGAACCCTCCCTCGCCGTCAACTTCGCTAACCCGTTCGATCTCGTAGGAACTGCCTTTACTCCGGAACCCATGGGAAGCAACGCACCCATCTATTACTCCACCGACGGCGGAGCGACGTGGTACCTCAATCCCATTCTCATGGGAAACGAACCAACCAGCGGGACCAACGATGTCTCGGTAAGCTTCGGAGGGATGAGCGGCAATCTGTACGCGGCTATCATCAAGGCCGGTTCGAATAAGACCATGCACCTGCTTTTTACATCGGACTTCCAGAGCGCGCCTCCCATGCAGGACGTGATGGTGCCCCGCGATCTATCCGACCAACCGCATGTGATTGCCGTGACCGCTTGGGGTGGCCCAAAAACCGGAAGCGATCTCGTCTATGTCACCAGCAAGAACTTTACCTCTGTCCAGCAGACCTCCACTCTCGACCAGAGCGATGGCACTCCCCTTCCCTCCACTGCCAACTTCAAAAAATTGCTTCTGCAGGAAGTAAAGGAGTGCAATGAGGATGGAATCGCTGTACTTTCCGCACCCCAGCTTTCCGGCCGCGTATATGCCGCATGCATACGATGGAAGGCGCCGTGTGGTGAAAGTCCTCATAAGGCCGACCTGATTGTTCTGCGGGACGACGACTGGGGCGTCGGTTCGGACCCATTCCGTGTGCTTACGCGCATCGTTACCGGCACCGAAGTCCGGGGCGCAGTTGCCGTTCAGGATTTTCTCGATCTCGATTCTGTCATCAGCTTCCAGCGAATCGTGAGTCGGATTGCCATTGCCGTATCCCCCAAGAATCACGATCATGTATTCCTGATGTGGGGCGAAGGGCACACTTCCCTGGACTACACACTGCACATGGCTCGTTCCACCGATGGTGGCGTGAACTGGACCACCTCCGGTCTTCCCACCATTTCCCGGGCCACGAATCCTGCCCTGGCCGTAAATATTCATGGCGTGATCGGCCTTGTGTATCAGCAGTACCATGTAACTTCGCCGATAGTTAAAACGTGGGACACCCACTTCGTTACCAGCCGAGACAACCTTTCGACACTCAGCAGCGATGACGTCTTGGCCAGCGTTCCGGACTACGGGGCGATCATCAACAGTCCCGGGCCCCTCGGCGATTACCTTCAGCTGGTCGCTGTCGGCAAGAATTTCTATGGCGTTTTTTCTTCCCGCAACAGACCTGACTGTAAGAACTTCCCCAGCGGTGTCGCTTACCAGAGATACGTGAACTGGGATACCCACAGGCTGCTCAAGCTTGGTGCAAACCCTTGGAGCACCAGTCCTACCGATACAATTACCGTGAGCACGGATCCGTTCTTTTTCAAGGCAATGACCATTCCTTCCGAGAGTGATTTCTACGTTCGAGACTGGACGGTAAGCGCGCTTCTGGCCGACCCAGGCTTGGAGCCGTCCGCGCAACGCGCGTTTTACACGACCAGCGATGTCTGGAACCGCCGGAGCGACGATCCCGGCCCCTTCATCGACGATCAGCCGCAAAACGAAGACGCCGCCAGCGGATCCGGAGCCTTGGCCAATAACTGGGCATTTGCCAGGATCCGGCGCAATGCGGCACCCACTTCCGGATCGACCACCGTGACCGCGCACTTCCTCGTTTCCAAGTTCGGCACGGGAAGCAACTTCGTAGACGCCAGTTCGGCCGACCCGGACGTCACATTTCCAGCGCCACCTGATCCCACGGTCACGTTTCACGCCAATGAACTGGGCCCCTTCGTGACTCCATCCTATCCCTGGCACCTGAGCCTTGAGTCCTCTCACCTTTGTCTCGCCGTCGAAATTTCAAGTCCCGATGATCCTTACGTATCACCGAGCTTGCAGGGTAACACTCCAGGTTGGTCCAGCCTTACCGATCTTCGAGTTATGTACGACAACAACCGGGCCCAGCGGAACCTGCAAACCCTCTCCATGGCAATGGCGGCCCAGCAATCCATGAAGGCAAGCGCCTACGCCATCGTCCACAATTCGGCTACGTTCCGGCGAGACATCACCCTGCGTTACGAAGCGCCGGCTGATGTAGTGCGAGCATTGCCTAATGTGTCTATCGAAGTGCTTGGCCAACGGCCAAGACCCTTCCGCTCCGGCGAGTCGGTGGTTCTCAGAAACATGGAGCCTGGCGAGAATCGCTGGGTCAGTCTCACTTCCACCAAGCCGTCAACCGGCACCGCGCGGGACTCCATACCGAGGCAACCGGGCAATTCGTTGTTTCCGGTCTATTTTTACGAAATGCTTGGAACCGAGCCCCTGAACGGTTTTGCCATCGGTGTTCAGGCAGTGCCCGCACAAGAACTCTATCCGGAAAATCTTCTACAGCACGCGGCCGTATTGGGACGTCCCCTATTACGGAGCTTTCCGAACCGTCGCCTGCCGCTCGCGGACGCACGGACTTCGGAGGGCTACCTGCACTTCCTTGAAGAGTTTTTGACCGCGTGGAACGCCCAGGCACCGAGATTCCTGGATTCCTTGGATTTGGGGGATCCATTCCAGCTTCGACGCGCCGGCAAGGCATTGGCCCAAGCAGTGGATCGGCGCGACGCGCCCTCGGCTGCCACGCTGCACCTCACGTTTCTTAACCGGCTCGATTCTTTCGTCACCATGGTGGAGCTATCGAGGGGCGATCTGGCCGATATTCTGCAAAACGTCCGTTGGCAAGACGCGATGTTTCATAAGAACTCAGGACTCGGGTCTGCCGCCTGCCGGGACTCGATCCTCACCCTATCGAAAACATTCATTCGGGATTATTCGGCCAGAGTCATTGGAAACGACGGCTACTCGGATCACATCCGCGCCGTTCTACCCTGTTTACGTTCGACGGCCACGTCGGGAGGACGCCACTCGAGATCGCTTCAGGAAGCCTGCGATCGCATGCAGCGAAACCTGGCCGACCCGAGGGCCCTGCAGAGGGCCCATCGGGACTACCTGCTCGAACTAGGGGAGCTCACGCCTTAGGGAGTTGTAGTGATATTCCAGACGGGATCGTGCCTGCCTCCGTGAGGGTTTCCCTCCTGCGTGTTCTCTACCTCGATTGAACCCACGGCACCGGAGTCCAGGTGCAAGACTGAGTTCATCCCGGTGGACGTCAGTTGGTATACGTCCACGGTAAAATCATCCGGAAACTTGAATTCCACTACGTTTCGATCGGGGTGGTCCGTCGCCAGCGTCGACAGGACCTTAAATCCATGGTCCGCTTGCCAGAAAGTGATAATGAAAGAGATGTGCGGCTGGTCCCAGTGGATTCTTCGGTCCCGAAGGCAATTGTTGCCGGAGACCATGTCGCAAGGATTCGTGGCGACTGTATTCGGTAAGAGCTGAAGTGCTTCTATAGGCATCACCGGGGCATCTATTCCCGGGCGGTTGGAGACGATGTTGATCCAGGTGAACTGGGATTCGGCCAACTTACCGTCTGCCGTCAAGGGAGCCGTGGTGATGGCACTGCCATTCGGCGACAGGAATTGCACTTCTCCCTGGAACGGATTGTCAGTGAAAGCTCCGAACTGAAAATGAACTCCGAACCACAACGGGGCTGAGTTTCGGAACCGCCTAGCAAAGTAATTGTTAGTTGCGATCCACGAGACACCATCGTCCTCGAACGTCAGGGTGCCCTTGGCGGGAGGACCCTGCGGAGTGGGAGAGGGAGTCGATTTTGGAGTCGATTTTGCGCACCCCCCCAACACTGTAGCCAGCAACAAAGCCAAAGCAGCTATCACCCGTCCGGTTTTCATCGTGTTTCTCCTTGTCTCGGCCCGCGCGCCTTCGCGCGCTACCTCCAGTCGCCCGTTCCCACGAACCCCGCCCAAAAGAACGGGTGCGTGGTTACGTTTCGCGACCGTCTCGTCGCCAGAATCTGGCGGCTTGCCTCCCGCAGTGACGTGCCGGTGCCCAATTTGCGAACGAGATGACAGTCATAAAGCGCGGTCATCCATTCGCGGGTGGCTTCGTCATCCACGGACCAAAGACTCATGATCAGCGTCCTCACCCCCGCCGCCTGAAACGCGCAGCGAAGACCGCGGATCCCTTCTCGGGCCTCTACGTTCCCGACTCCGCTCTCACACGCCGAAAGCACACCCCACTCCACCCCGTGCAGGTCGAGCGCCGCAATTTCCTCGGCGGTCAGGACGCCGTCCTCGTCATCGGGACCGGCGTCTTCACGGTGATTCGCTCCGGCCAGCACCAGACCCGAGAGGTAAAGAGGCTGCCCCAGGGACTCGCTGGCCGACGATTTCTTGGGAGAATGGCCCGAAATACCCCGTGTGCCCAGACCGGCACCCGGACAGTTCTCGCCTAAAAAGAAGCCATGGGTTGCCACATGGAGCGTCCGGCGGCCCGGCGCCTTGGACTTGAACGAGGCCTCACTTGCGCCCGAACCTACCAAGAGGAGAGCGTTCTTCTCGGAGGAACCGCGTGCGCGATCCCACAACCCAGCGATGGTCTTCGCTTCCTCGATTGTTTCCGGAAGCGGCTCGAAACGGATGTTGCGGAACGACTCGCACCCGGCTTCTGTCCCTCGAAACCGTCGCGGGCTCATCGTGGTCACGGAAACGGACGCCTGCGCCCGATCGCTGGTTTGTTCGGACTTCTCGAAATCCGCCCCTCCGATGGCCAGAAGGCCGGTCCCCAGCTTGGCTTGAGTCGCGAGCGACACCAGATCCCTCTCGGCAACGAGGTTCACGATCAGGGGTCCTTGATCGACGAGGTAACGTCCTTCGCCCTCCACCGGCAATGCATAGACATTCACGAAAGAGATCGATCCATCCGCGATCCAAAACACACGCTCCGCTCCACGCACAGGAAGTGGGTCCCAAATTATTTTCCTGAGCTCCAAAGCCATCCTTCGGTATGCGGCCTCCGACGTCGGGGACGCCATTTCGCGACGCATGCGGGCCACGAGGGTGTCCACCGGGGCGGCGGGTCCAAAGAAAACGGTTTCGGGAGCGCTTTGGCCCCGTTTCACGAACGCCAGGTAGGAGGGCGTGGCTTCCTTGCTTTGAAGAGCATCTTTATAAAGGACTAACGCCACCAAGGCATCGCCTTTGGACAAAGCCCCCGATACGGCATCGAACCCGATCAAAGACCCCGCTTGCTGTTCCCGGAAGTCCCGGCTCTTCTCGGCCAGACGCCGCTCGACTTCCTCCACACCTCGCCGGGCCGCGTCCAAATGCGTTCGATATTCATCCGGTTCGGATTCCGGCCCCCGCACGAGCAAGTTAGCCAGCTTGCGGTTGGCCGTGCTCCGCTCCCCTTCCAAGCGCGCGACCTCGGAATCCTGAACGTCGGTCAAGGAACGGTTTCGACGCGCCATCTCATCGGTCACCAGAGCCCGCGCGTGGATGAGCGCATCCCAGCACTTGGATGTCGCATCGGCACCCGGCTTGCGACGCAAGGACGAAATCGCGACATCGAGCCCGCGTTTTGATATTGCGGCGTAGCTCAACGCTTGTCGCTCGGGGAACGAGGCGATCATTGCTCGGACATGCTGACCGACCATCCGCGCCGAGTGCAGAGCAAGCGCAAAGGCTTCCCGCTCGTGCCCCGTTCGCCCCAGGAGCGTGGCCAAATCGCTGGATATCTCTCCCAGAGAGGGGTGATCCGGGCCAACGACCATCTCTTTGAGCTGCAGGGATTGCTCATAAAGCGCTCGCGCTTTGGCCGTGTTCCCCATCCGGTCCGTAGCCTTGGCGAGACCGTATAAGGCTTCAGACACGTCCCAATGCGTCGCACCCAATCGTTCCTTGTAAATCGCCTCTGCCTTCTCGAACTGTGGAGCCGCTGATTGAGGCTGCCCCGTTTCCAGGCGGCAAAGCCCCAATAGCAACATGCTGTCCGCCACTTCGGTGTGATCCGGGCCCAGCACCTCACGGCGAATATCCAGCGATGTCTCGGCGAAGGCCAACGCCCGCTGGTAGTCCCCGTCCTGGTAGTACAGGCGGCCCAGGCTGTAGGTTGTCCGAGCGGCTTCGCTGCTGCGCGCTCCGTACGAACGTGTCTCGACCTCCAGCGCTTTAGCAAACGACGTTTCGGCGGCGGCATTATCTCCCAGATCCCGGTAAAGCGAGCCCATGTTGGCCAAGCAACTCGACACGAAATCGTCGCGATGGGACAACACGCCGATGCGGATGGCATTTTCGTATTCGCTCCGGGCGAGATCGAACTCTCCCGTTTCTGAAAGAAGATTCCCCAGTGAGTTGCTGACATAGCCATCGAGCAGATAGTCCGGCCCAAACTCCTTGAGGACGATCGCCCGAGCTCGCTCATAGCTCGCCTTGGCTTCGTTCAGATCTCCCAGCCGATACAAGCACCGACCCTGGTTGTAAAGCGCCCCGGCCAAAGTGCCCCCGCTCACACCCTTCTCCTTTTCCAGGATTGGGATCAAGCGCTCGAACAGCTCCCGTGAGCCGGCATAATCTCCCGCCACGGACTTCAGGTTGGCGAGCCGAACCAAACACGTTGCGACCGCGATCAGGTTGGGCGGATTTGCCCGCTCGCGGATGTGGAGCGCCCGCTCGAGAGTCCGCTCGGCTTCGGAATACCGCTCAAGAGTGCGAAGCGTGTCGCCAAGGAGTTCAAGACTTGCCGCGACTTCGGCGGCATCATGGCCGCTGACTCGTTCCTTGATCGACACCGCTTTCCGAGCCATGGCGAGGGTGTGGGTGGAATCCGTTTTTCCGCCCTTATTCTGAGCATCCACCACGAGATCCATGGCTTGGGCGGCGGCGAGACTCGCGTCCCCTTCCCGGGACGAGACATCCTCGAGCAGCCGCTGGGCTTCGGCTTCTGCCTCCGCGAATTGCGCGGCGTTGATCAAGGAACGCACATGTTCCAGCGTGGGCGTCTCAGTAGGGGCGGCGTCCGCCGAAGCGAACACGAGCACGATGATCAGGAGCGCCAAGTGAAATCCAGAGAGTCTTCCGCGCATGGTGACGTCGGTTACCTCGGATTGGGCAAATGGAATTCGAACACCCAGAGCCCGTTCTTCTTCTCCGAACGTGAGTTCAACCCCCGGATCACACCTCCGACTTCGGGAGGCGCCAGGGTATCGGAAGGGCCAGGGGACATTTGCCCAATGCCTCGAACTCGAATCGCGTCGGAAAGCGGTATTTCCACGGGGCCAGTGGTCCCCGCCGTAACCAGCCGGTGACGGATGTCTTCCACTTCCCGCACCGGCTTCCGAGAGGCAACGATGAAGAGAAGCTCCTCGCCACCGGCGCTGGTCACATCCCAGTAGTTCGGTGTGCCATGGACCGTCCCTGGCAAACGATGCACGGTACCCCCACCCAGCGGATTCACCGAATCGAGGTTCGAAAGCGGGAAAAGCAAATAGGCGCGGCCCTCCTGGTCCTCGTTGATGGCATAGACGTGCATGTTCCGCGAACCCTTGATCTCCAGGAACAGTTGATCGCCCGGAAGAATGCGCGACCCTGACGTCAATCGTTCATCCGAACCGGTCCCCGCTCTGAACAACGACGCTTCCACTTCAAAAGGCAGGAGCAGGTCGGGAACACCGGCAAGAGTTGCCCCCAACGCAAGAGCGGCAATCACCAACGCGCCCAAGAGCGAGCGCTCCAGCCACGACGCCTTCTCAGGCAGCGGAACGGGGTCATCCACCGGCGAGAGGAATCGGAGAAGCGCGTTTTCCATTTCCCCGACCGTCTCATACCGGCGACGCGGATCGGGATCCACCGCCTTGTCGACGATGTGAACGAAGGTCGCGGGAAGCTCCGGACGCACGTCCCGAAGCCGAGTCATCGCTCCCGCGTTATGTTTTTCCAGAAGCTCATGTTGCGAGCGCCCCTCGTTCGGGAAGCGCGAGCTCACCAGGCGAAAGAGGACGACTCCCAAAGCGTACACATCCGTGGACACGTTGCTCGCTTTCCCCTGCAACGCCTCGGGAGCCATGTACGGCGGCGTTCCGGCCGGCGGGCCCGTGCCCGCCTCACCTGCCGACGGCGCACGTGTCGCCGCCCCAAAATCCATGAGGACGTATTTCCCGCCTGTCTCCCGCATGACATTTTGCGTCTTTACGTCGTTGTGAATGAGCCCGGCTTGATGGACGGCGGCCAGCGCCCGACAGATTTCGACGCCGATGTGCGCCGCTTCTTGCGCGCCAAATACTCCCTGCTGGGACAGCAATTCTTCGAGGGTGAAACCGTGAATGAGATCGGTCCAGATCCCCGTCTTTCCGTTGTGCCGAGCCACGCCGTGCACGGTGAGCACATTCTCGTGATGCACCTTGGCCAGTTTTTGCGCTTCACGAATGAACGTGTCGTCGCCTTTTTTACCCCCGGACTCCACCCGCTCGAACTTGAGCGCCACGTCTTTCTTGAGATCGGGGTCGTAAGCCAAGAAGACTTTGCCGAACCCGCCCTGATGGATCTGCTCGTAGACGAGCAACGTGCCCCATTGTTCGATCGGTTCCGTCGGTGGTCGCTCTTCCTCGGGAAGGAACTTGGGCGTTTCGGAACTGGCTTGGTGGCCCGCGTAGACCGACCCAATAGTGTCGAGTCGCTCGAGAATCGCGAGCACGCGCCGCGTCTTCGCATCCGTGGCCACCGGTTCGTCCCAGTTCACGGTCTTGCGATCTGCCACCTGCGCCGCAATGTCAGCGAGTTCGGAGTCCTTGTCCTTGCTCATCCATGACCTCCGCGAGTCGCACCAACGCCCGTGTCACCAGCATTCTCGCTGCATCCGAGCTGGGGCTGCCGATGGCCTCAGCCACCTGCTCGTGCGTGAAGCCCAGCTC
>Ga0075421_100002280_pt1 | contig 22831 bp, 13 predicted proteins | sample SoiMetdeltSBSDD5_FD_75292 | JGI IMG/M metagenome (GOLD analysis project Ga0075421, IMG submission 75292) | Bulk soil microbial communities from a Populus tree surrounding site in Tennessee, USA - Soil MetaG P. deltoides SBSDD5 | ecosystem: Environmental > Terrestrial > Soil > Tree plantation...
CCAGTTCTACGTGGGGCTCATCGAGAAGCTGGACAAGAAGGGCCTCTGCGCCGGGTTCGACGGCGAGGAGCTGCAGGTCAAGGCCAGCAACGAGTTCAACGACCAGTACGCGCTCCGCACGTCGCGCGGCTTCCTGCGCACGGACGCGTCGATCTACCGCGCGACCTGCCTGCCCGCGGCCTTCCCGACCCCCCTCCCTCCCTTCCCGCCCAACAACGGATGCAAGCTCGCCTCCAGCCTGGAGCTGACCTGCACGCGGGAGACCTCGAGCTACTACCCGGACATCGAGCGCTCCATCGACGACGTCCTCCGCACGCGCCCGGAGCTCTTCGACTTCACCGTCTCCTCCCCCGGCAACGCGACCTGGCCCGGGGTCAAGGATTTCCACGCGTACCACGAGGCCATCGCGCAGTCGATGATCGCCAAGGGCTATTGCTCGCGCTTCGACGGCGAGGAGATCGTGGCCAAGAAGGAGAACCGGTTTTCCGAGCATTTCGACGTCTTCCTCGGGGAGGGCTTCGTACGCCGGGGCGAGGGGACCTACCGCTCGACCTGCTGGCCGGCCGCCTTCTAGCCCCCCGCAGACGCCGACCCTGGGATACGATGTGGCCGTGAGACAGAGCGCAGCCGTCTACCGGAACGTGGACGCGGACGAGGCCGCGCGCCTGCTGGCCCGCGACGCCGTCCGGGTCCTCGACGTGCGGACGGCGGACGAGTACGACACGGCCGGCCACATCCCCGGGGCGAACCTGCTGCCCGTCGATCTCATCGCGGCCGCGCCCGCCACCCTCCCCCGCGACGGCAAGCCGCTGCTCGTGTACTGCCAGCACGGCATCCGCAGCGTGACCGCGTCCCGGTTCCTGGCCGCGGCCGGGTTCAACGACGTCATGAACCTCGTCGGCGGGCTCTCCTGCTGGCGGGGACCCCGCGAGCACGGTCCGGCCAGCGCGGATCGCCTGGCCGGCCCGTCGTCCTGGCTCGTGCAGAACGCGGACCTCCTGCCGCGACGCGGCAAGGCCCTCGACGTCGCCTGCGGCTCGGGGCGGCACGCGCTGCTGCTCTCCGCGGCCGGTCTCTCCGTGCGCGCGGTGGACCGCGACGCGGAAGCGATCGGCGAGCTCAAGGCGGCGGCGCGGCGCCTCGGGTTCCGCGTGGAGACGGAGATCAAGGACCTCGAGACGGGCAGCGCCGACCTCGGCGACGAGGTCTACGACATCGTCCTCGTCGTGAGCTACCTGCACCGGCCGCTGTTCCCCGTGCTGACGCGCGCGCTCCGCAAGGGCGGATGGCTGCTCTACGAGACCTACACGACTCTCCAGGCCGCGCGCGGCAAGCCCTCGAACGCGGCGTATCTGCTCGAGCCCGGAGAGCTGCCCACGCTGGTGGCTCCGCTGGAGGTCGTGCGCCAGCGCGAGGGTGAGTTCGAGGGCCGGATGGTCTCGGCGGTGGCGGCGCGCAAGCCCGCGAAGTAGCTACATCCGCCGGTAATGCGGCCCGCTTCCCCCTTCGCGCGGTGTCCAGCGCGGACCCAGCACGTCCGTCGCCTTGCAGTCGACGCAGTTCGGCGGGTTCACCACCAGGCGGTCCCCCTGGCGCTCGTAGACGCCGGCCGGGCACATGTGCTGGTAGAGCTCGGCGACCTCGGGAGGCGTCTTGTCCCCGACGATCAGGTGTGAGGGCACGTCGTCGCGGGTCGCGTTGCCCGCCTTGAACACGGCATCGAGCTTGGCGAAGGTGAGCTTGCCGTCCGCGGCGAACGGCTCTGCCGCCACCGGACGCTTCGCCACCTCGGCGTCGGGCTCGGAGGCGATGCGGCCGCCGGGGAAGGCGCCGCCGGTGACGGTCATGAGCGCGGCCTCGATCCCGCCCAGGTAGAACCCCGCCTTCTGGAAGACCAGCCGCATGTTCCGCCGCGCCCGCAGGTCGCGCACGATCGCGCTCTGGTCCACGAGGCGGTCGTAGCCGGCAAGGCCGGCGGCCGAGGTATCGCCGGCCTTGAGCGCGGCGAAGATCGCGCGCGCCGCGTACATGCCGGACAGCATCGCGTAATGGATGCCCTTGAGCGACGCGACCTCCACGAACCCCGCGGCGTCGCCGGCCAGGAGGAGCCCGTCGCCGTGGCGCCGCTGCGGCAGCGCGTAGAAGCCGCCCTCGGGAATGGTCTTGGCCCCCCACTCCACCATCTCGCCGCCCTCGAGATAGGGACGGAAGAGGGGATGGCGCTTCATCTTCTGCAGCAGGACGTGCACGTCGAGGGTCGTCTCGCGATAGTCGAGGCCCACCACGAGCCCCAGGGCCACGAGGTTCGGCTCGAGCGGATAGAAGAAGCTGCCGCCGAAGGCGTCGCGCGGCAGCGGCCAGCCCAGGGTGTGGATGACGGCGTCCAGGGGGCGCTTGGTCTCCCACAGCTCCTTCACCCCGAGCGCGTAGATCATGGGATTGGCGGACCCGACCGCTTGCCAGCGCAGCCAGGCCTGGCTGAGCGCGCCGCGCGTGCCCTCCGCGAGCACGGTGACCTTGGCCTTGATGTCCGTGGGGGGCGTGTATCCGCTGCCGGGCTGGCCGTCGCGCTTGAGGCCGCTGGGCGTGGTGCGGACCCCCCGCACCCGGCGCTCCTCGACGAGCAGGCTCTCGGCCGGGAAGCCCGTGAACATGTTCACGCCCAGGCCTTCCGCCTTGGCCCCCAGCCAGCGCACGATCTCGCAGAGCGAGGCCACGTAGTGGCCGTGATTGCGCATGGTCGGCGGCGTGGGCAGGCGCAGCGCGCGCCCTTCCGTCAGCAGGTAGACGCGTTCCGCGGCCACGGGCGTGCGCAGGGGGAGATCCGAGTCCTTCAGCTCCGGGAACAGCTCGCGCAGGGGCGCCGGATTCACGACCGCGCCCGAGAGCGAATGGCCGCCCAGCGCTTCCGCCTTCTCGAGCACGGCGATCTCGACGGGCCCGACGCTCCCGCCCGCGTCCTGGTCCTTCTTGACCAGCCGGGCCAGCTCGATGGCGCCGGCCAGGCCCGCGGGGCCGCCCCCGACGAACACGACGTCCATCTCGACCGCCTCCGCATCGGGCGGGTCCGTGCGGAGGAGGCGGTCCATCGGGAGGTCCGGCTGATGGCGCGCGGGCACGACGAGACCGTTCGAGGAGGATTGGCTCATGGAGGCTCCTCCAGACAGTCTAACGGGCGAAACGCGCGGCCAGCCATCGCCGGATCACGTCGATCTCGGGCGGACACACCTCGTGTCCCATGGGGAACTGGTGCCACTCCGCCTCCGGCCGGCCCGCTTGATGGGCGTCGAAGGCGGCCCGTGCGCGCGCGATGGTCACCATCGGATCGTAGGTGCCGTGGCAGGCGAGCAGCGGCGTCTTCCGGTTCGCCTCGCTGGCCTCCGCGTCCCGCGTCCGTGCCAGGACCTCGTAGCCGCTCAGGACCATGAGCCCGCGCAGCGGCCTTGGGTGACGGGTGCCGACGAAAAGGGCCATGGCCGCCCCTTGGCTGAATCCGGCCAGGACCACGTTCTCGGAGGGCACGCCGCGCTCACTCTCGCGGGCGATCAGCGCTTCGATCAGGGCCGCGGATTCGCGCACGTCGTCCGCGTCCTCGCCGCCCGTGGCCGTGCCCAGGGCGAGGATGTCGTACCAGGCGGGCATGATGAGCCCGCCGTTGATGGTGACGCCGCGCGCGGGCGCGTGCGGGAAGACGAAGCGGACGTGCGGGAGCTCCAGCAGGGGCACGATGGGCTCGAAGTCGTGGCCGCTGGCTCCGAGGCCGTGCATCCAGAGGACGGTGCCGGCCGCCTCTCCCTGCGCGTCGATCTCGACGCAGGGCAGGACGCCGGTCATTGCGCGGAGGGCACGCGCAGCTCCCAGGTGAGCTGGGCGCGGTACGTGCTGCCGCCCGCGCCCACGGCGGCCTCCATCGACCAGCTCGTGGTCCCCACCTTCCAGACGTCCTCCAGCCGCCCCACCAGGGTCTTCTGCCCGCGCTTGACCTCCTTCGTGGCCAGGGAAACCGGGCGGTCCGAGGACGAGCCGTTCACGGTCACGGAGGCGCTGATCGACTGGGGCTTGATGTCCTTCTTGCTGTCGTTCCGGAGGAAGATCGAGACGGCGTACGGCTCGCCTTGCGCCGGGTTGGCGGGACTCACCTCGTAGGTGAGCGCGCACTCGCACTGCGACTTGACCACGGATCCGCCGTCGAATCCCTTGATCCCGCCTCCGGAAGCCTTGCCCTCGCTCATGGTGACCGCGGTGAGGAAATAGCGGCCCATCGAGGCCCGTTCGCCCTGCGCGTGGAGCTTGCGCGTCGCCGCCTCCGCGTTCTGCGGCTCGAGCTTCAGGACGTCGTTGAACTTGGTGATCGCCTCGCTGTAGCGCTTCGCCGCCATCGCCTGCTCGGCCTGGCTCATCAGCGCGGGCACGGGGTTGACGGGCGCGGCTGCCGGCGGCGGCGTGGGGCGCGTCGTGGTCGGCGCGGCGGCGATCGAGGGCGGCTGGACGACCGGCGCGGCCGCGCTCGGCGTCACCGGCGCGGGCAGGCCCGCGACGGGCGTGCCCGCCGCCGTCGAGCCCGGAGCGCCCGCCACCTCGGTACCCGGGGCGGGGAGGGCGGGTGAAGCCGTCTCCGCGGTGGAGGGCGGTGCCACGACGGTCACGTCCTCGGGGATCGCCGGCGGGAGGGTCACGGCGCCCGGCGACGCCGCCAGTGGAGAGCCCATCGCCACCGGAGCGCTCGCTGCGGGCGGCTCCGGCCGGCGCGCCAGGGCCCACCAGGCGACGGCCACACCGAGCAGTACGGCCGTGCCCACGGCGAGTCCGATCGCGCCACGACGTCCGCCTCCGGCCGGGTGCGCGGTCGTCACGCCGGGGCGAGTGGGAGTGGGCGGCCGCGGCGGCGCGGCCGGCTGGCTTGGGCTCACGGGTACATCCTCGTACACGGGTGAGCGGTCGCGCGTGGGGGGCACGGGTCCGGTTCGAACGCGGGGTGGACCCAAGCCGCCGGGACGCGCGGGGGGACGGGGGCTTCCCCCGGTGCCGGGGAGGGTCACGGACGCGCGCGGAACGCGCGGGACCGGTTGCGTCTCCCTGGCCACGGGCCGCGCCAACGGCTCCGGGTTCTCCTGTGTCTCTTCGACGGCATCCGGGGCGGGAGCGGCGGCGGTGGCGCCGCGCGTGGCCGGAACGGGCGCCGCCGGGCGAACGAACATCGCCGCGGAATCGCCGAGCACCATGGTGGCGCTCGCGGAGTCGTCCACCTCTTCCGAAGTGGCCGGGGCCGCGGCGGCGGCCGGTGGCGCGGGCGCGGGCGCGGGCGGGCGCGCCGGCGGCGTCGCCACGGGTACGCCCAGGAGCACGGCCGGAGTCCCGGGCTGCGTCGGCTCCGTCCAATCCTCCACGACGATGGGTTCCTCGGCGTCCTTCATCGGCGGCACGGGGGGAACTTCCGGCAGCGCGGGCATGGCCACCGTGGGCTCGATGGGCGGCAACGCGGGGATGGCCACCGTCGGCTCGATGGGCGGGGGCGCGGGCATGGCCGCCACCGTCGGCTCGATGGGCGGGGGCGCGACCGCGGGCGCCGCCGCGGCCCGGGGCGGCTCGGGTGGCATGGGCGCCGGCTTGGCCGGGGGAGGCACCGCGGCCGGCTCGACCACCTCGTCCGCGAACTCGCCGACCACGACCTTCGCGCGCCGGATGATGTGGCCGCGGAGCTGATGCCCGCCCTGGAGCTCCTCGATGACGAGGCCGTCCTGATCGGGATCGGTCACGGGGCGGCGCTGCACGACCTCCGCCGAGCGGCGATCGAAGGGGAGGCCGAGCACCGACACCCGCTCGAGGCCTTCTTCCTGGAGGATTCGAAAGAGCTGGGTGCGCACGAGCATCACGCCGGAGATGATCGACTCCGCCGCGTCGCTGTCCCGGGCGCCCTGGATCGCGCGGTCCATCGCTTCGAGGGTCTGCACGGACGCGAGGAGCAGGCGCTCGCGGCGCTTCTCGAACTTCTCGGAGAGCTGCCCTTCGAGGCGGTCGCGGAAGGTCTCGTTGTCCGTCTTGAGCGCCTTCACCGCGGCCTCGACTTCCGCGATGCGATCCTCGGCGAGGCGCGCCGCCTGTCGCAGCGGCTCCGAGGGGTCGGCCGCGCTCACCGGGGAGGCAGCCGCGCCGCCTTTCTCGGGGGCGGACTTGGACGGGATCTCAGGCTCCGTCCGGTCGGAACTGCGAGGATCGTCGGACAGGCGGCCTCCGCGGCGGGATTGCGCGCAGTATACCGTCCGCGCCCGGCGATTGCGACGGTCGAAGCGCGCTCAGCCGATGCGGTTCGGGCCTCGCGTGCCGCCGGAGTGGAACTCCGCGGCCGGGGTGCCCGCGGGTGCCCGGACCGTGCCCGCCTTTTCGTCTCTCCGCGACTCCGCGCGCGGCGAGGTCTCATGCAGGCGCGGGCCCTTGTCCGTCCCCTGGTTGTGCTGGCTGCCTTCGCCGCGAGGCGGAAGGTTCTCCTGCTCTTCACGCTCGAACGCGGTCGCGTCGTCGCCGCCGTCCGGCACGGACGCGAGCTGCTCGTCCGTATCGCGCTGCTCCGCGCGCGTGCCCGGGGCGGGTCCCGGCTCCGGCGTGTGGCGGCCTCGATCCGACGGCTTGAGTTGGGACTTGGTCATGGGCGCCTCCCCCTTCGGAGACGGTGCAAGCGGCGTGCCGCGCCACCGCGGATCAGGCGCGCGCGGCGTCGGGCGCGCGACGGAAGACCCGGGCCAGCAACCGTCGCAGGCGCGGCTGCGCCCGCAGCGGCTCGAGCATCGGGTCCACCTTCAGCCAGACCAGCCAGGGATCGCGCTCCTCTCCCGCACGCTCCAGGAGGTCGAGCGCGCGCGCGGAGCGTCCGAGCGCGACCTGGACGGTCGCCTGCTGGTAGGCGGAGAGATGGGGCGCCGCCTTGGCCGCCGCGGCCAGGACTTCGCGCGCCTCGTCCTTGTGCCCGGCCAGGGCGAGGCTGCGCGCCAGCACCGGCTGCAGCAGCGTGGCGTCGGGGGCCAGCCGCACCGCCTCCCGGTGCTCGGCCAGCGCCTCCTTGGGCTTTCCCTGCGACTGCAGGGCCAGCCCGAGCCCCCAGTGGCCGAGGAAGTGATGCGGATCGAGATCGACGGAGGCGCGATGGTGGGCCATCTCCGCGTCCCGATCGCCGCTCAGGTAGGCGTGCATGCCCGCGATCGTGGTGGCCACGATGGAGAGCGGGTCGAGCTGGCGGGCGTGCGCGATCTCGCGCCCGGCCTCCTCGAAGCTCCCCATCATCGTGAGGTAGACGCCGCGCCATTGACGGACGCCGGCCGTGTGCGGGCCGAGCTCGGCGGCGCGGTCCAGCTCTTGGCGCGCGGTGGCCCAGTCCCAGTCCTGGAAGAGCGAGACGTAGGCCCGCGAGACGTGCGCCTCGGCCAGGCCCTCGTCGCGCTCGAGGGCCTGGCCCACCTCGGTGTCCGCGCGCTCCCAGGCCGCGGAGGGCGGGAGCATCCCCGAGAATCCGAGGATCAGGCTGGCATCGGCGAGCCCGGCGTGGGGGAGCGCGTAGTCGGGGTCGCGCTCCGCGGCTTCCTGGAAGGACGCGAATGCCTTCTCGAGCCAGGGCCCGGTGAACCGGCTCCAGAAGTACCGGCCCTTGAGGTACGCCTCCTGCGCCTCGAGGTCCTGGGTGTGACGGTGGGCGAGCAGGCGGCGCTCGGGCTCTCGCAGCTCCAGGGCCAGCGCCCGCGCCACCTGCTCCGCCATCGCGTCCTGCACCGCGAAGAGTCCCGTCATCTCCTCCTCGAAGGTCTGGTTCCAGGTGGGTCCGTCGCCGCGCACGGGGACGAGCTGGACGCCGATGCGGAGGCGCGTCCCTTCGCGCTGCAGCGTCCCGTCCACCACCGCGTCCACCTGGAGCGCGCGTCCCGCTTCCTGCGCGTCCACGCCGGCGCTGCCGTATTTGAGGACGGCGCTGGTCGGGCGCACGGCCAGGCGTCCGAGGCGGCTCAGGCGCGTGATCAGCGCGTCGGCCAGGCCCACGGCCAGGTAGTCGTCCTCCGGCAGCGACGAGAGGCGCTTGAAGGGAAGCACGGCCAGCGAGGGTGGCCGCGCCGCGCTGGCCGCCCGCACGGGCGCGGCCAGGCGATATCCCCGCCGGGCCAGCGTCTCGATGTAGGGACGGCCGTCGGCTTGCGTTCCCAGGGCCTTGCGCAGCGCGGACACGTTCACGCTGAGGTTCGCTTCCTCGACGAAAGTGCCCGGCCAGACGCGGTCCATCAGGGTCTGCTTGGGCACGACGTCGCCCTGCTGCTCGGCGAGGGCGACGAGGAGGTCGAGGGCGCGCGGGGCGAGCGGCACCACCTCGTCGCCGCGCCAGAGCACGCGCTTGGCCGGATCGAGGCGGAAGGGGCCGAAGCGCAGCACGTCCGCCGGAGCGCCCATGAGCGGCGCCATGGTCGCACGACGGCGCGCGGATGCCTACGGGCGCGAGCCCGCTTCCCGGACGGCGCGGAAGACGGCGGCGGGGTCGGCCAGCGGCGGCCAGGAGAGAACGGCCAGGGCATCGCGCACGTAGGCGGGATCGCGCATCCCCGCGAGCACGCCGCTCACCCCGGGCGTGCTGGCGACCACCCAGAGCGCCTTGCGGGAGAGGGTCTCCGGCCGCCGCTCGGGCGGAAGCAGGGGGTCGATGATCGCTTCGAGCCGCGCCGCCCGCGCGCGGCTTAGCTCCGCGGCCCGCCGGCGCATCTCGCCGAGCGCCTTCTGGACCTCCGGGACGTAGCGCGCGCGCCAGGCGTGCCACTGCTCACCGAGGTCGCCGGTGAGGTGGCGGTCCAGGGCCTGCAGGGCCTGGGCCAGCAGCGGAAGCACGCGCTGCGACTCCAGCGCGCTCCAGTGCTCGAGGCCCTGGATCTGCGGGGCGATATGGCCGAGCTCGTCGCTCCATCGGAAGAAGTCGGCGGGCGGGATCCCGCCTTCGCCCGCTTCGAGATGGGAGGCCACGCCCGTCCGGTACTCGGCCTCCAGCGCGCGCAGGGCCTCGAGCTGCGCGTCGAAGTCGAGCCCGGGCGCGGGCACGGTCACCGAGGCCAGGCGCACGAGGCCGTCGTCCACCATCGCGTTCAGGGGCCGATTGACGAGGACGCCCACGCCCGCGTCGCGGGCGAGGTCGAGGACGGTCTTCTTCGCGTCCGGCCCGTCACCGGGGTCCAGGGCCGGGCTGGACTCGAAGAGGTTCATCGGCAGCTGCAGGACGCGGAAATGGTGGTCCGCGCCTCCCGCCTCCCGTGCCGCCTCCAGCATGCGCGTGAGGGACGTCGCCTCCGGATCCTTCGCGGGCCGTGCGGCCGTGTTCGAGGAGACGCCGTAGGCGCGGATGCGCCCGGCGCGAACCTGCTCCTCCAGGTACGAAAAGGACGCGGCCAGCCGGCCGTAGAACTCGTGGCGGCGGCGGTCGAGAGTGCCGTAGCTGCGCTCGTGCGCGTCCATGAGGAAGTACTCGGGGTTGTGGAGCAGGCACACGTCCAGGCTTTCGAGCCGGAGCCGAGCCAGGCTGCGCGTGAGCTGATCCTCGAGGAACTCGGGGTGGATGCAGTGCCACACCCCGTCGCCGTACTTGACGACCTCGGGCAGGGGCCGGCCCGCGGTCTCGCGCTCCTGGGCGCGCTCGAGGTTCTCGCCCTGCACGTAGCCGATCTTGGAGACGACGATGAGCTCCTCTCGCCGCCGTTCCCCCGCGCGAACGAGCTCGCCCATCGCCTGGCCGAAGAGCCGCTCGCTCGCGCCCTCCGTGTAGTTGGTGGAGGTGTCGACGAGGTTGACGCCGCCGCGCAGCGCTTCGAGCAGCGCCTGGTGGTGGGCGGGCGTCTCGTCGTCCACGCGATAGCCGCCGAATCCGAGGCGGCTGCAGACGAGGCCGGTCGCGCCCAGGGTCGTGTAGCCGGTGGGCGCCCGCGGTGAGGCCTGGGAGAGCGCGCCCGTCGCCCCCGGGGTCGCCGCGCCGGGCAGGGAGGCGGGGGCCAGGCCATCGCGAGGTTCGTCCCCGGCCGCCCGGGTCCCCGCGGCCAGCGCCGACGACACGTCGGCCACCTCCGTCACCGGCCGCTGGCAGGCGAAGTTGCGGCAGACGTAGAGCGCAGCGCGCCCGTCCACCAGCGTCTTGCCGGCCAGCAGGGGCAGGTCCGAGGCGCCCTGGGCGGGGTCGTGTAGCGCGACGATGCGGTTGGGCAGGTAATGGCGCGCGAGCTCCGCGCGCAGCGCTTCGCGCCCGGGATCGCCCGGCGCGCCCACCAGGGCGAGCTCGATCGGGCCCTCCAGGAGGAGGTCGACCGCGGCCAGGCTGGTGGTGAACGCGCGCGGCTGCCGCGCGATGGCCTTGCCCCAGGCCCGGATCGCCTCCGCCGCCCGCTCGCGCAGGTCGCCGCGATCGAGGTGATGGGAGAGCCGTGCCAGCGTTTGCGCGGCGACGGCATTGGCGGCGGGGGTCGCCCCGTCGTGCCCCTCGCGGTGGCGGACGATGAGCGGCTCGTGGCCGTGGGCGGTGGAGTAGAAGCCGCCGTCCTCCGCCGCGAAGTCGGCCAGGATGTGCCCGGCCAGCCGCTCCGCCTCGCGCAGGTGGCTCGCCTCTCCGCCCGCCTCGTAGAGATCGAGGAGCCCGGCCGCGAGGTAGGCGTAGTCCTCGAGGTAGGCGTCGAGATGCGCCTGGCCCGCACGCCAGGTGCGCAGCAGGCGGCCGTCCGCGGTCACGAGGTGCGCGCGCAGGAAGGAGGCCGCGCGCGTGGCCGCCTCCAGATAGCGCCGATCGCCGGTCACGCGGAATCCCTCCGCGAACGCGCCGATCATCAGCCCGTTCCAGGCGGTGAGCACCTTGTCGTCGAGGGCGGGCGGCACACGGCGGGAGCGCGCCTCGCGGAGGCGCGGGCGCGAGAGGGCGAGGCTCGCTTCGAGATCGGAGAGGGAGACGCCCAGCTCGGCCGCGACCTCGTCGAAGGGCCGGGGCCGGTTCGGAATGGCGTGCCCTTCGAAGTTCCCCGCCTCCGTGACGTCGTAGGCGGCGCAGAAGAGCCGGGCCGCCTCCGCGTCGCCGAGCGCCTCGCGCACCTCCGCCGGCGTCCAGACGAAGAACCGGCCCTCCTCGCCCTCGGAGTCGGCGTCGGTCGCGGAGTGAAAGCCCCCCTCCGGCGACGTCATCTCGCGCAGGACGTAGTCGAGCACGTCCTCGGCCACGCCGCGCAGCGCGGGATCGCCCGAGGCCTGGTGCGCCTCCAGGTACACGCGCGCGAGCTGCGCGTTGTCGTAGAGCATCTTCTCGAAGTGCGGCACCAGCCAGCGCTCGTCCACCGAGTAGCGGTGAAAGCCGCCGCCGATCTGGTCGTGCATCCCGCCGCGCGCCATCATCTCGAGCGTGCGCGTGGCCATGCGCAGCGCCTCCGTGTCGCCGAATCGGCGGTGGGCGCGCAGCAGGAGCGAGAGGGCCGGAGAAGGCGGGAACTTGGGGGCGCGGCCGAAGCCGCCCCAGCGCTCGTCGAAGTCGCGCGCGAGCTGGGCCACGGCCTTGCGGATCTCGTCCACGCCCACGGAGAGGCCGGGGGCGGACCGCGTGTTCTCGCGCAGGAAATGCGTCACCTCGGCGGCCTGGGCGCGCAGGCCCGCCCGGTCCCGCTTCCAGAGATCGGCGATCCGCTCGAGCAGGGTCCGGAAGCCGGGCCGGCCGTAGCGGTCGGTGGGCGGGAAATACGTCCCGGCGAAGAACGGCTCCTGGTCCGGGGTCAGGAACACGGTCATGGGCCAGCCGCCCTGACCCTGGTTCATGGCCAGGGTGGCCGCCATGTAGATGTCGTCGAGGTCGGGCCGCTCCTCGCGGTCCACCTTGACCGGCACGAAGTGCTCGTTCATGAGACGGGCGATGCCTTCGTCCTCGAAGGACTCGCGCTCCATCACGTGGCACCAGTGGCAGGCGGAGTAGCCGATGCTGAGCAGGATCGGCTTGTCCTCGGCCCGGGAACGGGCCAGGGCCTCTTCGCCCCACGGATGCCAGTCCACGGGGTTGTGGGCGTGCTGGAGGAGGTACGGGCTCGTCGAATGCGCGAGGCGGTTCGTGCCTCTGGCGGCCACCATGGATGGTTGGCTGTGGGGCGGTCCGCCTTCGCTCACCAAAACACCCTAGCACAGCCCACGGGCACCCTCTTCCGTAGTCAGATGAGAGGAGAGACGTGAGGTCTTCCATCCCGACAACCGCGCGCGTCGCGGCCGCCTTGATTTTCCTCCTCGTGCCCGCGGACGCCAGGAGTCAGGACGCGTCCCGCCCCCGGACCGTCCGCGTGGCCGCCAATGCCAAGTACCGGGCGTCCGGCCTGCATCGCATCCTCCTGGGGCCGAACTACCGCCGCCTCTGGGCCACTCCCTTCGAGGTGGAGGTGCTGGACCTCAAGTCCTTCGCCGGGGGCCTGACCCCCACCAAGGTGGGCGGGGGCAAGCAGACGAAGTCGCTGCGCTTCGAGGCCGCGGACGGGCGCGAGTTCCGCGTTCGTTCCGTGGACAAGGATCCGGAGGCGGCGCTGCCCGTGGAGTATCGCGACACCTTCGTCGAGTGGGTGGCCCAGGATCAGATCAGCGCGGCCAACCCCGCGGGCCCCATGATCGCGGAGCGCCTGGAGGAGGCGCTGGGCCTCTTGACCGTGGCCCACAAGTTCGTCGTGATCCCCGACGACCCCGCCCTGGGCGAGTTCCGCAAGGAGTTCGCGAACATGCTCGGCATCCTGGAGGAGAAGCCGAGCACGAAGCCGCCGGTGACCCGCGGGTTCGAGAGCGTCGAGAAGCTCTACGACTGGGACGAAGTCTGGACGCAGATGGTCGACCAGAGCCCGCGAGGTCGCATCGACGCGCGTGCCTACCTGCGGGCCCGCCTGCTGGACATGCTCATCGGCGACTGGGACCGGCACCAGCGCCAGTTCTCCTGGGCACGCGTGCGCGGCCAGGACCTCCTGCAGCCCGTTCCCGAGGATCGCGACCAGGCCTTCGCGAAGTTCGACGGCGTGATCCTGGCCCTGGCCCGCCTCGGCCAGCCGCGTCTCGTGAACTTCGGCGAGAAGTATCCGGCCGTCCTGGGACTGAACTGGGCGGCGCGCCTCATGGACCGCCGCGTCCTCGGCGATCTCGACGGCGCGGCCTGGGAGGAGGTCGTGCGCGAGGTGCAGGAAGCGCTCTCCGACCGCGTCCTCGACGAAGCCGTGCATCGCATGCCGCCCGAGTACTACCGGGTCGTCGGCCCCAAGATGCTCGTCAAGCTGCAGGGGCGCCGCCAGCGCCTGCCCGAGTTCGCCCGGCGCTACTACGAGGCGATCGCGCGCGAGGCCGAGGTGTGGGGCACGAACCAGGCGGAGGTCGCGGACATCCTCAAGAACCAGGACGGGACCGTCCAGGTCACGCTCTCCGTGCGCGACGAGAGCGGCCAGGCCCGGACGCCGTACCTCCAGCGCGTCTTCCGCCCGGGCGAGACGCACGAGGTCCGCGTGTTCCTCCTGGGGGGCGACGACCGCGCCGTCTCCCATCCGCGCGTCGATTCGCCGATCGAGGTGCGCGTCATCGGCGACGGGGGCAACGACGTCGCCGACGACTCCGCGGGCGAAGGCACGCACTTCTACGATGCGGAGGGGAAGAACCAGCTCGTCGCGGGTCCGGGCTCCACGGACAGCGACAAGCCGTTCGTGCCGGTGGTGGATTACCTGGGCGACCCTCTCCTCGACTGGGGCGGCAGCACGGGACCCGTGGCCTGGCTGAGCGCGCTGCCCGACCTGGGCGTGCTCGCCGGGCTCAAGCTGCAGAAGACGGCCTACGGCTTCCGGAAGTACCCGTACCGCTCCCGACAAGCGATCGGGGCCCTGTACTCCTCGGCCCTCAAGGCGGGCATGGTCCAGTACGAAGGGGACTTCCTGCGCACGAACTCGCGCAAGCGCACGCAGCTCCTTCTACGCGCCTCCGACATCGAGCTCGTCCGCTTCTACGGCTACGGCAACGAGACGACGGCGACGCAGGCGGAGGAGTTCTACCGCTCCGGACAGCGCCAGTACCTCTTCCAGCCCCGGTTCCGCTTCGGCGTCGAGCACGTGGACTGGTGGGTCGGCCCCACGGTGAAGTTCAGCCATACGCGCATCGATGCCGCGCGCTTCCTCGCCCTCTCCCGGCCCTACGGCGTCGCCGACTTCGGCCAGGTGGGCGTGGGGACGAGCCTGCGCTGGGACGTGCGCAACCGGCCGCGCGCGGCCACCCGCGGCGCGATGCTGTACGCGGAGGGAAACTACTATCCCTCGGTGTGGAGCGCCGAGGAGCAATTCGGGGAGGCGCACGGCGAGGCCCGCGCGTTCCTGACCGCGCCCATCACGCTCCGGCCGACGCTCGCCCTGCGTGCGGCCGGCCGCCAGGTCTGGGGCCTGTACCCGGTGAACGAAGCCGCCTTCATCGGGGGGCCGGACACGGTGCGCGGCCTCAACGTCCAGCGTTACGCCGGGGACGCGGCCGCCTGGTACAACGCGGAGCTCCGCCTGCGTCTCATGGAGATGAACCTGCTCGTGCCCGAGGAGATGGGCATCTTCGGCCTGGCCGACGGCGGCCGCGTGTGGCTGAAGGGCGAAGACTCCAACAAGTGGCACACGGCCTTCGGCGGCGGGTTATGGATCTCCTTCCTCCAGCGCGAGAATACGGTGAGCGTGGCCGCCGCCCACAGCGAGGGCCGCACGCGCGTGTACTTCGCCGCAGGATTCGCGTTCTAGAGGCCGAGAGACATGTCACAAGGCAGCGGGGGCGGAAACGGTCACGGCGAGGCTTCGCCCGGACCCGTCGTGGACAGCGTGCGCGCGCGCCGGTTCGAGCTCGTGGACGCGCGGGGCGAGGTCCGCGCGGTGCTGGGGACGCAGGCGGACAGCGGCGCGCCCGGCTTCCTCGTGTCCGACAGCGCGGGCCGCCCCCGCGTCGCGCTGCACGTGTCGCCCGAGGACGCACCCGCGTTCGATCTGCTGGACGCCACGGGGGCGCCTCGCGTGCACGTGGCCCTGGGCGAGGACGGCTCGCCCGTGCTCACGCTCTTCGGGGCCACCGAGAACCCCGCGCAGGCCCTGCTCACCGTGAGCAACGAGGGCGCGGCCCACCTGCGGCTGGCCCAGGCCGACGGCCATACGCGCCTTTTCTGCTCGCTCCAGCCCGACGGCACGCCGTACCTCTCGCTGATGGACGGGGAGGGGCGGCCCAAGCTCTCCTGCGCGCTGCCCGGCGGCAACCCGGCGCTGCTCATGCTCGATACGGAGGGGCGCCCCCGCGCCGTCATGAGCGTCACCCGCGAGGATGGCCCGCAGTTCGTCGTCCTCGGCGAGGACGGAAGGCTCACCTGGACCTCCGCGCAGCCCGCCACGCCCCGCCGCCCTTCAGAATCCTGAACCGGCGCGGCCGCACCCTCCCGCTCCCCTCGGCGTACAATCGCCGCCCACTCGCGTCGCCACGCTTCACGGAGGGTGCATGGTCACAGGCCGTCGGGCCTCTATCGCCGTCCTCGCTTTCATCGTCGTGGCCGGTTCCGTTCGCGCCGATCAGGGACTCCTGGGGTTCTCGGACGAGCGCGCGCGCGCCCAGCGCGCCCTCGAGCAGCGCTTCGACGCGTCCCTGCGCGCGAGCGACCTGCGCGACTGGATGCGCCGGCTGTCCGCGCGGCCGCATCACCTCGGCTCTCCCTACGGCAAGGAGAACGCGGAGTTCATCGCGTCCCTTTTCCGCTCCTGGGGCTACGACACGCGCATCGAGGAGTTCCGCGTCCTCTTCCCGACGCCGAAGACCCGCCTCCTGGAGCTGGTCGAGCCCACGCGACTGACCGCCGCGATCTCCGAGCCGGCGCTGAAGGAGGACGCGACCTCCGGACAGTCCGCCGAGCAGCTCCCCGTCTACAACGCCTATTCGATCGACGGCGACGTGACCGCCCCCCTCGTCTACGTGAACTACGGCGTGCCCCGGGACTACGAGGAGCTGGCCCGGCACGGCGTGGACGTGAAGGGGAAGATCGTCATCGCCCGCTACGGCGGCTCCTGGCGCGGCATCAAGCCCAAGGTCGCGGCCGAGCACGGGGCGGTGGGGTGCCTCATCTACTCCGACCCGCGCGACGACGGCTATTTCCAGGGTGACGTCTATCCGGAGGGGGCCTTCCGCAACGAGCGCGGCGCCCAGCGGGGCTCGGTGGCGGACATGCCCCTCTTCCCGGGCGACCCGCTGACGCCGGGCGTCGGGGCCACGCCGGACGCGAAGCGGCTGGCCCTGGGCGAGGCGCCGACCCTCACGAAGATCCCGGTGATGCCCATCTCCCATGCGGACGCGCAGCCGCTGCTGCGCGCGCTGCGCGGGCCGGTGGCGCCGGAGGCCTGGCGCGGCGCGCTGCCCCTGACCTACCACCTCGGCCCCGGCCCGGCCAAGGTCCATCTCAAGCTCGCCTTCAACTGGAACCAGGTGCCCGCCTACGACGTCATCGCGCGCCTGGCCGGCGCGGAGCGCCCCGACGAGTGGATCGTGCGCGGGAACCATCACGACGCCTGGGTGAACGGCGCGAACGACCCCATCTCGGGCCTCGTGCCCCTCCTGGCCGAGGCCAAGGCCATCGGCGAGCTGCACAAGGGCGGCTGGACGCCGAAGCGCACGATCGTCTTCGCGGCCTGGGACGGAGAGGAGCCGGGCCTGCTCGGCTCCACGGAATGGGTGGAAGCCCACGCGGACGAGCTGCGGAGCAAGGCCGCCGTCTACATCAACACCGACAGCAACGGGCGCGGCTTCCTGGGCGTGGGCGGCTCGCACACCCTCGAGCGCTTCATCAACGAGGTCGCCCGTGACGTCGTGGATCCGCAGACGAAGGTCAGCGTGGCCGAGCGCTGGCGGGCCCGGCTCGTCCTGGACGCCAAGGCCGACGATCGCAAGGACGTGCGCGACCGGGGCGACCTGCGCATCTCGGCCCTGGGCTCCGGGTCCGACTACACGCCGTTCCTCCAGCACCTCGGCATCGCCTCCCTCAACATCGGCTACGGCGGGGAGGACGACGGCGGGGAGTACCACTCGATCTACGACTCCTTCGACCTCTACACGCGCTTCAAGGACCCGACCTTCGAGTACGGGATCGCCCTGGCCCAGACGGTGGGACGGGCGGAGCTGCGCCTGGCCGAGGCGGACGTGCTGCCCTTCGAGTTCACCGCCTTCGCGGACACCCTCGGCCGCTACGTCAAGGAGGTGGGCAAGCTGGGGGACGAGATGAGGGACGAGACGGAAGAGGTCAATCGCCGGCTGCGCGATCGCACCTACCAGCTCGCCGCCGATCCGAAGCAGGTGGACGTGCCGCCGTCGCCGCGTCCGCCCGTGCCCTACATCAGCCTCGCGCCCCTGCAGAACGCGAAGGCCCGCGTCGACGAGAGCGCCAAGGCCTTGGACGCGGCCTGGAAGGCGCGCACGAGCCCGCTGTCCGCGGACGCGCAGAAGTCCCTCGACGCCGTGTTCATGAACGCGGAGCGCACGCTCACGCGCGCGGAAGGCCTGCCGCGCCGGCCCTGGTTCGTGCACCACGTCTACGCGCCCGGCTTCTACACGGGCTACGGGGTGAAGACGCTGCCCGGCGTGCGCGAAGCCCTCGAGCAGCGCGAGTGGGCGCAGGCGGAGGAGCAGGCGCGCATCGTGGCCGGCCTGCTCGACGGCTTCGCCGCCCAGATCGACCGGGCCACGGCCATCGTCTCCGCTCGATGAGGTGACCTCATGCCGATGCCCTCCGAGACGATGCTGATCGGGGGCGAGTGGGTCCCGGCCGCCGCCGGTCGCACCCTCGAAGTCCGCAATCCGGCGACGGACGAGGTCGTGGCCCGGGTGCCGGACGCGGGGCCGGAAGACGTCGATCGCGCCGTGCGCGCGGCACGTGTCGCCTTCGACGGCGGCTGGCGCGACACGACCGCCCAGCAGCGGGGCCGCGTCCTCTTCCGCATCGCGGAGGCCATCCGCGCCCGCCGCACCGAGCTGGCGGAGCTGGAGACGCTCAGCTGCGGCAAGCCCATCGTCGAGGCGGAGATCGACATCGACGATGCCGCCACCTGCTTCGAGTACTACGGAGGCCTGGCCACCAAGATCCACGGCGAGGTGCTGCCCGTCCCCGACGACGCGCTCTCGTTGGCCCTCAAGGAGCCGATGGGGGTGGCCGGGCAGATCATCCCCTGGAACTACCCGCTGCTCATGGCGGCCTGGAAGATCGCGCCCGCCCTCTGCGCGGGCTGCACGAGCGTGATCAAGCCCGCGGAGCAGACGCCGCTCACGCTGCTCCGCCTCGCCCGTGCCTTCGACGCGTGCGGCGTGCCGCCGGGAGTGGTGAACGTCGTGACCGGATACGGAGAATCCGCGGGCGCTCCCCTCGTGGCGCATCCGGACGTGGACAAGATCGCGTTCACGGGCAGCCTCGAGGTGGGCAAGACCGTGCTGCGCGCGGCCGCGGACACGCTCAAGAAGGTGTCCCTGGAGCTGGGGGGCAAGTCCCCGAACATCTTCTTCGCGGACGCCGATTTCGAGGCCGCGGTGGACGGGGCCCTGTTCGGCGTCTTCGTCAACCAGGGCGAGGTCTGCTCCGCGGGCTCGCGCGTGCTCGTCCAGCGGCCCATCTACCGGAAGATGCTGGACGCGATGGTGGAGAAGGCGAAGCGCATCCGCCTCGGCCCCGGCCTGGAGCGCGAGACGAAGATGGGGCCGCTCGTCTCCCGCGCCCAGATGGAGCGCGTGCAGCGCTACCAGGACATCGGGCGGCGCGAGGCCCGGGTGGCCGTGGGCGGGGGCCGCCCCGCCGACCCCGCGCTGCAGCGCGGCTACTTCGTGGAGCCCACGATCTTCTACGACGTGGACAACGCGGCCACCATCGCCCGCGAGGAGGTCTTCGGCCCCGTGATGGCGGTGATGCCCTTCGATGACGAGGCGGAGGCGCTCCGCATCGCCAACGACAGCGACTACGGCCTGGCCGCCGCGGTCTGGAGCCGCGACATCTTCAAGTGCCTGCGCATGGTGAAGCGGCTGCAGGCGGGCGTGGTCTGGGTCAACCACATGCAGCCGACGTTCGTGGAGGCGCCCTGGGGCGGCTACAAGATGAGCGGCATCGGCCGGGAGCTCGGGCCCTGGGGGGTGGAGGAGTACCTGCAGGTCAAGCAGGTGCACATCAACCTGAGCGAGAAGCCGATCGGCTGGTATCCCTGAATAAGGGCGCCTGATCCGGGCCGGTCGTCTGGCACGCGGCATGCACGTGCAAGCCCCGGGGCCGTGTGCCCTGGGCGAATGCTTCGCTCACTGCCGCCTCGGCCCGACAGGAGTCGCACATGCGTATCAACGCGATCCGGACGATCGGGGGCGCCATCCTCCTGATCGTCGCGGCGATGACCGTCCCGGCACGAGCCCAGAACGTCTACGCCTATCTCTACGACCCGGCCCGGGTCACGACCGACGACCAGCTCTTCCTCAACCTGGCCGTTCGCGACGCGGGGCTGACTCGCACCATGCTCGACCCGCTGCTCCCACGGGTCCGCTCGCTCGATTCCGACCTGCCGGTGATCCTGTTCATCGCGCGGCAGACCGGGCGTCCCGTGGATGCGATCGTGGCCCTGCGCGCGCAAGGAGCGAGCTGGGCGGACGTGTTCCGCCAGCTAGGGATCCGCTACGACACCCTCTTCACGGGCATCGACCGGGATCCCGGACCGTACTACCGGTCCACCTGGTCCTACTGGACGGCCCATCGCGACCGCCCGCAGTTCACGGACGTGCAGATCGGGGAGCTCGCGCGGCTGCAGCTGGCCCAGCGGATCGCGGGCGTGCCGATCTACGACGTAGCCCGGGTGCGCAACCCCGTAGTCGTCGTGGCCGACCGGCGAGGACGGCCCTGGACGGCGCGCGCGGTCGGCGTCCCTCCCGGCCACGGCGGCGTTCCGCCCGGGCACGGCGGCGTTCCCCCGGGCCAGGTCAAGAACGGCGTGCCTCCCGGCCACCGCGACGTCGTCAACGTCGAGAACACGGGCAAGGTGAAGGTCAAGGAAAAGGGGCACGATCGCGACGACGGCGACCACGGCGACAAGGGCAAGGCCAAAGGGCAGGGCCAAGGCAAGGGCAAGGGCAAAGGGCACGGCAAGCACTGACGCCCGCGCGTCGACGGTAAGTGTCGATCAGGACGGACGGCTGAGCGGGCCGCGCTGCGCTCGCTCGAGCGCATAGGCGAGAGCGGGCGTCGCCGGGTCCGCCCTCTCCGCCTGCGGCTGGAGCGTCACGAAGACCGACGCTCCGCGCTCGGCATCCAGCGTCATCTGCACGGGGACGAATCCGTCGGCGATGACGCGCAGCACGTGCGCTCCGGGGCCCAGGTGGCTGAGCGTGACCGGTACCTGACCGACGCAGACGCCGTCGATCCAGACGGCCGCGCCGCTCGGATCGGCCCCGACCACGAGCGCCGGCTCGATGGCCGCGAGGAGACTCCGCCAGCGCCGGCCGAGATCGAGAGTGTCCTGGGCACGCGGGTCCGCTCGGCGTGTCGCGGGTGTGCGCCGCCGTTGCGCGCGCGGACGGACGGCGCTCCGGTGGAGGGCGAGGGCCTCCACGAAGGCCGCCGCGCTGGAGGGCCTTCGCTCCGGCTCCTTGTGCAGCATGCCGGCCAGGATCTCGTCGTAGGCGGGGGGCAGGAGAGGGTTGAGCGTGCTCGGGGGCGCGGGCGCGTCGTAGACCACGCGATGGATGATGGCGCCGGCGTTCCGCCCCGGGAAAGCGCGCTGGCCCGTGAGCATCTCGTAGGCGATCGCCCCGAAGGAGAACAGGTCGGAGAGGGCCGTGGCCCTTCCCTCCACGATGTGCTCGGGGGCCAGATACGAGGGATGGCCCAGGAATTTGCCGCCGACGGTGGCGTCGCCCCCGGGGAAGACGGCGAGGCCGAAATCCGTCAGCTTCGGCGTTCCATCCGGCAGCAGCATGACGTTGCGTGGCTTGAGGTCGCGGTGCACGACGCCGTGCGCATGCGCGTAATCGAGGGCCGAGCCGAGGCTGGCCAGGACGGCGAGCGCTTCGGCGAGGGACAGCTTGCGTCCACGGAGCCGGCGGGAGAGAAGCGTGCCCTCCAGGAACTCCATCACGAGATAGTCGTCGCCCTGATCGTAGATGCGGACGATGTTCGGGTGGGCGAGGCCGCCGGCGGCCTGTGCCTCCATCCGGAAGCGGCGGCGGTAGAGGTCGACCATCCGTGCCGGGAGATAAGCGGTGCGCATGAGCTTGATGGCGACGGCGCGGCTGGTCAGGGGATCGAACGCGCGGTAGACCCGGCCCAGGGAACCGCGGCCGAGCTCCGCTCGCACCTCGTAGCGGCCGAATCGATCGCCCGGAGCAAGGAAGTGTCGAGGTGGAACTACCGGTGTCGTTCGGGCCATGGGCGTCCTCGGGACCTGGAGGGTGCTTCAGCAGACCACCGATGACCGTCCGGCTACAGTGTCCTCAGTCACAAACCACGGCCCCAGAAAGACTTACAAGGCCAAGTTGTCGGAATTTCAAAACGCGGGGGGCCGCGGCCTTACTTCTCGGGTAGCAGCTCCGATGCGCTGGTGGACGGGGCTTCGGCGGTGGGCGCCGGTGTGGGATCGAAGGTGAATGCGAGCTTCTCGCCTTCGAGCCGGATCGTCACCGTCCCCCCGTGCTCGAGCTGGCCGAACAGGATCTCGTCGGTGAGGGGATCCCGCACCTCGGTCTGGATCACGCGCGCGAGGGGCCGCGCGCCCATGATCGGATCGAAGCCCTTCTTGGCCAGGTAGGTCCGGGCCTCCGGGGCCAGCGTGATGGCCACGCGCCGCTCCGTGAGCTGGGCCTCGAGCTGGAGCACGAACTTGTCGACGATCGTCTCCATGACCTCGAGGCTGAGGCCCTTGAAGGTGACGATCGCGTCGAGCCGGTTCCGGAACTCGGGGTTGAAGAGCCGCTCCAGCGCCTTGCTGCCGCGCCGCCCCGCCTCGTGCTCGCGGTCCTGCGTCCGGTCCGAGCTGAAGCCGATGATGCCGGCGCTCATCTCGCGCGATCCCGCATTGGAGGTCATGATCAGGATGACCTGGCGGAAGTCGGCCTTCCTCCCCGTGTTGTCGGTGAGGGTCGCGTGGTCCATGACCTGCAGGAGGATGTTGAACAGGTCGGGGTGCGCCTTCTCGATCTCGTCGAGCAGCACCACGCTGTAGGGGTGCTGGCGCACGGCGTCCACGAGCAGGCCGCCCTGCTCGAAGCCCACGTAGCCCGGAGGAGCGCCGATGAGGCGGGCCACCGCGTGCTTCTCGCCGTACTCGCTCATGTCGTAGCGGATGAACTCGTTCCCGAGGTGGAGGGCGAGCTGCTTGGCCAGCTCCGTCTTGCCCACGCCGGTGGGGCCGGTGAAGAGGAAGCACCCCGCGGGATGGTCGGGATGGCCGAGGCCCGCGCGCGCGCGCTTGATCGACATGACGGCGGTGTGGACGGCGCCTTCCTGGCCGAACACCACGCGCTGCAGCGCTTCCTCCAGCGTGCGCAGGCGCTCCTTGTCCGACGCCGAGGCCTGCTTCTCCGGGATGCGGGCCATGCGCGCCACGACCTTCTCGACCTCGGGCACGTCCGCCGTCTTCTTCTCCTCCGCGCTCGCGGCCTGCAGGCGCAGCATGGCCCCCGCCTCGTCCAGGACGTCGATGGCGCTGTCCGGGAGACGGTGGTCGCGCAGGTGGCGGCGGGCCAGACGGGCGGCGGCCTCGAGGGCGGCGTCGGTGTAGGAGACCTTGTGGTAGTCCTCGTAGCGGCTGCGCAGGCCGCGCAGGATCTTGATCGTCTCCTC
>Ga0075421_100002281_pt1 | contig 22825 bp, 19 predicted proteins | sample SoiMetdeltSBSDD5_FD_75292 | JGI IMG/M metagenome (GOLD analysis project Ga0075421, IMG submission 75292) | Bulk soil microbial communities from a Populus tree surrounding site in Tennessee, USA - Soil MetaG P. deltoides SBSDD5 | ecosystem: Environmental > Terrestrial > Soil > Tree plantation...
GTCGAGGCACTCGAGATCTTCACGCGCGGCCCGACGCTGCCGCTCCCCTACGCCGTTGCGCCGGGCGGCTGCGGGTTCATGGTGTTGTGGCTGAAGAACCCCTGAGCGGGGTCGCGGAGCTCAATCGCCCGAACAAACGCCGACGCGGAGCGTTATATTGCTCCCATGCCGCACGCCGAGTTTCTCCTCGAAGCCCCGTTCGCACCCGCCGGCGATCAGCCAAAAGCCATCGCCGAGCTGAGCGCAGGTCTGGAGCGGGGCGACCGATTCCAGACGCTCCTCGGCGTCACCGGTTCTGGAAAGACGATGACGATTGCGAACGTCATCGAGCATTTTGGCCGCCCGACGCTCGTCCTCTCCCACAACAAGACGCTGGCCGCGCAGCTCTACGGGGAACTGAAGGGTTTCTTCCCGCGGAATGCGGTCGAGTACTTCATCTCGTACTACGACTACTATCAGCCCGAGGCATACGTCCCTTCGAGCGACACGTACATCGAGAAGGACGCGTCGATCAACGAGGACATCGACCGGCTGCGGCTTCGTGCGACGTCGAGCCTGATGGAGCGTGAGGACGTCATCATCGTCTGCACGGTGTCCGCGATCTACGGACTCGGTGACCCCATCGAGTACCGCGAGCGAATGGTCAGCCTGAAGAAGGGGCAGACGATCCCACGCAACGAGATCCTGCGCGCGCTCGTCGGCATCCAGTACAGCCGCAACGATGTTGCGTTCGAGCGCGGGACGTTCCGCGTCCGCGGCGACACCGTGGAGATCCTGCCTGCTTACGAGGAGCAGGGCGTCCGCATCGAGCTATGGGGCGACGAGATCGAGCGCATCTCGAAGATCAACCCGCTCACGGGCGAAACCATTGCGGTGCTCGAGCAGGCGGCCATCTATCCCGCCAAGCACTTCATCACCTCGCGGCCCACCATCGAGCGCGCCGTTGCCGCGATCCGACAGGAGCTGGCCGAGCGGCTCGATGTGCTCCGCCGCGACGGGAAGCTGCTCGAGGCGCAGCGACTCGAATCGCGGACGAACTTCGACATCGAGATGATGCTCGAGATCGGAACGTGCGCGGGCATCGAGAACTATTCGCGGCATCTGTCGGGCCGTCAGGCCGGCGAACGGCCCGCGTGCTTGTTCGACTACTTCCCCGAAGATTTCCTCGTCATCGTCGACGAGTCGCATGTGACACTTCCGCAAGTTCGCGGGATGTACAACGGCGATCGTGCGCGCAAGCTGACGCTCGTCGAGTACGGCTTCCGCCTTCCGAGCGCGCTCGACAACCGGCCGCTCGTGTTCGACGAGTTCCTCGCGCTCACGCCGCGCGCGATCATGGTGAGCGCGACGCCGGCGGAACTGGAACTCCAGCTCTCGGAGGGTGTGGTCGTCGAACAGATCATCCGGCCCACGGGGTTGATCGATCCTGAGATCGACGTTAGGCCGGTGCGTGGCCAGGTCGACGACCTGCTCAACGAGATTCGCATTCGTGAGCGCCGGGGCGAGCGCGTGCTCGTCACGACGCTCACCAAGCGGATGGCGGAGGATCTCACCGACTACCTGCAGCAGATGGGCGTCCGTGTCCGCTACATGCACTCGGACATCGACGCAATCGAGCGGATGGAGATCGTTCGTGGGCTCCGGTTGGGCGAGTTCGACGTGCTCGTGGGCATCAACCTGCTCCGCGAAGGGCTCGACATGCCCGAGGTGTCGTTGGTGGCGATCCTCGATGCGGACCAGGAAGGGTTCCTGCGCAGTGACCGCTCGCTGATTCAGACCGTGGGCCGGGCGGCGCGTCACGTGGGCGGACGTGCGATCTTCTACGCCGACAAGATGACCGGCTCCATGGAACGGTGCCTTCAGGAGACGGCGCGCCGCCGTGAGGCGCAGCGGGCGCATAACGAGGCTCATGGCATCGTGCCGCGCGGTGTGGAGAAGAGCGTCGAGCAGGTTCGCTTCATCACGCGCGTCGCCGACGCGCGCGTGGAACGCGAAGGGCGCGAGCGTGAGGCACGCCGGGTCGCCGAGGGAACCGCCGCCTATGGGACGCGCGACGCCGCGACGCTGATCGAGGAGCTCGAGCGCGAGATGCGGGAAGCTGCGGCGAATCTCGATTTCGAGACGGCCGCGCGACTTCGCGACCAGCTCTTCGAGCTCAAGGCGAAGGCCGATGGCAACGTCGCGCGATCGCGCGGGGCGTTCGCGGATATCCGCGCGCACACCTGACCGCTTGCGACCGTACCACCACGTCGTCCCGGCGCTCGCGCCGCGAGGGCGCGTCGCGATGACGCGCGACGAGCTCGTGGCGTGGGGCGAGGCCTTGGGTCGAGCGGTAATGCCGCCGCTCGTCGTCGCGCTCGCGGGGGACCTCGGCGCCGGCAAAACGACTCTCGCGCAGGCGATCTGCGCGGGGTACGGCGTGACCGAGCCGGTGACGAGTCCGACGTTCGCGATCGTGCATCGCTACGAGGCGCCCCGCTCGCCCGTTTATCACCTCGATCTCTACCGACTCGAGCGGCCCGCCGAGCTCGTGAACATCGGGTGGGACGAGATCGTCATGTCCCATGCGCTGGTCATCGTGGAATGGCCGGAACGTGCCGGCGCTCTCATCCCGCGCGACCACGTGCCGATCGATCTCGAGCACGCGCCGGACGATGGCCGGCGCATCCTGCTCGCCGGCTGACGATGATCACGCTCGCGATAGAGGCGTCGACGTACTCCGGGAGCGTCGCGGTCATCCGCGACGGCGCCATCGTTGCCGAGCGCGAGACGGCCATGCGCGGCGAACGCGAGGAGCGTCTCATGCCGGCGGCTGCGGACGCCCTGCGTGAGGCGAACGTGGCACCGCGGAAGATCGAGCGGATCGTCTGCGGCGCGGGACCCGGCAGTTTCACGAGCTTGCGCATCGCGGGCGCGATCGCCAAGGGCCTCGCCCTGACAGCGAGCGCTCCACTGCATCCGGTGTCGTCGTTGCTGCTGGTTGTCGCCGGCACGAGCCCGGCCCTCGCTCCGGGACGGTATGCCGTTGCCACCGATGCCATGCGTGGAGACGTTTTCGCCGCGGTGTTCACCGTCACGGATGCGACGATCGTCGAGGACGCAGCGACGACGATTGTCCCACGCGCGGACCTCACGGCCTTCGCGCGCCACCACGCCGCACACCTGGTCGGGCCGGATGAATCCGTCGTCGCGCGTCCCCACGCGCGCGGCGCCGCGGTCCTCGGCACGCGTGTGCCGTGGCCGCCGGCAGCGAACCTCGCGACCTGGGAGCCCACGTACGGGCGCCTCGCCGAGGCGCAAGTACGGTGGGAGGCGGCGCACGGACGCGCGCTGACGCCCCGATGACGACGACCCGGCCGGGCGCGACCCCCGGTGTCGCGCCGCGTCACATGGTCGTTAGGCAGGCACGGCTGGGCGATGTGGACGACGTCGCCGCGATCGAGCGCCGGGCGTTCAGTGATCCCTGGTCCGCCGGCTCATTCCGCGCGCTGTTTGGAAATCCGCTGGTCCACTTCGCGGTCGCCGAAGACACGATTACCGGCCGTATCCTCGGCTACGTCGTGGCGTGGTTCGTCATGGACGAGGCAGAGATCGCGAACCTGGCCGTGTCCGATGACGTCCGCCGCGGCGGGATTGGCGCGCGTTTGCTCGACCACGCCCTCGAGACGGCAGCGACGCGCAGGGCGCGTGTGGTCTTTCTCGAAGTCCGCGAGTCGAACGCGGCCGCGCGGGCGCTCTACGCGTCGCGCCAGTTCGCAGTAGCCGGCCGCCGGTCGAAGTACTACCGTAAACCGGTCGAGGACGCCCTCGTGCTGCGACGGGAAATGTGACGTAGCTTCCAGCGGAGGGCTGGACGTGCAATCAAACTGCTCGACGCGCACGGGTTTGTTTGCGGGCGTGTCGGCTCGATCCTATACTTTCCGCGGCGAGCATCTCTTCACTCGCCAGGAGGAATCGTGAGCCGAAGCTTGAACAAGGTGACCCTGATCGGAAACCTCGGGGCGGATCCCGAGGTCCGATCCACGAATACCGGGAATCGCGTGGCGACCTTCGGGCTCGCGACGAGCCGGTCGTGGAACACCCCATCGGGCGACCGCCAGGAAAAGACCGAGTGGCATCGCTGTGTGGTTTGGAACAGCAAAGGGTCCCAACTGGCGGATATCGTCGAGAAGTACGTGAAGAAGGGGGACAAGGTCTACGTCGAAGGCCGCATCGAATACCGTCAGTGGCAGGACAAGGATGGCCAGACGCGGTACAGCACCGAGATCAACGTTCGCGAGTTGATCATGCTGGGCGGCGGTCGTGGCGGCGGCGATCATGACGCCGAAGGCGGCCCCGGAATGAGTCGCAGCCGAGCGCCGGCGGAGCGCGCGAAGAGCACAGCTGGTGCCTCGTCCGGTGATGACTTCGAGGACTTTCCCGGAGCACTGAATGATGAAGACGACGATCTTCCGTTCTGACCGAATGGCGATCGCGCTTGTGGGGGCCTTGCTGGCCCCCACTTTCGCCTTCAGCCAGGATTCCACGCCGGCCGCCCGCACGCACGTCGTGCGCAAAGGGGACACGTTGTGGGACATCGCTCGCGAGTACACGAAGGACCCGTTTCGCTGGCGGCAGGTCTACGAGCTGAACACCTCGATCGTACGCGATCCGCACTGGATCTATCCCGGCGAGCGCCTTCGATTGCCAGGAGCTCCTCCCGACGCCACCGCGGCGAATGCATCCGCTCGCACCGAGCGTCCGGTGGAGCGTCCGCTCGCGCCGACGCCAGCACCCACCGTTACGCCGGCCGCTCTGGTAGGGAGCGGGCCCACCGACGGACCCACGGTGTTCGACCGGCCGACCGATGGTGGAACGCCTCTGATCGCCGTGCGACGCGAAGTGCAGCCGGCACAGGCGCAGACGCGCGTTGCCGCGCCCACGCTTCGCCCCGGCGAAGTGCTCGCTGCGCCGTACGTCGAGCGTGAGGGTGGTCCGCCGAACGCGGGCTACATCGTCGCGACAGGCGAGGTGGCCGCAATCCCGTATCCCGAAGTCGAGCGACCGCTGCAGTCGTATGAGCGCGTGTTCATCGTGGTCCCACCCGGCATGCCGTCGACCCGAGGGACACGCTACGTCGCGGTGCGTCGCGGGCCGTCGCTGTTGGGCGTCGGTCAGGTGATGATTCCGACTGGTGTCGTCACAGTCGAGCGCGCCCAGCCCGGGCAGGCCGTCGAGGCTCGCGTGGTCGCGCGGTTCGACCAGTTGCTGCTCGGTGACGAGCTCGTGACGATGGAGAGCGTTCCGTCCACGGAGACGCGGCCGACGGCAGTCACGGGCGGCGCTGAGACGGCCGTCCTCTGGGTCGCGGGCGGCACGGTCTTGCCGTCGCTGCAATCGTACCTCGTCGTCGCCGGCGGGTCGGCGTCCGGACTCCGCGCGGGCGACCAGGTGACGCTCTATCGCGAACGTCAGATGACGGTCGACGGGATCGTGCTTCCCGAGAGCGAGATCGCGGTCGCCCAGATCGTTCGCGTAACGCCGCAGGCGGCAAGTGCCATGATCATCGATCAGTCCTACGCCGCGATTCAGGAAGGCACGCGCGCTCGCGTGTCGGCGAAGATGCCCTGACGGGCTGGCGCGGTTACATTAGGGCGAACCGTGACGTTGCGTTCGCCTCAACGGTTTGCACGTTGGCGCAGCGGCGCCGCGGCTTCGGCCTCGGCGCCGTTTGCACATGGGGCGGTTCGCGCGTCTGAAGGTGACGGCGCACACGCCGGCTCGTGGTGTCACGTCACGCGCCGGGTCGCCCACAACTCCGAACCACTCTACGCGATGACGCGGCTTTCACACACCCCGGGGGTACGCTGACGGTGCCACGAGCTTTGGTCACTGGCGGCGCGGGGTTCATCGGTTCGCACGTGGCGGACCTGTTTCTCGAGCAGGGCTACGACGTCACGGTGCTCGACAACTTCGCGTCGGGCCGCCGGGAAAACGTCCCCGAACGGGCGCGACTCGTCGAGCTCGATCTCACGAGCGCGGAGGCCGCAGCGCTCGTGCGCGACGGGCGGTTCGATGTCGTCTGCCACCTCGGTGCGCAGATCGACGTGCGGAAGAGCGTCGCAAATCCGATGTTCGACGCATCGATCAACGTTGTCGGCACGGCGAACCTGGTCGAGGCAGTCCGAGCGTCTGGCCATCCGACACGCTTCATCTTCTCGTCGACCGGCGGAGCCCTGTACGGCGACTTCGTCACACCGCCGAACATCGAGGATTATCCGAAGGATCCCGAGTCGCCGTACGGAATCGCGAAGCTGAGCGCCGAGTACTACCTCGCGTACTACGCGCGCGTCCATCGGGTAGACACCGTTGCGCTGCGCTACGCGAACGTGTACGGCCCGCGGCAGGATCCGCACGGCGAGGCTGGCGTGGTGGCGATCTTCTGCAACCGCATCCTAACGGGGCAGCCGCTCACCGTCTTCGGCGACGGCTCGCAGACTCGTGACTACGTCTTCGTGAAGGACGTGGCGCGGGCGAACCTCGCCGCCGCGACCCGCGACCTGCCTGCGCCCGGGCGCCTCGACGCGCGTGGATTCAACATCGGCACCGGGGTAGAAACCTCCGTCATCGAGCTCGCCGAAGCGTTGAAACGGACTGCGGGGTCGGACGTTTCGATCCAACTCGCGCCGCCTCGGCCAGGCGAGCAACAACGGTCCGCGGTCAGCATCGCCAAGGCGGGGCGAGTGCTCGGGTGGACGCCGCAGGTGCCGCTGGATGAAGGGCTCGAGGAAACGTTGAACTTCTTCACGGAGCGGTTCGGCCGGGAGCGTCAGCCGACGTGATCACATTCGGATACTTCCAGGTGGGGCAGGCGGTGCCGACGACACCGTGGGAGATGATCACGAACTCGTCGGTCGTCACTCAAGTGGTGCTCGGCCTTCTTGCCGTGCTGTCGCTGCTCAGTTGGGCCGTCATGTTCGGGAAGTGGCTCGAGTTCCGTCGCGTGCGAAGGGCCGGCGATGCGTTCATGCGGAGCTTCGATCGCGCGCATTCGCTCGAAGAAGTGCAGACGTTGGCCAAACACGCGAAGGACAGCCCATTCACCCGCGTGTTCGAGCGCGCGGTGCAGTTCCTCTCGCAGACGAAGCCAGCGCTCGCCGCATCGCCGGAGCGTGCGGCGCGCCTCAGCGGGTCGCAGGTCGAGGCGCTGCGTCTCGTGCTCGACGCGGAGACCAACTCGGAGCGCGACTCGCTGCTGCGATTCGTTCCGTCGCTCGCGACGATCGGGTCGGTGAGCCCGCTCATCGGGCTCCTCGGCACCGTGCTCGGCGTTATTTCGGCGTTCACCGGGATCGCGACGCAGGGGTCGGGGAACATCAGCGCGGTGGCCCCGGGTATTGGAGAGGCGCTCATGGCAACGGCAGCGGCACTGGCCGTGGCCATTCCTGCAGTGTTCGGGTACAACATCTTCGCGCATCGCGTGAACCGATTCGATAGCGAGCTGGAAGGATTCGGTTCGGAGCTCATCGCCCTCATGGTACGCGAGGGGAGGATCTAGCGGATGGCCGGACGTCGTCGCGGCGAACGCTCGCCGCTCAACGCCGAGATCAACGTCGTGAGCCTCATCGATGTGATGATGCTGCTGATGGTGATCTTCATGATCACCGCGCCGATCATGCAGGGCGGGGTGGACGTGAAGCTCCCCACGGCCGACGCGGCGCCGCTGGACCCGAAGGGCGGCATGGTCGTCACGGTCGATCGACAGGGCCAGATCTTCGTCGATGAATCGCGCATGAGCTTCGACGCGTTCCGCGCATCGTTCAAGGCACTCGCGAGCCGTCGTGCGGCGCGGGGCGTCTATCTGCGTGCCGACGATGCGGCGTCCTACGGACAGGTCGTGCGCGTGCTCGGCGTTATGCGCCAGGCGGGCGTCGGCGACATCGGGCTCGTGGCGGAGCCCATCGAGAAGTAGATGCATCGCCGCGAGAGCACCGTACGCCTCGGAGGGCCGTTCGGCATTTCCGTGATGCTGCACGCCTCCCTCGTCGCGGCGGCGTTTCTCGCGCGGCCTGGTCCCCCGAAGGCAATGCCGCCGGTGTACAAGGTGAACCTCGTTGCTGCGCCTGCGGGGCCGCGGGCGATCGGTGAGGTGACGCGAGCACCAACACCGCCTACGCCGACACCGGCGGTGCCCCCGAAGCGCGCCGAGGTCAATCCGCGCGACATGCCCGCCCCGTCGAAACCCAAGACACCGCCAGCCAGACGACCGGCGCCCGCGACACCGACGCCACAGCCCAAGAGCGTCCCGAAGGACGTTCCGGCAACGCGAGCCGGTGGTGGACCGACAGGTGGCACGGGGACCGACGTCGCGAACGTCCGCACCGAGGGCGTCGAGTTCTCGGACCCGGCGTACCTGAACAACATCGTCAGGCAGATCGCGCTTCGCTTCAAGCCACGAAACCCGGGCTCCTTGCGCGCGGAAGTGTTCTTCATCCTCAAGCGCGATGGAACAGTCGGAGAGTTCCGGTTTCTGACAAAGTCGGGCGCCTACGCCTTCGATCTCGAGGCGCAGGGCGCCGTGGAGTCCGCAGGTTCGGCGAAGGCGTTCGGGCCTCTTCCCGAGAGTTATAGCAACGACTTTCTCCCGGTTATCTTCCGCTTCGATCCGTCGGTCATTCGCTAATGCTTCGACTTGCCAGTGCGCTTCTCGCGGGCGCGATGATCATTGCGCCGCACGCGCGCGCATACGCCCAGGCGACGCCTCCCCCGGAGGCCGTCGTCATCGGGCTTACTTACGACCCGGGCACCAAGCCTGGGGTTCTCGTGCTGCGCGTACCAGGCGCGAACGGCGACTCGATTCGTTCGATTCTCCAGAACGACTTCGATAACGGCGATCGCATCAACGTCATCGCGAAGGACGGCGGTGGCTTTCCCGATTCGCCGACCGCTGGTCGCAACGGTAACTACCAGTTGTACGCGCAACTCGGGGCGCATGCGATCGTGCAGGTGACGCCCACGGCGACGGGGCTGCACATCGCCGTGCATAACGTGGCGCAGGCGAAGGTCGCGCGCGTCCGAGACTTTCCGCTCGACGGTGCTCCCGATTCGCGCGAGTGGCGGATGTCACTCCACGCGATCTCCGATGAGCTCGAGCTGTGGATCACAGGCGTGCGAGGCATTGCGGCAACTCGCATCGCGTTCGTGCAGGGGGCTCGAAACGGCCGTCTGTACGTGATCGATAGCGATGGCGCGTTTCCTACACCCGTCGGCAACGAATCAGGCGTGATGTCGCCGAGCTGGCATCCGAAGGGCACGCACATCGCCTTCTCGGTGATCGGATCGCGCGGCTGCTGTCAGATCTACGTCGCGGACCTCGCGTCGAGCACGTCGCGGCAGCTGGCGGTGGGAACGGGCTTGAACTCGACGCCCGTGTTCGCCCCGGACGGCGCCGTGATCGTCTACACGCACGGCGAGGAGAGCGGTACGGATCTGTTCGCTACGACCGCCTTCGACCGCGGCCCGACACGTCGGATTACGGTCGGTCGAGGGACCGACAACACGACGCCGACGTTCAGCCCCGACGGCCGCAAGCTCGCGTTCACTTCAGGTCGTCTCGGGCGCCCGGAGATATATATTAGCGACGCCGATGGGACGAACCCGGAGCTTCTGACGTCGTACAACTTCGGCGATCAGAACTACCGTGCGAACCCCGACTGGTCACCCGACGGGCGGCTGATCGCGTTCCAGTCGATCCTGCCGGGCGCACAGTTTCAGCTGAATACGATCTCCCTTCGCGATCGGAGCGTGAAAGCCTTGACGAGCGACGGGAGCAACGAGGACGCTTCGTGGGCGCCCGACAGTCGTCACCTGATTTTCTCGTCGACGCGGACGGGGACCAAGCAGCTGTTCGTCATCGACTCGGAGTCGGGCCGCTGGCGACAGTTGACGCGAAACGGGGGTGTGCGTCTTCCTGCATGGTCGCCCCCGCTGAAGCGGTAGACCACCTTTTTTTTCCTGCCACCGTATTCGGAGAGATCATGCATCGCGTTACCCGAGCCCTCGCCCTGTCGGTTGTTGCTACTGTCGCGCTCGCTGGCTGCCGGCGGAAACCCGAGCCCGCCCCCGCGCCAGTTCAGACGACGCCGGTCTCGAACCCCGCTCCGACCCCGCCGCCCCCAGCCTGCGACGCCGCGTGTGAGGAAGCAAAGCGTCGAGCTGCCGATGAGGAGCGTCGGCGCCTCGCCGAGGCGGCTCGTGGGTCGCTCACGGCGACGATCTACTTCGATTACGACCGGTCCGACATCACAGACGACGCGCGGACGAAGCTCGACGCGAAGGTCCCCGTGCTGACGCAGAACACCGGTATCCGCATCCGCATCGCCGGCCACACCGACAGCCGTGGCTCGGACGAGTACAACCTCGCGCTCGGCCAGCGTCGCGCTGCCGCCGCGAAGCGTTACCTCACCGATCGCGGCATCGACGCCGGCCGCATCGAGATCGTGAGCTTCGGCGAAGAGCGCCCCGCCTGCACGAGCGAAGACGAGTCGTGCTGGTCGCGCAACCGCCGCGATGAGTTCGAGATCACGGTCGGCGAGATCACGGCCGTGCAGACTTCCAGTTCCGTGCGATGACCCGTATCCGCAGCATTACGCACCGCTTCGCACCCGTCGCGCTCGCGCTGGCGACGGGTGCGTGCTTCGCCACACGCAGCGACGTGCGGATTCTGCAGCAAGACGTCGCCGCCGTTCGGGCGGCGACGGCTCGCGCAGATTCCGCCCGCGCCGCGCAGATTGCGGAAGTCGCGTCCACGCTTCGCGTCGTGACGGACTCCGTCCGCTCGGCGAACGAACGCGTGGCGCGTTTTCAGGCGAACGCGCAAGGCGATCTCCGCTCCATTCAGGAGCAGCTCCTCCAGATTCAGGAGCTGACCGGCCAGAGCGCCGCGAAGCTGACGGATCTGCGTCGTGAGATGGAGGAGCGGAACGCGCAGGCGCCGGCAGTGGTTCCTCCCGCTCCGGGTGACACGACGCGGCCGCCGCAAGCCGCGGGTCCGGGGCCGGCCACGCTGTACCGCCTCGCGTTCGATCAAATGAGTCGCGGCAGCCACTCGACGGCGCGAACGGGGTTCCAGGACCTGCTCACGCAGTACCCGAACTCCGACCTCGCTCCGGACGCGCAGTACTACATCGGCGAGACGTTGCAGGCGGAAGGGAACTCCACCGCGGCCGACTCGGTATTCTCGCTCGTCGTGCAGAAGTACCCGAGCGCGCCTCGGGCTGCGACCGCGCTGTACAAGCACGGGCTGTTCCTCCAGCGAGCGAAACGGGATCGTGAGGCACGCCAGGCGTTCCAGACCGTCATCGACAAGTATCCGCGCTCGGACGAGGCGGCCCTCGCGCGCGAGCAGCTCAGGGCGGGCGGCGCGTAAGCGCGCCGGGCGGATCGACTGATGGCCGCGCCCGGCAGCAATGCGGAGATGCCGTTCCTCGATCACCTCGAGGAACTGCGTTGGCGAATCCTGTGGTCGCTGCTGGCCCTCGTGATCGGCGTCGTCGCGGCGTTCATCGCGCTGCAGCAGTTCGACGTCTTCAAGTTCCTCGAGGGGCCCATCCTGCCGTACCTCGGCGGGAACAAGCTGAAGTACACGCACCCGGCCGACCCGTTCACGGTGCTCCTCTCGGCATCGTTCACGATCGGCATCGTCGTCGCGCTCCCGGTGATACTCTATCAGGCCTGGGCGTTTCTCGCGCCGGCGCTCTACGCGAACGAGAAGAAGGTCGTCATCCCGGTCATCTTCGGTGCGATCTTCCTGTTCGTCTCCGGCGTGCTGCTCTCGTTCTACTTCGTCCTGCCGAAGACGATCGGTTGGCTGATGGCGCTCGCGTCGAACACCGACGCCCTGGAGCCGATGATCACATACCGCGACTACTTCAGCTTCGCGGTCAACATGTCGCTCGCCTTCGGGCTGAGCTTCGAGTTGCCGATCGTCATCCTGCTTCTGGCGCTGCTCGGGATCGTCACGCCGGAGTTTCTGCGACGATACCGGCGTCATTCGGCGGTTCTGTGCATCGCGGCAGGGGCCCTGCTTTCACCGGGCGACCTGATCTGGACCACGGTCCTGCTCGCGGTTCCGCTGTACCTGTTGTATGAAGTGAGTGTGATCCTGACCACGCTCGTTTACCGTCGGCGGCGCAAACGTGCCGCCCAGCTCGCAGCCGAGGAAGCCGAGGAGGCTGCGGCCGCGGCCGCGACCGTGCGCGATGCGCCGAAGCGGCTCGAGAGCGAGCCGTGGGAGCAGGACGCATCGAGCGGCGTGTGGGGCGGCTCGTGACGCAAGCCGCGCGCGGCTTCGTTAGGCGCGTGGGGCACGCGTTCGTGATGCTGGTGGGCGCGGGGGTCATTACTGCGACCGCCGCGAGCGCCGGGGACGCTCAAGTGCGCCGCGATACTACGGCCCGTCGCGACACGACCGTGCGGCGTGACACCACCCAGCGAGACACCACCGCACGGCGCGATACCACACGCGCCCCGGGCGATACGCTGCAGCGCGACAGTACGTCGAAATTCCAGGTCGAGTGGGCTACCCCTGACTCGACGATGGAGGCGCTGCTCGCGCGCGAGGGATACGTCGTCACGAAGTACCAGGGCGACCGCGTCGAGCTCCTCGCGAAGGACCGCACGATCCGGCTGATCGGCAAGGCGGCGGTTGGCCGACCCGAAGCGGTGCTCGTGGGCGACACGGTCACGTACAACGACTCGCTCGACATCGTGACCGCGGCCGCGGGTGACACGGCGCATGTCATTCTTCAGGACCCAACGGGCGCGCAGGATGACATCGTGGCGAAGCGCATCCGCTACGAGGTGGCGAATCGCCGCGGCCTCGCGTACGACGTGACTACGGCCGTGGAAAGCGGCCAGCGATGGGTCGTGCACGGGAAGATCACCGGGTTCCTCAATGACAGCTCGGAAGCCAAGCGGAATGCGTTCTACGCGCGCGAGGGCTGGATCACGAGCTGCACCGAGACCGCGCCGCACTATCACTTCGCGTCTCGCGAGATGAAAGTCGTCTCGAAGGACGTGATGGTCGCGAGGCCGGCGGTGCTTTACATCGGCGACATTCCGGTGTTCTGGCTGCCGTTCGTCTTCCAGGACCTTCGCTCCGGCCGGCGCAGCGGCATCATCCCGCCACGGTTCGGCGTGAGCGACATCGTGCGCAACAGCCCCGACTATCGGCGCACGATCGAAGACCTCGGCTACTATTTCGCGCTGAGCGACTACTTCGACGCGCAGGTGGCGCTCGATTGGCGAAGCAGCGCGGGCGCGGAGCCCGGCGATCCGGGTTGGACCCGGTACAAGGGAAGCTTCGACTATCGCTGGCTGAATCGGTTCCTGAGTGGCGGGATCGACGTGTCGTTTCTGAAGCAGAGCGACGGGCAGGTGAACCGGACCTACTCGTGGAGCCACGATCAGCAGTTCTCGCAGCGCAGCCGGCTGTCGATGAATCTGAACTACGCGTCGAGCACCTCGCTCCAACGGCAAAACACGTTCAACCCGTGGTCCGCGCTGGCCACCATCGACTCGCGGCTGAATTACCAACAGCAGATCGGCTCATTCCAGCTCGGTATCGGCGGATCGCGCAAGCAGTATCCTGGTCGTGATCAGGTCGACCAGGATGTCCCAAATCTGAACGTCGCCAGCAAACCGATCAACCTCGGCAGCTGGCTGACGTGGACGCCGAGCTTTCAGCTTGGCAACCGCCAGTCGATCAAGATCGATCAGCCTCCGTTGCTCTACGCGTACACGCAGTCGTCGAGCGGCGTCGGCATTGATAGCGTGGTGGTCAATCGCAGCACTCGGCAAACGCAGGCGGCGTTCGACACGCCCATCAAGATCGGCGAGTTCACGTGGACGAACTCGTTCCGGTACTCCGACAACCTGAACGACTTCCCGTACACGAAAATCGTCGTCGACCCGGCGGATTCGTCGAAGAAGCAGAGCATCACGTTCGAGCGAGACTTCGCGACGACGCTCGATTGGACCACGGGCATCACGCTGCCGAGCTTCTTCCAGGGTACGTGGAAGCTCTCTCCGTCGGTGAGCTTCCAGAACGTTGATCCGAAGCCGTTCTTTTATCGGTCGCAATTCTCGAACGGCAAGTTCGCGCAACAGAAGAAGCGTGTGGTGTGGAGTCTCTCCTCTGCGCCGACGCTGTTCGGATTGTTCCCGGGCTTCGGCCCCGTGGAGCGTTTCCGTCACTCCATCGCGCCGACGTTCTCGTACAGCTACGCGGCGAAGTCGAGTGTCAGTGACGATTATCTGCGCGCGACGAATCAGACGCGACAGGGCTACATCGGCGCCTTCGCGCAGAATCTGGTGAGCCTCTCGCTGTCGACGAACCTCGAGGGGAAGCTCAGGGCGGAGAGCGATTCGGTTCCCGACGAGGCGAAGCGGAAGATCAAATTGGTCTCTCTCTCCTTCACGCCGCTCGAGTATGACTTTCAGCGCGCGAAGGAGACGGGCCGGTCAGGGTTCGTGACGGAGCGCTTCGGCTATACCGTGCGGTCGGACCTCCTTCCCGGTTTCGACTTCGGGGTGGATTACTCGCTCTTCCGCGGCAGCCCGCGAACGAGCGACACGGCGGAATTCAGTCCGTACCGCGAGGCCATTCGAGGATCGCTCTCGCTGAACCGCGAGTCGGGGATCGTCGCCGCGATCGCGCGCTTCTTCGGGTATGATCTGCGCGGGCAGGTGCAGAATACGCCGACCGCCGCTGCGGCGACGCGCGACTCCGCTGCCGTGCGCTCCATTGCGTCGCAGAAGATCGCGGGGAGCGTCAACACGGCGAACCGGATGAACGAGCAGTTCATGACGGGCACGGGAGGTGGATGGCAGGTGGACCTGACCTACAGCTCCCAGCGATTCCGTCCGGTCGAAGGCGCAATCGAAGTCGACCCGCAAGCGCAGTGCGCGTACCTCCAGAACGTCGACCCGTTCGCGTACGACCAGTGCATTCAGAAGTACACGACTGCCCCTGGGGTGCAGGACCCCTTCGCGCCCACGACTGGCGGTGGGCAGATCTACCAGAGCCCGCCGACGCAAAACGTCCAGGCGTCGACGCGGTTCAACATCACGCCGAAATGGGCGATGCAGTGGTCGACGAACTATGACTTCGTGGCGCAGGAGTTCGGCATGCACACGGTGTCGCTCCGTCGCGAGCTGCATGACTGGGATGCCATCTTCGCGTTCACGCAGTCGCCGAACGGCAACTTCGCGTTCAACTTCTTCATCGCCTTGCGCGCGCAGCCGGAGCTGAAGTTCAACTACGACCGGCGGAGTTATCGACGCACGCCCGGCGGATTCCAATAACCGATATTCTCGTTAGGGACCACTAACTGAGCGATACGGCGCGAACTGCCGAACGACGCAGGGCCCGAAGAGCGCACGGCCCAAAGTGCGCAGGGCCCGAACGGCGCAGGGCCCAGACAGCGCAAGACCCAGACAGCGCAAGACCCAGACAGCGCAAGACCCAGACAGCGCAAGACCCAGACAGCGCAAGACCCAAACGGCAACAGCGCAACGGCGGAGGCGGCAGTTACGCCGTTAGACGTCGTTGCCGTTCGGGTCTTGCGCCGTTCGGGTCTTGCGCCGTTTGGGTCCTGCGCACTTGGGCCCTGCGCCGTTCGGGCCCTGCGCCGTCTTGCAGTCGGTGCCGGAGTCCTTGTCTCTGCCGCGGGTTGCGCCGACATTCCGCGCATGAGTGATATTGTCGTGCTCGACGGTCGGTCGCTGATGGTGGCCGATGTCGAAGCTGTAGCGCGGGGCGGCCGTGAAGTCGCCCTGTCCCCCGAGGCAGTGCAGCGGATGCTGCGGGCCCAGGAATACGTCGATCGGATCGTGCGCGAGCGCGAAGTCGTGTATGGCGTGACCACCGGCTTCGGCAAGCTCTCGGAAGTCGCCATTCCTCCGGAGCGGCTGGGCGAACTGCAGGTGAATCTCGTGCGCAGTCATGCGTCAGGTGTCGGCCCGCCGCTCTCGCGCGACGAGACGCGTGCCATGATGCTGCTCCGCGCGAACGTGCTCGCAAAGGGCTATTCGGGTGCGCGCCCTGCGCTCCCCACGCTCCTCGTTGGGATGTTGAACGCGGGACTCTGGCCACCGATCCCGGAGCAGGGGAGCGTCGGCGCGAGCGGTGATCTCGCGCCGCTCGCGCATCTCGCGCTGGCCTTGATCGGTGAAGGGGAGCTCATCGGCGATGACGAACGCGGCGACGCCGATCGGATGCTTCGCGCCGCGGGACTCGCGCCAGTCACCTTGGCGCCGAAGGAAGGGATCACGCTCATCAACGGAACCCAGGCCCACACGGCGATCGCGGCGCTCGCGGTGTGCGATGCGCGGCGCCTGTGGCAGACCGCGCACGTTGCCGGAGCGGCAACGCTCGAGGCACTGCTCGGCACACCCGTCGCGTTCGATGCACGCATTCACGAGGTGCGCGGCCAGACCGGCCAGCAGCGGTCCGCCGCACTGCTGCGCGATCTCCTTGCCGACAGTGAGATTCGTGAGTCACATCGACACGGCGATCCGCGAGTGCAGGACGCCTACTCGCTCCGCTGCATGCCGCAGGTGCACGGTCCGGTTGCCGACGCGATCGACTTCGCCGAATCGCTCATTGCACGCGAGCTCAACGCCGCGACCGACAACCCGCTGGTGTTCGAGAACGGCGACCTCCTGAGTGGCGGCAACTTCCACGGACAAGCGGTGGCGCTCGCGCTCGATGTCCTCGCGATCGCGCTGACGAATCTCGCCACGATGGCTGAGCGTCGGATCGATCGGCTCGTGCATCCCGACCTCAACCAGGGACTGCCTCCGTTCCTCACCACCGATGCCGGCGTGTGCTCGGGCTTCATGATGGCCCAGGTGACCGCGGCCGCGCTCGCAAGTGAATGCAAGGTGCTGTCGCACCCCGCGAGCGTCGATACGATCCCGACCGATGGGAGCAAGGAGGACGTGGTCCCGATGGCCATGGGTGCAGCGTGGAAGCTGCGCCGGGTGGTGCGCAACGTGCAACACATTCTGGCCATCGAGCTCATGTGCGCCACTCAGGGGGTCGAATACCGACGTCCACTCCGCGCGTCGCGTGGCGTCGAGGACGCGCGAGCCATCGTCCGCGAGTTCGTCGCGCCGTTGGTCGCGGATCGTGTCCTCGCGCCAGACATCGCTTCGCTCGCCGCTGCCGTAGCGGCGGGGCGATTTACCGAACTCGCGTTCATCGCCGCATGACCGCTTCGCTTTCAGCACCAACGGCGGCCGCGAGCCGCCCCGGCGCTCGCGTCGTGACCGCGCCGCGCGGCCGAGAGATCTCGTGCAAGGGGTGGCAGCAGGAAGCGGCGCTGCGGATGCTCATGAACAACCTCGATCCGGACGTGGCCGAGCGCCCGGAGGATCTCGTCGTGTACGGCGGCACGGGCCGCGCGGCGCGATCATGGGAGGCGTTCGATGCCATCGTCTCGGCCCTGCGCGCGTTGGAAGGCGACGAAACGCTGCTCGTGCAGAGCGGCAAGCCTGTCGCCGTCTTTCGCACTCACGTGAGCGCGCCACGCGTGCTCATCGCCAACAGCAACCTCGTCGGGCGCTGGGCGACGTGGGAGAAGTTCCGCGAGCTCGAGCGCCTCGGTCTCACGATGTACGGGCAGATGACCGCCGGCTCCTGGATCTACATCGGAACGCAGGGGATTCTGCAGGGCACGTTCGAGACGTTCGGGGCTGTCGCCCGCACGCACTTCGGCGGATCGCTCAGCGGTCGGCTCGTGCTGACCGCCGGCCTCGGCGGGATGGGTGGCGCCCAACCGCTCGCCGCGACGATGAACGGCGCCGCGTTTCTCGGCATCGATGTCGACGAAGCGCGCATCGACAAGCGACTCGCGACCGGATACATCGACCGGAAGACATCGGACTTGGGCCAAGCGCTCGACTGGACTCGTCAGGCATGCGCGAGTGGAACAGCGCTGTCGGTAGGGCTCGTCGGGAATGCGGCCGAGGTGCTCCCGGAGCTCGTGCGACGCGGCGTTGTGCCGGACGTCCTGACGGACCAGACGAGCGCGCACGACACGCTCAATGGTTACGTGCCGGCCGGGCTCTCGCTCGAGGCAGCCGCCGACCTCCGTGCCGCGGCGCCTGACGAGTACGTCGCTCGCGCGACGGCGTCGATCGTGGAGCATGTGCGCGCGATGCTCGCGCTGAAGCGTCGTGGCGCCGTGACGTTCGACTACGGGAACAACATCCGAACGGTCGCGTTCGATGCGGGAGTCCGCGATGCGTTCGCGTTTCCGGGCTTCGTGCCTGAGTACGTGCGTCCGTTGTTCTGCGAGGGCAAGGGGCCGTTCCGGTGGGTGGCTCTATCTGGCGATCCCGCGGACATTCGCCGGACCGACGACCTCGTCCTCGAGCTCTTCCCGCGCGACGCGCACTTGCGACGCTGGATCACGATGGCTCGGGAGAAGGTCCGCTTTCAGGGATTGCCCGCTCGAATTTGCTGGCTGGGGCAGGGCGAGCGGGCACGATTCGGCGTCGCGCTGAACGACCTCGTGGCGACCGGCGAGCTATCGGCGCCGATCGTGATCGGGCGCGATCACCTCGACACCGGCAGCGTGGCGTCGCCCTTCCGGGAGACTGAAGCGATGAAAGATGGAAGCGACGCGATCGCCGACTGGGCGATCCTCAACGCACTCCTCAACGTCGCGAGCGGCGCGAGCTGGGTGTCGTTTCATCATGGTGGCGGTGTCGGGATCGGGAATTCGCTTCACGCCGGGCAGGTGATCGTTGCGGACGGCACGCCGGAGATGCGCGTGCGCCTTCAGCGCGTGTTGACGAACGACCCGGGCGTAGGCGTCGCGCGCCATGCTGACGCCGGCTACGAGACCGCCATCGCAACGGCGGAGCGCGAAGGGATCGTCCTGCCGATGCGAACCCCACCCGCCCTTCGGGGCGCCCAACCCGAATCTGGTTAGGCACGCGGTTCGCGTCGCTGCCTATTCCTGATCCTCACCGGCCCCCGTTTCCGGATCCTCTATGCTCTCCGCCAGGTTCAAGCCGTACCACGTGCCGTTGTTTCTCGCGAAGTATGCGTACCTCACGGTCCGTCGGCGGCCGATTCTGGTGCACTTCGAGGTCACGATGCGGTGCAACGCGCGGTGCGGCTTCTGTGACTACTGGAAGACGCCGGCGGAAGCGAAGAACGACGAGCTGAAGAGCTTCGCCGACGCAGCGCGGTTCTTCAACCCGATGATGGTGACGTTCACCGGGGGCGAACCGACGCTCCGGCGTGACCTCGAGGACCTCGTGTCGGCGGTGAGCCGCGCGATTCGTATCAAGTACATCACGATGATCACGCACGGCGGGATGCTCACGCCCGAGCGCGCGTGGTCGTTATGGCAGGCCGGGATCAACCAGTTCAGCATTTCGCTCGACTATCTCGACGGCCGTCACGACACGGCGCGCGGCATTCCCGGGCTGACCGCGAAAATCTTCCGGAACACCGAGGCGATGCGAGCGAAGGGGATCGACTCCATCCGCTTCAACGCCGTGATCAAGGATGACAATCTCGACCAGATCATGCCCATCGCCGAGCGCGCGGCGGAGCTGGGATGTGGCGTGAACTTCAGCGTCTACACGGATTCCAAGAACGGGAACAAGGCTCACCTCGTGCGCGACGAGCAGCTCCAGACGATCGACAAGCTCGTGGCGGACCTGCTCGCGTTCAAGCGACGCAAGCGTGGCATCATCACGAACTCCGACTACTACATCGAGCAGATCCCGCGCTACGTCCGGGGCGAGATGAAGGAGCCGTGTCAGGCCGGGATCCGGACGATTCACATCGACCCGACGGGACACGTGAAGCGGTGTCCCGATTTTCCGGTGGACTTCCACTGGACGGAGTTCACCGACTACAAGCCGATCGATTGCAACGCGTGTTATTACGCGTGCCGGGGGGAGGCACAGGCGCCGTTACGACTGTCGCGCGTGCGGGATGTCATGGCGTAACGGGGCTGATGTTGTCTTGCGCCTCGCTAGGCACGCACTGTTTCCCTTTTTTCCCTTCCGCGGTATTCAAGCGACACGGTCGAGGCTTCTGCGAAATCGGTGAAATCTGCGCAAATCGGCGTTAGGTCTTCTCACAGCGTCCCGGCCAGGTGGACGGTCTTGCGCGCCCCTGTGAGAAACCCAACGAGGACCTAACGCGGATTTGCTGACCTCTTCCACCGTGTCACTTCTCTTCATCAATGCCTCGCAGGTCGTCACCTGCCGGGGGCCGGGCCGGGCGCGACGAGGGGCGGAGATGCGCGATGCCGCGATCGAGACCGGCGTCGCCGTAGCCGTCGTCGGCGACACCATCGCTGCCGTCGGCGCCCGCGAGGCGCTCGAACGAGCGTACCCGGACGCTGCCACGATCGACTGCGGCGGACGGTTGCTCGCGCCCGGCCTCGTCGACTCCCATACCCACGCGATCTTCGGGAAGCCGAGGTTCGAGGAGCAAGAGCTCCGGGCCGCGGGATTGGATTACATGGAGATCGCTCGACGCGGCGGGGGGATCCACTCCTCGGTGCGTGACCTCAGGGGCCGAACCGAGGCAGAGCTCCTCGACCTCGCCGTGCCGCGTCTCACGCGGCTCGCGGCCCACGGCGTGACGACCGTCGAAGTCAAGTCAGGATATGGGCTTACGCCCGAAGACGAGTTGAAGTCGCTGCGTGTGATCCGCGCCCTGGCGGAGCGGCTTCCGCTGCGCCTCGTCCCCACTTGGCTCGGGGCGCACGAAATCCCGATGGAATACCGGGAGGTGCCCTCAGGACGTTCCGAATACGTTCGCTTGCTCGTCTCTACAATGCTCCCCGGCGTCGCGTCGGCGGGGCTCGCCCGTTTCGCCGACGTGTTCTGCGAGCCGGGCGTGTTTACGATCGACGAGGCGAGAACGATTCTCACCGCGGCGCGCGCGTCCGGTCTGGGGCTCAAGCTCCACGCCGACGAGTTGCGCGCGTCCGGGGGAGCCGAGCTTGCCGCGGAAATCGGCGCGACATCCGCAGACCACCTGGCAGCCATCTCCGAAACCGGCATACGCGTGCTCGCTGCGTCCGATACGGTTGCGACCCTACTCCCGGGGACCATGATGTTCCTCGGCAAGGATCGGCAGGCGCCGGCCCGAGCCCTCGTCGACGCGGGCGCGGCCGTGGCGCTCGCGACCGATTTCAATCCGGGAACCTCGCCGACCACGAACTTCCCGCTGATCCTCGCGTTAGGTGTGAGTCAGCTCCGCCTGAGCACCGCCGAAGCGCTGGTTGCCGCCACCGTCAACGGCGCGGCGGCCCTCGGGCTCGCCGACCGGGTCGGCCAGATCGCGCCAGGCTTCTCGGCGGACCTCGCCCTCTTCGAGGCCGCTGACGCTCGCGAGCTGCCCTATTGGTACGGAGAGCATCTGTGTGTGGCGTCGTGGGTGCGCGGCTGCCCGTGTCATCCCGTCGCCGGCCGCATCGATCGCGCCTCACTGATCCAGGAACTCTGACGCTCTGATGTCGACCGCCGCGAAGCTGAAGAAGCGAGCCATCGAGCTCGAGCAGAAGAAGCAGCTCGACAAGGCCCTTGCGCTCTACGTCCAGTTCCTGCAGGAGAGCGACGGGTCACTCGACGACGCGGATATCCCGCTGTACAACCGCGTCGGCGACCTGATGCTCCGCACGGGGAACGTGTCGGAGGCGCTCGATCATTACGAGAAGGCCGTCGATCTGTACGCCGAGCGCGGGTTTCACAACAATGCCATCGCGCTCTGCAACAAGGTCCTCCGGCAGTCCCCGGGCCGCGCGTCCATCTACTACAAGCTCGGTCGCATCAGCGCGACGAAGGGGTTCAAGAGCGACGCGAAAAAGAACTTCCTCGAATACGCCGACCGCATGCAGAAGGCGGGGCACATCGACGAGGCGTTTCGCGCACTGAAGGAGTTCGCCGACCTCTGCCCGGACCAGGACGACATTCGGCTCATGCTCGCCGAGCAATTGTCGAAGGAGAACCGGCAGGAAGAGGCGCTCGAACAACTGCAAAAGCTCCACGACAAGCTCGATAGCGAAGGACGGACTGCCGAGGTACGTGCCACGGTCGATCGCATGAAGTCGATCGATCCGGAGGCCGTCCCGCGCACGTCGGGATCCTATCGGCCACAGAAGTCGAGCGACCTGATTTTCCTCGATACCTCGTTCGAACAGTCGAACCGCTCGAAAGCGCCGGCACCGAAGCCGTCGACTCGTCAGGTGAGCGATCCGGATCTAGTGATGCTGACGTTGGGCGATCACCCGGACGTCCCGGTGTCACCGCTGCCTAACGCCCCGGAGCGCGATCCCTTCCTGCTGGACATTGCTCGGCCGGATCCCGACGACGTGCCCGATGACGACACCGGGTCGGCAGAGACGGATCTCGCGCTCCTCGACGTGCCGGCGACCATCGAGGGTGCTGGCGACACGCACCTCGACGACGTGGCCGAAGCGCCGACTGCGGCCGCCGGCCATGTCGACGCCGATCTCCCGATCGAGAGGTTCGACCTGCCGTCACCCGCGGCGTTGGACATCGACGCGGACGCGCCGGGTGTTCCGCCGGCGCTGGCGGTCGGTGCCCAGGCCGATCCTCCGCCCGTCGATCTGTCCGAACCGTCGCCGTACATCTCCGGCACGCCACTCGGCGTCGACTACGCCGCGGAGTTGGCCTCGGCGGAGCTGGTTCAGGCCGATGTCAGCGGGAGCGACTTTTTCGATTTCCGGTCGCCGCCTCGCTCCGACGACTTTGCCCTGGATGCAGAACCCACGGTCGGCCT
>Ga0075421_100002287_pt1 | contig 22802 bp, 27 predicted proteins | sample SoiMetdeltSBSDD5_FD_75292 | JGI IMG/M metagenome (GOLD analysis project Ga0075421, IMG submission 75292) | Bulk soil microbial communities from a Populus tree surrounding site in Tennessee, USA - Soil MetaG P. deltoides SBSDD5 | ecosystem: Environmental > Terrestrial > Soil > Tree plantation...
CCGGCGGCGCCGGCGCGGGCGGTGCGACCGATGCGGTGCACGTAATCCTCGGGGTCTTGCGGCAGATCCCAGTTGATGACGTGCGTGACCGCCTCGATGTGCAGGCCGCGGGAGGCCACGTCGGTGGCGACCAGCACCGGCAGCTGGCCGTCCTTGAAGTCCGCGAGGATGCGCAGGCGGCGCTTCTGATCCACGTCGCCGGTGAGCGCGCGCGCGTCCCAGCCGTTGCGGATCAGGCGATCCTCGAGGCGCCGCGCCTCCTCACGCGTGTTCGAGAAGATCAGGATCCGCTCACTCCCCTCGCGGCGCAGCAGACCCAGCAGCAGCGGAAACTTCTCCTCGCGGCCCACGTGATAGAGCATCTGCTCCACCCGCTCGGCCGTCTTCTGCTGCGGCATGATCGTGATCTGCGACGGGTTGTTCATGAACTCCCACGTCAGCTCGAGCACGCGGAACGACAGCGTGGCCGAGAACAGGAACGACTGACGGCGCTCGGGCGGCGGCAGGCGGCGCAAGATGAAGCGCAGGTCCGCGATGAACCCCATGTCGAACATCCGGTCCGCCTCGTCGATGACGAGGACCTCGACCTTGCGCGGCGACCAGATGTGCTGCTTGAGGTAGTCGATGAGACGGCCGGGGGTGCCGACCAGCACGTCGCAGCCGGCCGCCAGCGCCTCGCGCTGCTTGTTGTAGTCGATGCCGCCGTAGACGGCCTGGATGCGGAAGGGCGTGTGCTGGCCGAGCAGCCGTGCGTCGGAGTCGATCTGCACGACGAGCTCCCGGGTGGGCGCGATGATGAGCACGCGCGGCTCGGAGCCGTGCCCCGGTCGCGGCTCGCCCTCGCGCAGCAGGCGCGTGAACGCCGCGATCAGGAAGGCGGCCGTCTTGCCGGTGCCCGTCTGCGACTGGCCGGCGACGTCCTTGCCCTTGAGCGCCAGCGGCAGCGCCGCCTCCTGGATCGGCGTGGTCGTCACGAACCCGGCGTCGCGGATCCCCTGCATGACCGGCTCCGGCAGGTCCAGGGACGCGAAGTCCATCACGGGCTCGGCGCTCCCGCCTCGGCCTCCGCGCTCGCCGCCACCGCCGCCGCGCGCCGCCGTCCGAAGACGCGGGCGCAGATGATGCCGATCTCGTAGAGGAGAATCAGCGGTCCGGCCATCAGCGCCTGATTGAAGGCGTCGGGCGTCGGTGTCAGGATCGCGGCCGCGATGAAGGCACCGAGCACCGCATACTTGCGGTTGCGGGCCAGCGTCTTCGGGGTCACCACGCCCATGCGTGACAGCAGGGTGAGGATCAGCGGCAGCTCGAAGACGAGCCCGAAGGCCAGCGTGAACTTGAGAATGAAGCCGACGTGATTCTCGAGCGTGATCATCGGCTGCAGCGTGTCCCGCGCGTAGGAGAGCAGGAAGGCGATCGCGTACGGCGTCACCACCAGCAGCGCGAAGGCGCCGCCGGCGATGAACATCACCGAGCCGATGATGACGAACGGCGCCGCGTACTTCCGCTCGTGGGCATGGAGGCCGGGCGCGATGAAGGCCCACACCTGCCACAGGATGCCCGGCGAGGAGATGAAGAGCGCCGTGATCAGCGCGACCTTCATCTGAACCCAGAACGCCTCCGCCGGCGCGGTGAAGACGAGCTTGTACCCGAGCTTCGTCACGGGTCGCGCCAGGAAGTCCGTGATGCGCTCGCTGAACGGAAACGCGATGACGAGCCCCACCAGCAGCGCGTACAGGCTGCGCATGATGCGCACACGCAGCTCGCCGAGGTGCTCGAGGAACGGCATCTTGTCGTCGACGGAGCGGGGACGAAACACTACCAGTCCTTCACGAAGTGCCGCAGCGCACCGACGCCGCGGCCGGCGGCGAAGCCTTCCCGGATGGCCGCCGTCACGTAGGCCTTTGCCTCGCGCACCGCGGCGTGCAGCTCGCGCCCGCGCGCGAGCCCGGCCGCGATGGCGGCGGAGAAGGTGCAGCCGGTTCCGTGGGTGTTGGTCGACGGCAGCCGCTCCCCGGCGAAGCGCGTCAGGCTGCGGCCATCCCAGAGGATGTCGGTCGCCGAATCCTTGAGGTGGCCGCCCTTCACGAGCACGTGTCGCGGACCGAGCGCGTGGATGCGCCGGGCGGCGGCCTCCATGTCCGCTTCGGACTCGACCGGCATGCCGGCGAGGGCGGCCGCCTCGTGCAGGTTCGGCGTCACCACCCACGCCAGCGGCACGACGTCGCGCACGAGCGCCGCGCGCGCCTCGGGCTGGAGCAGCGCATCGCCCGACTTGGCGATCATCACCGGATCGAGCACGACGCGCGCCACGGCGTGCGCCCGGAGCCGCGCCGCCACGCTGCTCGCGATCTCGGCCGTCGACAGCATGCCCAGCTTCACGGCGTCGGCGCCGAAATCACCGAGGACGGCGTCGATCTGTCGCGCCACGAACTCCGGCGGCAGATTGAAGACGCCCGTCACCCCGACGGAGTTTTGCGCCGTCACCGCGGTGATCGCCGACATCCCGAACACCCCGAACGCGGAGAACGTCTTGAGGTCTGCCTGGATGCCTGCGCCGCCGCCGGAGTCCGACCCGGCGATGGTCAGGGCCTTCGCGACGTGCACGCGCAGAGTATAACAGGCGCCCGGGGCGACGGACGGGCGCCGAGTCAGCCGGGCATCACGACCACGAACTCGCCGCGTGGCGGCGTGGTTCGCAGCCGCTCGAGATGGACGGCCGGCGTGGCGCGCACGATCTCCTCGAACTGCTTCGTCAGCTCGCGCGCGACCACCACCTCGACCTCGCCGAACACCTGGGCGATCGCCTCCAGCGCGGCCACGATGCGGTGCGGCGACTCGTAGAGCACGACGGTGGTGTCCAGCTCGCGCAGCGCCTTGAGCCGGTTGAGCCGGCGGCCCGGCTTCATCGGCAGGAAGCCCTCGAAGACGAACCGATCGCCGGGCACGCCCGCGGCCGAGAGCGCCGCCACGACCGCCGACGGCCCGGGCACGGGAATGACGGCCGCACCGGCCGCGCGCGCGTCCCGCACGAGCATGAAGCCGGGATCGGAGATGCCCGGCGTCCCCGCGTCGGTCACCAGCGCGACCGAGCCACCCGCCTCGAGCCGCCGCACGAGCTGCGGGCCGCGCACGAGCTTGTTGTGCTCGTAGTAGCTGACGGTCGGCGTGTGGATGTCGAAGTGGGCGAGCAGGCCGCGCGTCCGCCGCGTGTCCTCGCAGGCGATGACGTCGGCCTCGCGAAGCACGCGCAGGGCGCGGGCGGAGATGTCTTCCAGGTTGCCGATCGGCGTGGCGACTACGAAGAGCGTGCCGCGCGCGCTCAGGCGATGTTACGCAGACTGTTCTTGGGCTTCGGAGACGAGCACGGGGCGTTCATGGTTCATGATCACCTCGCGCGTAATGATGCACTCCTTCAGGCCCTGGATCGAGGGCAGCTCGTACATGATCTCGAGCATGACCTCTTCCAGGATCGCGCGGAGACCTCGGGCGCCGGTCCCGCGCTTGAGCGCCTCGCGGGCGATGGCGGCCACCGCGTCGTCGGTGAACTTCAGCCGCACCTTCTCGAGGTCGAAGTACTTCTGGTACTGCTTGATGATCGCGTTCTTCGGCTCCTTGAGGATGCGGACGAGCGCGGCGTCGTCGAGGTCGTGCAGGGTCGCGATGACGGGCAGCCGGCCCACGAACTCGGGGATGAGGCCGTAGCGCAGCAGGTCCTCGGGCTGGATCATGGCCAGGAGGTCGCCGACGCGGCGGTCTTGATGGCTCTTGATCTCGGCGCCGAAGCCCATGCCGGAGCGGCCCACGCGCGACTCGATGTTCTTGTCGAGGCCGACGAACGCGCCACCACAGATGAAGAGCACGTTCGAGGTGTCGACCTGGATGAATTCCTGATGCGGGTGCTTCCGGCCGCCCTGCGGCGGCACGTTGGCAATCGTTCCCTCGAGAATCTTCAGCAGCGCCTGCTGCACGCCCTCACCCGACACGTCGCGCGTGATCGACGGGTTCTCCGATTTCCGCGCGATCTTGTCGATCTCGTCGATGTACACGATGCCCCGCTCCGCGCGCTCGACGTCGTAGTCGGCCGCCTGCAGCAATCGTAGGATTATGTTCTCGACGTCCTCGCCGACATAGCCGGCCTCGGTGAGTGTGGTGGCGTCGGCGATGGTGAACGGGACGCGAAGCATCTTCGCGAGCGTTTGAGCCAGCAGCGTCTTGCCGGACCCCGTCGGACCGATCAGGAGGATGTTCGACTTCTGCAGCTCGACGTCGCCATTGTCATTGCCCGACTCGATCCGCTTGTAGTGGTTGTGGACGGCCACCGACAGGATCTTCTTGGCGCGCTCCTGGCCCACCACGTACTGATCGAGCACGGTCTTGATCTCGGCGGGCTTGGGAAGGGAGCGGATCTCCCGCGACTTTTCTTCTTCCCACTCCTCGGCGATGATGTCGTTACAGAGCTCGATGCACTCGTCGCAGATGTAGACCGTGGGCCCGGCGATGAGCTTGCGCACGTCGTTCTGGCTCTTGCCGCAGAACGAGCACTTCAGCGTCCCGTTGCCTTCGCGCGTCCGACCCGCCATGTGTGTGCCTCGACTCCTTTACTTCTGGACCTGGGCCGCCAGCGCGGCCGCCTCACTGATCGCCCGAGTGGTGGGCTTCGACGAGATGACCTCGTCGACGATTCTATAGTCCTTGGCCTGCTCCGCGGTCATGAAAAAGTCCCGGTCGGTATCGCGCTGGATCTTGTCCATGCCCTGGCCCGTGTGATGGACGAGGATCCGGTTCAGCTCCTCGCGCATTCGCAGGATTTCCTTGGCCTGGATGTCGATGTCCGTGGCCTGCCCCTGCACGCCGCCGAGCGGCTGATGGATCATGATGCGCGCGTGCGGCAGCGCGAAGCGCTTGCCCCTGGCGCCCGCGCAGAGCAGGAGCGCACCCATGGAGGCCGCCTGGCCCATGCAGATCGTGGAGATGGCAGGCTTCACGTACTGCATCGTGTCGTAGATGGCCATCCCGGCCGTCACCGAGCCGCCCGGTGAGTTGATGTAGAGATAGATGTCCTTGTCCGGATCCTCGGCCTCGAGGAAGAGCATCTGCGCGATCACCAGATTGGCGAGCTCGTCCTCGATGAAGGTGGGCAGGAAGATGATGCGCTCCTTGAGCAGACGGGAAAAGATGTCGAACGCCCGTTCGCCGCGGGGCGTCTGCTCGATCACCATGGGAACCAGGGCCATCAGGGCTCTCCTTCTACCTGCGTCGGTGTGACGTGGGCTCGGGTGGACTGGTTACGCGTGGATGGAGGCGTGCTGGATGAGGAGGTCGAGCGTCTTGCGCTCGCGCAGACCGTGGCGGAGCGAGTCGAGATCACCACTTTTTTCCATCATACGCCGGACGGCCGGCGCCGGGCGCTGACTCGCCTTCGCGATCTTCTCGACCTCGGCCTCGAGGTCGGTGTCGGCCACCGTCAGCTCTTCCTTGTCCGCAATGGCCTCGAGCAGGAGAGCGCGGCGCACGGCGTGCTCGGCGCCGGGCCGCAGCTCTCCGATCAGCTTCTGGTAGTCCCACTGCACGCCGTCGGGATCGACGCCCTGACGGCGGAGCCGCTCGCGCGCGTGCTCCACCTGATGCGCGATCTGCCGCATCACCATCGCGTCGGGCACGGTGAACTGGTGGCGCTTGAGCGCGTCCTCGACCAGCTTGTCCTCGAGCTCCCGGCGCTGCTCGACCTCGCGGCGGGCCTCGAGCTGGGTCCGGACCTCCGCGCGGAGCGCGTCCAGCGTGTCGAACTGCCCGAGCGACTTCGCGAAGTCGTCGTCGAGCGGGGGCAGGATCTTCTCCTTGACTTCCTTGACGGAGAGGCTGGCGGTGCCGCTCTTGCCGCGCAGCGATTCCATCCGATGGTCGTCGGGAAAGTGGAGGGCGATCTCTTTCTTTTCGCCCGCCCGCATGCCGACGGCGGCCGCGTCGATCTCCGGCATCACGCTGCCGCTGCCGACGACGAAGTGGTAGCCGTTGGCGGTGGTCGGATCGTGCGCCTCCGGGGCGAGCGTGTAGTCGACGATCACGAGATCGCCCTCGGCGGCCGCGCGGTCGACGCTGCGAAACTCGGCCTGCTGCTCGCGCATCTGCTCGACCGTGCGCGCCACGTCGTCGTCGGAGACGGGCGGCGGCGCGTGCTGGACGTCGAGCCCCTTGTAGTCACTCAGCGCGATGGCCGGCTTCACCTCGACCACGGCCACGAAGGAGAGCGGCGCGTTTTCCTCCAGCTTCACCTCCTGGAGGTCCGGCTCGTTCACCGGGTCAATGCGCGCCTCGGTGAGGGCCTGGCGGTAGACATCGGGGATGAGGTGCTCGGCAACCTCGCGGCGGACGTCATCGGCGAAGTGCAGCTTGACCAGCGAGCGGGGTACGTGACCCTTGCGGAAGCCCGGGAGGCGCGCCTGTTTTTGCACGCGGCCGTAGGCCCGCTCCCACTCCTTCTGGACCACGTCGACCGGCGCCTCGACGGCGAGGCGGCGCTTGCAGGCTTCGAGCTCTTCGACCGCCACCTTCACGAACGCACCGCGATCACGATCCTCATCGACACTCCGACGTGGTGCGAGAGGGGGGAGTTGAACCCCCAAGGGCTTTGGGCCCACTGGATCCTAAGTCCAGCGCGTCTGCCAGTTTCGCCACTCTCGCGGGGAATAGGCGCAGTGTGCGCGCCCGACCCAGAGCATACCTACCAGGCGTCTATGCCGCAAGGATGACGGGTATTTGAAAAAAAGTGCGTCGGAGGCGTCAGCGGGCCTCGGAGGGGGTCAGCGGCCGCCGGCGCTCCAGGAAGAGCCGGTGCTCGGCACGGAACCGATCGAGGCAGGTGCGACAGATACCGTCTGTGAATCGCAGCTTCAGCCCGCGCCACGACACGACCCCGCCCACCCGGGGATAGCCGTGATAGTGGCGGTGCCAGGCGCAACGGCCGAAGAGCATCGGGTCCTCCCGTTTGCGACGCCGGCCCTTTGTGCAAGCGCTGTGCCCCACCTCTTTCGTGCTGCTTTGGCAGGGGATTGCGAGGCTCACGCGATGGAAATGGAAATGTCCTGCCCGAGAGCAGTATGAAAATTGCCTTCCCGCCCCGCATGAGCCCGGCGGCGTGGGCATAATTGAGTCGTGAACTGGTCGCGACGGTACCTCAGCCTGCGCGTGATCGGACTCGCCGCCGCGCTGGTCGTCGGTGTCGCCGGTCTCGCCCTTGTCTCCTACTCGTGGGCCGAGCTCGCCCGGTTCGAGCGCGTGGAGGCACGACGAACGGCGTTCGTCTATGCCGCCCCCCAGCCGCTGGCGGTCGGCGTCCACGTCCGCCATGCCGACCTTGCCGGCATCCTGACCCGCCTGCACTACACGGAGACGCGCGATGCGCCGCAGGCGCCGGGTCAGTACCAGCGCCGCCCGAACGAATGGCAGATCACCCTGCGTGGCCTGCCCGGCGCCGGGGAAGCCCAGCGCGTGAAACTCCAGCTGAAGGACGACCGCATCGTTCGAGTCACTCGCGACGGGCGCGACATCGGCGCGGCCTCCCTCGAGCCCGAAGTCCTCACCAGCGCCGGTGACCGGCCGGGCGAGGAGTATCGGCCGATCCAGCTCGCGGACACACCGCTCATGCTGATGCAAGCGGTTCTCGCCGCCGAGGATCACCGCTTCTTCGAGCACAAGGGCGTCGACGCGCGCGGCCTGCTGCGCGCGCTCTGGGTGAACTTCCGGGCCGGGCGCGTCACGCAGGGCGGGAGCACCATCACGCAGCAGCTCGTGAAGAACCGGCTGCTCGAGCCGAAGCGCACGCTGGCCCGCAAGCTCGACGAGGCGTGGCTGGCCACGCTGGTCGAGTGGCGCTATCCGAAGGAGCGGATCCTCGAGGCCTATCTGAACGAGATCTATCTCGGCCAGCGCGGCGCGCTCGCCATCCGCGGCATCGGCGCCGGCGCCCGCAGTTACTTCCGCAAGGAGCTCCACCAGCTCACGCTCGGCGAGGCCGCGCTGCTGGCGGGCATGCTGCGGGCGCCGAACACGTACTCGCCCACCACCAATCCGACCCGCGCACGCGAGCGGCGCGACGTCGTCATCGGCCGCATGCGGGAGCTGAACTTCATCTCCGCCGCCGACGCCGAGCGCGCGCGCCACGAGCCGCTCCGCGTCGACCACGCGGCCGGCTCCGCGCAGCCGGCGCCGTACTTCACCGACTACGTACGCCAGGAGCTCGAGGCACGATACGGTGACGACGCCTTTCGGACGCACGACGCGCGGATTTTCACGTCGCTCGATCTGACGCTCCAGCGCCTCGCCGAGCGCGCGATCACGCGTGGGCTCGAGAAGCTCGAAGCGTCCCGGCCGAAGCTCCGGCGCGGTGACGACGCGCATCGACTGCAAGCGGCCCTCGTGGCGCTCGATCCGGCCACGGGCCAGGTGCGCGCGCTCGTCGGTGGGCGCGACTATCAGGCCAGCCAGTACAACCGCGCGACACTCGCACGGCGGCAGCCCGGCTCCGCGTTCAAGCCGTTCGTCTACGCCACGGCGCTCACCGTGAACGAAGGCCGCGCCTTCACCGCCGCCACCTTCGTCGACGATTCCCCGCTGACCCTCAATCTCGGCGGCACGCCCTGGTCGCCGCGCAACTACGAAGACCGCTACCTCGGGCGCGTCACTGTGCGCGAAGCGTTCCAGCAGTCGCTGAACGCCGCCACCGTGCGGCTGGCGCACGACGTGGGGCTGCCGCTCATCGTCGAGCGGGCGCGCGCATTCGGCCTCACCGGCGCGCTCGAGCCGGTGCCGTCGATGGTCCTCGGCGCCTTCGAGGTGACGCCCCTCGAGCTCGCCGGCGGGTACGTACCGTTCGCCAACGGCGGCGTCCGTCCATCGGCGCCGCGGACCGTTCGCGCCGTGCACGGTCGCGACGGGGTGATCGAGCCGAGCGAGGACCAGCCGCCGCGCACCGTGCTCTCGCCGGCCGAGGCGTACGTGATGACGTCGCTGCTCGAGGGCGTGATCAAGTCGGGCACGGGTGGGGCCGCGCGCACGCTCGGAGTCCCGGGCGCGATCGCCGGCAAGACGGGGACCACGAATGACGGGCGCGACGCCTGGTTCGTCGGCTACTCGCCCGGGCTGTTGACGGCGGTGTGGGTCGGCTTCGACAGCAACGAGCCTCACGGGTTGAGCGGCGCGCAGGCCGCGCTGCCGATCTGGGCGGAGTTCATGCGGCCGGCGCTGGAAGCGTACGCCCCGCAAGGCTTCACCGTGCCGTCCGGTGTCCTCTTCTCGGACATCGACCTCGACACCGGCAAGCTTGCAAATCGTTTCTGCCCGCGGATCGGCAAGGAGGTGTTCGTCGCGGGCACCGAGCCCGAGCCGTGCCGCGAGCACGGCGGCCTGGGCGATCGCGTCCAGGACTGGTGGTACCGCTTCCGCGACTGGCTGCGACGCTGAAAGTCGGCGGCATGGCCGTTGCCGCACCACGACCGTATGGCCGCACGGCTGCTCGTCGCCCTCATGCTGTGCGTGAGCGCGTGCACGCCTCCGCCGAAAACGGCGGAGCCGACGCCCGCTCGAAGCGTCGATCGGCCGACGCCCGTGCCCATCGTCGGCAAGGCGTCGTGGTACGGCGCGTTCCATCACGGGCGGCGCACCGCGAGCGGCGAGATCTTCGATATGCGTGCGCTCACCGCCGCGCATCGGACACTGCCGCTCGGCACCCGGCTCCGCGTGACGAATCTCGCGAACGGCCGGGCCGTCGACGTCCGCGTCAACGATCGCGGCCCGTTCATCCCCGGCCGGATCCTCGATGTCTCACGCGGCGTCGCCGTCGCGCTGGACGCCGTTGCCGCGGGAGTCTTTCCGGTCGAGCTCGTGATTCTCGATGGGGGCCCCGACCTCGCCCCCAAGCCCCCCAACGCTCCGAGCGCCTCGGCGCAGCCCCGGCGCTCGTCCGCCATCCGATTTAGCGCTCCTTCCTGACCTCGTCGAACACGCGCGAGGCGACGAGCATCGCGTCGCGGGTCGAGGGCGCGCCGACGTAGCCGAGCAGATGAAGCAGCGTCTCGGTGAGCTCGTCCTCGGTCCAGCCCTGGCGGAGCGCCATGCGCAGGTGGATTGCGAGCTCGGCGTCGTGCCCGGTGGCGGCGTCGGAGACGACGCAGATCAGCGTGCGGGTCTTGAGATCCAGTCCCGGGCGCGTCCATAACGCGCCGAATACCGTTTCGGTAACCACGTCGATGAACGTTCGCATGACCGGATCGGCGTAGGTCGTGCGCGACGCTTGCTCGATCCAGGCCTCGCCCTGTAGCTGCCGGCGCACCGCGGCTCCGCGTCGCTGATTGTCGCTGTCGGCCATCACATCCTCCGTGGGGCATGTCGCCCGGCCGACAGGATACGGGGAACGCGCGGTGGATTGCACGGCGAATGCCAGCGATGTTTTTCTGCGCGACCTCCGAATGGCGGTGGACATGGAACCGTCCCACACGCGGATCGTTTCCACGGTCAGAGGAGGAGAGCATGACGGAGGAGTGCGAACACTGGCTCGTCCAGCGACGGGTGAACGACCGCTACTGGGCCTGCGTCGACTGCGAGACGGAATTTCGGCCGGTGCAGACCAACGCTTCCACCACGCACGAGATTGTCCGCCGTGCGCTCGGGCGTCTCGGGCTAGAAGAAAGGTAAGCGCGTTGTAGGAAAATTTTTTCTCACGCGCCCGCTCCACGTGTTGGCTCGACGCTTCGCATTCGCGAGTAGAATGAGCGGGGGAGTCGACGTCATGAAGCTAGTGTCTTCCTGGGACGCGCTACTGGCGGCGCCGGCGCCGTGTGACCACCTGGTCCAGCTGCACACCAGTGACGAGGCGCTGATCTCCACGGTGGCGCGCTTCATCGAGCGCGGCGTTGCCGAGGGTGAGGGCGTGGTGGCGATCACCACCGCTCCACACTCGCGCATGATCGGGGCGCGACTCTCATGGCCGACGGCATGCCCGACCGCACGGGAATGCGAACGGCCATGATCACGGCGCTGACGTCTGTGCGGAGCGCCGGCTATCCCAAGGTGCGCGCCTTCGACGAGATGGTGGACGTCCTGAATCCGTTCGATCGGAGCCAGTACAAGGCGGCGCTGCCCAGCATCGGTCATGCGCACTCGCATCTAATGCCGGTGGAGGATCCCGACCGCCTCGAGGGCGCCATCGACCGCGCGTTCGTGGAGGTTTTCGGGATCTACGGCGACACGCGGCTCCTGCGTGATCTGTTCGTGCGTCAGCTTCCCGATGCGACGGCGATGCCCAGCGCGCAGGGCGCACTGTTTGCGCTGCGCAACCTCGATACGCGGCTCGCCGACGCCGTCCTCGAGCGCGCCGCCGCACATTATCGCGACGCCGCCTGACCCGGCTGGTGGGCGCGTCCGAGCTGATGACCAAACCTCGTATCGGGTTCCTGGGGATGGGTGCGATGGGCGGGCCGATGGCACGGCGCCTCGCGCAGAACGACTTCAGCGTCACCGGCTACGACATCAATGCGGCGCGGAGCGCTGCGGCGGCAAGCGAGGGCGTCCTCCTGGCGAAGTCGGCGGCGATGGCGGCGGAAACGGCCGACGTCGTGATATCGAGCCTGCCGAATCCCGCGGCTGTCCGCGACGCCTATCTCGGGTCGAACAGTGTCGTGCCGGCGCTGCGACGGGGCGCGATCGTCGTCGACATGAGCACGATCGATCCGAACACCTGGCGCGACGTCGCCGACGCTGCGGCTGAACGCGGAGCCGAGGCGCTCGGCGCGCCGGTGAGCGGTGGGCCGGCGGAGGCGGGCAGCGGCCGGCTCGTCTTCCTCGTCGGGGGCGAGGCGGCGGTGCTCGAGCGCTGTCGGTCGGTGCTCGAGATACTCGGCTCGGAGATCCATCACCTCGGCCCGCTTGGCGCGGGTCACATCGTGAAGCTGGTCAACAACGTGATGTCGATGTGCAACGTGGCCGTTGCGGCGGAGGCGATGGTGCTCGGCGTCCGGGCGGGCATGGATCCGCAGCGTCTGTTCGACGTCCTATCGACCAGCGGCGGCCGCTCGCATCACTTCCTGAAACGGTTCCCGAACGTGCTGGCGGGCGACTTCACGCCGCACTTCAGCATCGCGTTGTCCCGCAAGGACCTCTCGCTGGCGTTGCAGATGGCCGAGAGCCTGGGCGTGCCGATGCGCGCGACGACGGCCGTGCGCCAGATCTACGAGGCGGCGGCCACACACGGGCTGGACAACCTCGACATGGCCGGCGTGACGAAAATCTACGAGCAGTGGGCCGGAGTCGAGGTGCGCGCGAAACTACCCGGCCAGACGTAGGGCGCCGCAGTCGGCGTGGCCGAAGCTGCGCTTGCCCTCCAGAAAGATCCCCGCCTCCTGCGGTCCACGCAGAGGCGACTTGCATTGAGGACACGTGCCGCCGTTGGCCTGCCAGCGGTCGACGCAGTGGCGGCACACCGCGAAGCCCTTGCGGTCGCGGACCGCGAGCGCGTCCTTGCGCGTGACGCGCTGGTCGCAGAGGATACAGGTCACTTTTCCGAAGCCGAACATTGACGACCTCCTTGTGCTGGTAATGAGCAGTTGCCGCGCCACGCTGGAGGGCCACGAGCCGGGGGTGATGCGCTCGCAGCTGCCGGGGCATGGCGCGGCTTATGGTCAGGAGCCTGCTCGTTCCCCTGTCACCTTCCCGGCATCCCTCTGTGCCAAGATCACAACAGGACCTTGGCGATCACGAGAACGACGAGTGTGATCAGCAGCATGTACATGGCCACCGTGAGGTTCTGCTGGTCGCCCCGCATGGCGGCCCACTATTGCGACTTCACCAGGAAGCGGGCGCGGCGGTTCTTGCTCCAGCACGCCTCGTTGTTTTCGACGCACTGCGGCCGCTCTTCGCCATAGCTCACGATCGTGATCCGGCTGGCCGCCACGCCCTGCGCGACGAGATAGTCCATCGTCGACTTCGCGCGGCGCTCGCCGAGCGCCACGTTGTACTCGTTGGTGCCGCGCGCGTCGCAATGGCCTTCGATGAGGATGAGGTCGCGATTGGCTCGCAGCCAGCGGGCGTTGCTCTCGAGCGTTCGCGCGTCGCCGGGGCGGATGTCGTACTTATCGAAATCGAAGTAGATGTCGACGAGGTCACCGACGCCCGCGAAGTCCTTCACCGCCGGCCGGCTGGCCGCCGGCGTCATCGCCGACCGGCCCGTCTCCGACGCGCGTGGGGTGCTCGCCGCCGGACGAATGCTCGCATCCGCCGGCCCGGCCGTGCCGCCGCCGGGCGCCGTCACCGCGGCGCCGGAGGGCGCAGGCGCGGCGGTGGCGGTCGTCGCCGGCCGCCGGGCACAGCCTGACGCGATGCTCCCAGCAACCAGCAGCCCCGTGAGCGCGATACCGGTCACTGCCCGCATGCGATTCTCCTTTGCCGACCCGTTATGAGTCACTTCCGCCCCTCGCTGACGAGCAGATGGAGTCGCGCGTTCATTTCCCTTTCCCGGCGGAGATCCGTCTCCGTCGACTCCGCCCTGACCCGCTCGGCCTTGAGCTGCGCGGCGATCTGATCCTTCTCCGCGCGCAACTCGTCCGCCTGCTGCTCGAACCGCACCGCGCTCGCCTGGGCCTCCTGTAGCTGCGTCCGGAGCTGGCCCGTGCGCCAGCCGGAACCGAGAACGCCGGCGATGCCGACGAGCAAGGCGATCAGCCCGCTCCCGAGCACGAGTCGGTTCATTCCGCACCTCCCCGCGTCGCGGCCGCCACCGCCGTACGCCGCCGCCGGACACAGCAAGGACGTGGCCAAAGCCCGACGGCGCGTGAAGCCGCCACATTCACCTCCGCCCTCCACCCCGTCGCGACACGATCGTCGTGGAGGCGACGAGATGTCGCCTCCGGCAGGCGAACAATCGTGGGGATGGCGCTCATTCTCAACTCGCTCGCCGACCGATCAGCCGGATGGCCGCCACGAGGTTTTCGAGCCGGAACGGCTTGTCGAAGTAGCCGGCGGCGCCGCCCCGCCGGACGCGCTGCTCGATGTCGGCGCCGCCGAACGCGGTCATGACGATCACCGGCAGCGCGGGCCGGCGGCGGCGCAGCTGTCCGAGGATTTCGAGCCCGTCGATCCCGGGCAGCTGCAGATCGACGACGACGACATCGGGCTCGTGGAAGTCCACGGCCTCGAGCACCCACTCGCCGCGTGAGATGCCGATGACGTGAAACCCCTCGTGGCCCAGCCAGGTCTCGAGATCGGCCAGCCAGGCGGTGTCGTCGTCCACCACGACGACGCTGAGCCCTGCCGGCGCCGCCGGTCCGCCGGCGGCGTTCGCGCTCTCGCACGTCGATCGGTCCGCCACCATTTCTTCGCCCTCCGGTGCGTGCACACGAGCTTCGATCACCGCGAGCGTCAGCAGAGCAAGGATGCCGCCAAGCCGCTTCAGCGGCGAAAACACCGCCGAAACGGCGCGCGCATCAGTCCGGACCGCGACAGCGATGACGCCGCGACGACAAGGTGTCGCGGCGGCGGAACGCGCGGCCTAGCGGGCGGGTTGGAGCTTCGAGGAGGAGGACCCGCGAATCGGGGCCAGCCGCCAGCGGCCGTAGGCGACGAAGACGGCGAGGACCCCGACCACGAACGAGATGGCGGCTCCGCCGAATTCCCGGCCCAGCAGCGTGATCACGGTCGCGCCGATCATGATGATGACGAGCCCGGCGGCGGCCAGCGGCGTCAGCCCGGGCCGGATCCGCAGGGCAGCCGGCAGGATCAGACCGAGACCGCCCAGCAACTCGGCCGCGCCGATGAATCGCAGGAACGGCCCGGGGAGCGGGAAAGGCCCGGCGAGCTGATCGAGAGGCAGCACGAGCTTCATCCCCCCGGCAAAGACGAACAGCAGCGCGAGCAGGACCTGGATGATCCAGAGCGCATACGTCATGGCGTACGTCTCCTCCGCTTCCTAGTCTGTCTCCTAGTCGCGTATCGGCTTCGGCAGGCCCGGCAGCTCGACGACGGGCCGCACCTCGATGGTTCCACGGCTCGCCATCGGAATCCGTTCGGCCACGGCGATCGCCTCGTCGAGATCGTCGGCGTCGATCATGAAGAAGCCGCCGAGCTGCTCGCGAGTCTCCGCGAACGGACCGTCGGTCACCAGTCGCTTCCCTTCGCGCACGCGGACACTGGTCGCGGTGGACGTCGGATGGAGCGGCGCCGCCCAGCGATACTGTCCGGCCGAATCGATCTGGTGCGCCAGCTCCAGCGATTCGGCATAGCATTGCGCGCGCTCCGCGTCGCTCAGCGCCTGCTCGTCGAGATAGATCAAGAGCATGTATTTCATCCGACCGTCTCCCGTGTGCGCTCGCTCATCCGCCGGCCATGGCGCCGACGACCAGGAACGGCTCCGCGCCGACGACGACCGGATTCGGCAGCCGTGCATCCGGCGATTCATGCGAGAGATCGCGCTCGCACGCGAAGAACCGGACGAACGGCCGCCGCTGGTGCGTCACCTGGTCGCGAATCGTGCCGCGGAGCATCGGATATGCCGCCTCCAGCGCCTCGAGCACCGTGCGCTGGGTGGGCGGCCCGTCGACGTCGACCTTCAGCTCGCCCTCGACCCCCGCGAGCGTCCGCAGATTGGCCGGCAGGACCACCCTGATGATCATGGCAGCGTCTGGACCTCGACGGACACGACCGAGGGCAGGTCGCGCACGATCGGCGACCAGCTGTCTCCGGCGCTGGCGGATGCGTACACCTGTCCGCCCGTCGTGCCGAAGTACACGCCGCATGGATCGAGCGCGTCGACGGCCATCGCATCGCGCAGCACGTTGACGTAGCAGTCGCGCTGCGGCAGTCCCCTCGTGAGCGCCTCCCACTCGTTGCCGCCCGTCCGGCTGCGGTACACACGAAGCTTGCCTTCGGGCAGGTAGTGCTCCGAGTCGCTCTTGATCGGAACGACGTAGATGGTCTCTGGCTCGTGAGCGTGCACGTCGATCGGAAAGCCAAAATCCGTCGGCAGGTTGCCGCTGATCTCGCGCCACGACTCACCGGCATCGTCGCTGCGCATGACGTCCCAGTGCTTCTGCATGAACAGCACGCTCGGACGCGACCGGTGCATCGCGATCCGGTGCACGCAGTGACCCACCTCGGCGGTCGGATCGGGGATTTGTTCCGATCTCAGGCCGCGGTTCATCGGCCGCCACGTCTTGCCGCCGTCATCGCTGCGGAAGACCCCGGCCGCGGAGATCGCGACGAAGATGCGCTGCGCACGACTCGGATCCAGCACGACCGTATGCAGACACATGCCGCCCGCCCCCGGCTGCCACGATCTCGCCGATTCGTGCTGGCGGAGCCCCGGCAGCTCCTGCCACGTCTGACCGCCGTCGTCCGAACGGTACAGGGCGGCATCCTGCACGCCGGCGTACACGGTGTCGGGATCGGTCAGCGATGGCTCGAGGTGCCAGACGCGCGTGAACTCGAACGTGCGCGGGGTGCCGTCGTACCAGAGATGCGTGCCGGGCGCGCCTTCGTAGACGAACTTGTTGCCGACCGGCGCCCACGTCTTGCCGCCGTCGTCCGAGCGCTGGATCACCTGCCCGAACCAGCTGGACGACTGCGAGGCGTAGAGCCGGTTCGGCTCGGTGGGACAGCCCTTGAGGTGATAGATCTCCCAGCCGCCGAAGTGCGGCCCGCTGACCTCCCACCGGTCGCGCGTCCCGTCGGAGGTCAAGATGAAGGCGCCCTTGCGCGTACCAACCAGGACCCGAACTCCGCTCATGCGTCACTCCTTCCGAATCGGATCAGGGTGTCGAGGGCCGCGGCGCGAGCAATGGCGTGGCCAGCACGCGCGGCGGCCGGAAGGTGAGGGCGATGGCCACGGCGCCGAGCCCGATGGCCGACGAACCGACGAACATCCAGGCGTAGCTGCCGAGCGCATCGTAGAGGGCGCCGCCGAGCCAGGGCCCGAGCGCCATCCCGAGCGTCGCCGCCACCGACACGGCGCCGAAGGCGGATCCCATGATGCGCTCGCCGAAATATTCGCGCACGAGAATGGCGTAGAGCGGCATCACGCCGCCGTAGGCGAAGCCGAACATGAGCGCGAGCGCATAGAAGCTGCCGAGGCTGCCGGTGAACAGGTAGAGGCTGATGGCCACCGCCTGCAACGCCAAGCCGGTCACGAGCGTGCGCTTGGCGCCAACGCGGTCGGCGAAGAGACCACAGACGATCTTGCCGCTCAGCGAGGCGAGGCCGGCGGCGCTGAGCACGGTGGCGGCGGCCATCGTCGGCACGCCGCGGTCGATGGCGTGCGTGACCATATGGAAGATCGGTCCCGAATGCGCGGCGCAGCAGGCGAAATGCGTGAGCGCGATGGCCGCGAACTGCGGCGTGCGCATGACCTGACCGATCGTGAGCTCGCGGCCATCGCGGGCGGTGGTGCCGAGCGCGGCCGGAACGACGCTGGTGGGTGGGTTCCGCACGAGGAACGCCGCCGGAATCACGATCAGCCACACGAGATCGCCCAGCACGAGCATCGCCATGCGCCAGTCGTAGGCGCTGATCAACCAGCGCGCGAGCGGCGCCATCAGCGTGGAGCCGAAGCTCAGCCCGGCGGAGACGAGCGCCACCGCGAGGCTGCGATTGCGCGTGAACCAGCGCGTCGTCGCTGCCGTCATCGGCGCGTAGAAGCTGCCGGCGGCGACACCGACGATGGTGCCGAAGAGCAGCTGGAACTGCAGGAGCGTGGTGGCCTGGCTGGCCGCCACCATGCCGAGCCCGAGCACGGCGCCGCCGCACAGCACAACGAGGCGCGTGCCGTAACGGTCCGACAGCGCGCCCCACAGGAACGCGCCCGCTCCCATGGACAGGAAGTTGAGCAGCGCCGCCGTCGCCACCCCCGTGCGCGACCAGCCCATGGATTCGGCCATCGGCTGCAGGAAAACGCTCAGCGTCGCCATGGCGCCGAAGCCCACGCACGTCACCACGATCCCGACGCCGACGATGACCCAGCCGTAGAAGACCTTCATTGCTCGCACATCCTCCGTGTCTCAGCAGCGGTCGTGATCCCGTAGTCTACCGCGCCGTGCGCCCGGCGCTCCGGGCGCAGCCGGTCGCGCCGGCGACACGACCATCTCCGCCACCTGTATGTCGAACGCGCGAGCGCCCATTCGACAGCCGCCCCGGAATTATCTAAGGTGGCGTATGGCCGGGGCTGCCGACGCGGCCGTCGAAGCCGTATATCGGTCGGACTGGGGACTGATCGTCGCCACGCTGATCCGGCTCGTCCGGGACTTCGACGTCGCCGAAGAGGCTGCGCAGGAAGCGTTTTCCGCCGCGGTGGACCAGTGGCGCAGCTCGGGCGTGCCGCAGTTCCCGCGAGCCTGGATCATCCAGACGGCGCGGCACAAAGCGATCGACCGGATCCGGCGCCAAACGCGGTTCACGGACAAGGTCGATGCGCTCACCGCCGCCGGCGCCGGCCTGACCGTCGAGGCCGTCGACTTCGATCCCGACGAGATCCCCGACGATCGCCTGCGCCTGATGTTCACCTGCTGTCACCCGGCTCTCGCCCTCGAGGCCCAGGTCGCGCTCACGCTTCGCACGCTCGGCGGTCTCGAGACCGACGAGATCGCACGCGCGTTTCTGGTGCCGACGCCGACGATGGCCCAGCGGCTCGTGCGCGCGAAGGGCAAGATCCGCGACGCGCGCATTCCGTATGCGGTGCCCGATACGAAGGAGATGCCGGCGCGGCTCGACGCGGTCCTGACCGTCATCTATCTGATCTTCACCGAAGGCTATGCGGCCACCCGCGGCGCGGCGCTGGTGCGAAGCGAACTCTCGTCCGAGGCCATCCGGCTCGGCCGCCTCCTGCGCGCGCAGTTGGCTCCGCCGCGGGCCGAGGCGACCGCGCTGCTGGCGCTCATGCTGCTGCAGGACTCGCGGCGCGAGGCGCGACTGAACGCCAGTGGCGATCTCGTGCTCCTGGACGCACAGGACCGCCGCCGCTGGAACCACGCCCAGATCGCCGAGGCCCTGCCTCTCGTGGAGGAGGCGCTGCAAAGCCCTCCCGGTCCGTATGCGCTGCAGGCCGCGATTGCCGCGCTCCACTGTCGCGCTGCGCGGGCCGAGGACACGGACTGGCGTCAGATCGTGCGGCTCTACGACGCCCTCGAGCGCGTCCAGCCGTCGCCGATCGTCTCGCTGAACCGCGCGGCCGCGGTCGCCATGGTGGAAGGTCCACGGCCCGCGCTCGCGCTCATCGACACGCTGGCCGCCGGCGGCGGGCTCGAGCGCTATCACCTGTTGCACGCGGCCCGGGCCGACCTGCTGAGGCGGCTCGGCGCGCGGGCCGAGGCGGCCAAGAGCTATGCGGCGGCGATTGCGCTCGTCACCAACGAGCCGGAGCGGCGGTTCCTCGAGCGCCGGTTGCGCGAGGTGCAATCGCCGCCCTGAGGCCGGCTAGGACTTGAGCTTGCGCTGCAGTGTGCGCACGCTCACGCCCAGGATGCGGGCGGCCGCGCGCTTGTCGCCGCTCGTCTCGTCGAGCACGCGCCGCATGTACTGCTCCTCGAGGTCGGCCAGGGTGGGGCGCGTCCCCCCGCCGGCGGCATCGGCGGCGAACTCGACACCGAGGTTCTCCCGGGTGATCTGCGGGCCACGGGCGAGTGTGGCCGCCCGCTCGACGACATTCTCGAGCTCGCGGACATTGCCGGGCCAGCGGTGGACGAGCAGCCACGCCGTCGCGCTCTCGTCGAAGCCCTCGAGCGATTTGCCGAGCGCGCGCGCCGCGCGCGTCAGGAAGTGGGTGGCCAGCAGCATGATGTCCTCGGGACGCTCGCGCAGGCTCGGCACCCGCACCGGGAGGACGGCGAGCCGATAATAAAGGTCCTCGCGGAAGCCGCCCTCTCTCACGAGCGCCGCGAGATCGCGGTGGGTGGCGGCGATCACCCGCAAGTTCAGCTGGATGTCCTCGCCCGCGCCCACCGGGCGGACGGCGCGATCTTGTAGGGCGCGCAGCAGCTTTGCCTGCAAGGGGGCGGAGAGATCGCCAACCTCGTCGAGCAACAGCGTGCCGCCGTCGGCCTCGGCAAAGAGGCCGCGACGTCGGCGATCGGCCCCGGTGAAGGCGCCCTTCTCATGCCCGAACAGCTCGGATTCGAGCAGCTGTTCGGGAATCGCCGCACAGTTCACGGCCACGAACGGGCCGTCGCGGCGCGCGCCCCGGCGATGGATGGCCCGCGCCACGAGCTCCTTGCCGGTGCCGCTCTCGCCGAGCAGGAGGACGGTGGCGTCGGAGGCGGCCACGGCCGCGATCTGATCGAAGAGCGCCTGCATGGCCTTGGAGCGGCCGACGATGCTGTCGAGGCCGGTGTGCTTGTCGACCTGCTCGCGGAGGCGGCGGTTCTCGTCACGCAGGCGGCGATCGTCGAGAGCGCGCGTCACCGCCACGCTCACCTGCGCGAGCTTGAACGGCTTGGTCAGATAGTCGTAGGCGCCGAAGCGCATCGCTTCGATGGCCGTCTCGAGACTGCCGAAAGCCGTCATGAGGATCACGCGCGGCGGCGGATCGCGCTGCTGCGCCTCGCGCAGGATGGCCATGCCGTCGACGCCGTCCATCACGAGATCCGTGAGGACGACATCGACGTCTTCCGACCGCAGCGCCGTCAGCGCCGCCGCGCCGCTGGTCACGCCGAGGACCGAACGGCCCTCGGCCTCGAGATGCTGACGCAGCACGCCGACCATGGCCGCGTCGTTGTCCACGATCAGCACCCGCGGCGTCATTCGCGGACCAGCGGCAGCCACACCGTGAAGGTGGATCCCGCGCCGACGGTGCTCTCCGCCCAGGTGTCGCCCCCGTGCGCGCGCACGATGTCGCGGCAGATGGCGAGCCCGAGGCCGGTCCCCTTTCCCCGGGGCTTTGTGGTGAGAAACGCGTCGAAGACGCGCGGCAGCAGCTCCGCCGGAATGCCGACGCCCGTATCGGCCACGACGAGCGCAATCCCTGGTCGACCGCCGCGGTCCAGGCTCATCGCGGAGATCTCGATACGGCCGCCGGCCGGCGTCGCGTCGAGGGCGTTCAGCACGAGGTTGATGAGGACCTGCTGCAGCTGATGACAGTCCGCCTGGAGGACGGGCAGGCCGTCGGGAATCCGGCGCAGCAGCGCGACGTCGCGCTGGCGGGCCGCCTGGCGGAGGAGCGGATACAAGAGGTCCACGAGCGCAGCAACGTCGGTGGGCTCGAGCTGCAGCGCCTGCGGGCGCACGGTGTCCAGCAGCGACGTGATGATGCGAGAGATCCGATCGATCTGGGCGACGATGCCTTCCAAGTCCTCTCGCTTCGGATCCCCCGGCGGGACGGACTTCAGCATGAACTCAGCGCGCCCGGACACGATGTTGAGCGGTGTCCCGACTTCGTGGGCGAGGCTGGCGGCCAGCTTGCCGGCCACGGCCACGGTGGCCGTCCGCCGCAGATCGTTCTCGAGCGTCATCGCGCGCTCCGTCTCGACCACCAGCCGATCCGCCATCTCGTTGAACGCCTGGGCCACGCGTCCGAGCTCGTCCGGCCGGTCGATGGGGAGCGGCGGCCCTGGCTGGCTTCGCCGGAGGTTCTGGATGCCTTCGGTGAGGCGCGAGAGCGGACCGATGACCTGCCGCTGGAGCGCCAGCGCGGTGAGGCCGACGATGACGATCAGCAGGAGTCCGAGTCGCACGACGATGTCGATGATCGACTCGCGGACCTTGCGGTCGGTGGCGGTGGCCAGGCGCACGATCTCGAGCGCGCCCTCGATTCCGCTGCGACCGCGCACGGGGACGATGTACGCCAGGTAGGAGCGAGCGCCCCGGCGCTCGTAGCTGCCCTCGCCGGCGCCCGTCGTCATCACGCGCTCGAGCGCCTCGGTCGGCACGGCATCGCCGAGCGTGAGCGGACCCACCACGTAGGTCGTGACACGCTGCCGGTTGAACAGGCGGATCCGGTCGATCGACTCCTGCCGGTCCACCATCTCGGAGAGCAGCCGGCGGACGTCGAATGTTTGCCGATCCCGGAGCGCGTTCTCGACGGCGATCTGCACGGCGGTGGCCGTCACGCCGAGGCTTTGCGTCTCTTCCTGGCGGACCTGCCCGGCCTCCTGCCCGACGCGCACGGCGCCGTGGGCGCCGATGGCCACCACCGCCGGCAGCGTGATGATCAGGATGAGGCGCGCGCGCAGTCCCACGCCGAGACTCTATCAGTCCGACTGGGCCGCGCACCAACGTCGGCGCGCGTGGCCGCCGGGCGCCCTTTGACGCGGCGGGCGGTTCACACCGCCCGCCGGCCGCGGGTCACTCCTCGGTGATGCGCGCCTTCACGGCTTCCACCACGACGTCCCGAGGCATCAGCGCAGCGAAGGACCCATGATGCTCCTCCTCGGCGGTCGTGCTCGGCCGCGGCTCGGTCTCTTCTGCTGCGGAGGCTACCGGGGCACCGGGATGGGCTGCGGTACGAAATCCGTACTGCGGAGTCGGGGCCGCTCGCGATATGGTCGGCGCCATGAAGAGCTACGGCCAGTTCTGCTCGGTGGCCCGTGCGCTCGACCTGCTCGGGGAGCGGTGGACGCTCCTGATCGTGCGTGAGCTGCTCTCGAGAAGCTCTCGCTTCGCCGACGTGCGCGCATCTCCCGGACGATGCTCTCGGCGCGGCTTCGCGAGCTGGTCGACGCCGGCGTGATCGAGCGTTCAACCCTGGCTTCCCCGAAGAGCTCCGTGTACGCGGATCGCCGGACGCTGGCTGGCTGGTGGCGTGGGGATCTCACGCTGCGGCAGGCGATGCAGGTGGG
>Ga0075421_100002292_pt1 | contig 22776 bp, 22 predicted proteins | sample SoiMetdeltSBSDD5_FD_75292 | JGI IMG/M metagenome (GOLD analysis project Ga0075421, IMG submission 75292) | Bulk soil microbial communities from a Populus tree surrounding site in Tennessee, USA - Soil MetaG P. deltoides SBSDD5 | ecosystem: Environmental > Terrestrial > Soil > Tree plantation...
TCGAACCGCACCGGCCTGCCGGTCTTCTTCTGGCGAACGGTTGCACGATCGAGGGCATAGCCGCTTGGTGCCACGTCATCGACGCGCACAGCGACAACGTCACAGCCGCGCAGCTTGCTGTCGATCGCGAGGTTGAAAAGTGCCAGGTCCCTCTTGCGTCCCTCCATCTGTAGTTTGGTCCTGATCGACCAGACGTGGCTCGGTCGCAGGGGTGGCTTGGCGCCGACAAGTTTCCCCTTGTTCCACGGCGCGCGGCGGACGGGCTTCTCGGATGCTGACGCATGCACGTCTTCCATCGTCTGTCTCCTTGGTTGAGAGACAGGCAGCATGCACTGGCTCGGTGCGTGCGGGCGCTTGCTTTACGTCAGGTCTCGGACCAGTTCCTCCGAGGAGGATCGCCGCCCTTGACCCAAGAAAGACGTTCCGAGGTGATCGAAAGCTTGCGTGCGCCGATTCGGCGCACGTTGCCCCTTTTTCTCAACTGGTGCGCCAGAGGAGCGCACCTGGACCAGCATTGAATTGGCGGCGGAAGCAGCGCCGGAAATGCGAGAGGTCAGAGAAGCCGAGCCGGACGGCGACATCGGCAAGGCGCACGCCGGGCGTGCCGAGCAGCCGCCTTGCATCCTCCATTCTTCTGGCCATGATGTAGGCGTGCGGGGTCAGGCCCGTCGTGGCGCGGAACAGGCGCTGGAAGTGGAACAGGCTCATGGCCGCCACCTCGGCCATTTCCCTCAGACTGGGCGGCGTCTGCAGGGAGCTCTCGATGTATTCCGTGACGCGCGCAAGACGCCGCTGGTCCAGCCGTCCACGCACCCTCCGGGGGCGGCGGGCCGCGAGATAGCGGACTGCGACGTGCAGTAGTAGACCGTGGACGATGCTGTCGGCCTCGCACTCGTCAATCGCCACCGCGCCCAGCGCCGCCATTCTGAAGCGGACGCATGTGACCAGATCACGGGATCGCGGCCAGGTTGCAGGTGTTCGGGACGGTTGCTCCAGTCGATCCGCAGTTCCTCCGCCACAGACGCGAGCGCATCCGGCGAGGCGTAGATCTCGACTGCCTCGCCCGGCTCGGCGACACGCAGCCATGTGGTCGGGCTGAGGCCGCCGATGCCGCATGTCCCGGGCGGGAAGCTCATCTCGGTCGACCGCCCGCTGCCATCCGCGACGACGGCCTCGCTGTGCCCGGTGAACGAGACGCCAATGGCAAGCGAGTCGGAGGTGCTCGTGTAGCCGTCCGGCTCGTGCGGCGGCATGGCGATATGCACCACGCGGGCGCAACGGAAGTTGACCTCTGCTCTTTGCTCGGTGGTCATTGGGTACCCTGACAGATTGCGCTGCCTCAGCATAAGCGAGCCTGTGGGGTCTGATCTTGCGGACTTTGCCCGCCGGGCCAAGTGAACCCCTGACAACAGCTGGAAGCAGCCTTATCTGCTTGCACGACCTGGGCAAGGGTTCGACATGGTTCAGAGGACGGCACTGGTGACGGGCGGAATCGCGGCTTGGGATTTGCCGTCTGTCGCGCCCTGGCACGGCGCGGTCTTTCCGTGGTGCTGACGGCTCGGGAGGAGAGCGAAGGCCGCAAGGCGGAAGCGGAGCTTGGCACCGAGGGACTGGACGTGGCCTACTACCCGCTCGACGTTTCGCGCCCCGATGCGGTCACGAGCTGCCAGAATCTCCTGGAGCGGGACGGCGTTACGATCGATGTCCTCGTCAACAACGCGGCGATCTATCGGGCCGGCGACGCAGCGGCCATCGATCCGACGGCACTCGATCAGGCCTGGACGGTCAACGCGCGCGGTCCCTGGGTGCTGTGCCAGGCCTTCGTTCCCGCCATGCGCCGCCGCCGCTACGGCCGCATTGTCAACATCTCGTCTGGCGGCGGGTCGTTCGCCGAGGGGCTTGCAGCCGGCCATGCCGCCTACGCGGTCACCAAGGCGGCCCTCAACGCCCTCACCGTCTGTCTCGCACACACCCTGGCGGGCGACGTCAAAGTGAACGCCATGTGCCCTGGCTGGGTGCGCACGCGTATGGGCGGCGCGGCGGCGCCCCGATCGCCGGAGACCGCCGCGGAAACAGCCGTGTGGCTTGCCACGTTGCCGCGCGACGGCCCGACCGGCGGGTTCTTTCGCGACTGCAAGCCCATTCAATGGTGACGCCGCGACCAGGCTGCCCGGGCGATCCAACCGGAGGGGAAATGGACGAACCAGAAGCGAAGCTCAGCCGGCGCAAGTTCCTGCGTACCTCGGGGGCCGGGTCCACCGCGGGAATGATGGGCAGGGCGGCACAGCCAGCGGCGCAGACAGTGCAGAAGGACGGTTCGAGCACGTCGGTAGGATTTGCGGAGAACCTCGAGGTGTTATTGCGCGTCAACGGCGTTGATCATCGGTTAACCTTGGAGGCGCGCGTCACCCTGCTCGACGCCTTGCGCGAGCGGCTCGGCCTCACGGGCACGAAGAAGGGGGTGCAACTACGGCGAATGCGGTGCCTGCACCGTGCACGTGGATGGCAAGCGCGTGAACGCCTGCCTCACGCTGGCTGCCGCCGTCGACGGCCGTGCCGTCACCACCATCGAAGGCCTCGCGCGCAGTGGCGACCTCCAGCCCGTGCAGCAGGCCTTCATCGATCATGACGCGCTCCAGTGCGGCTACTGCACGCCGGGCCAGATCATGTCGGCGGTGGCCTGCATCCGGGAAGGTCACGCCAGGACGCGGGAGCAGATTCGCGAATGGATGAGCGGCAACATCTGCCGATGCTCCGCCTATCCGCAGATTGTCGTCGCCGTCGAGGACGCGGCTCAGCGGGGAGGCTGACCCATGCACAACTTTGCGTACGCACGCGCCCACGACACGGCCACGGCAGTTGACCGCCGGGCGCGAGCGCGCGGCGTTTCTCGCCGGCGGCACCGAGATCCTCAACTGGATGCGGCTCGGCATCGCGGCCCCGGATCGCGTCATCGACATTACCCGCGTCGAGGAGCTGCGGTTTATCCGCGCCGACGGCGACCGGATCAGCGTCGGCGCGCTCTCGACCTTGAACGAGATCGGCGAGCATGCGGTCGTTGTCCGAGACTGCCCGGTGCTGGCCCAGGCCTGCCTGAAGGCCGCCTCCGCGCAGATCCGCAACTCGGCGACGGTCGGCGGCAATATTCTGCAGAAGGCCCGCTGCGCCTACTTCCGCGTGGAGGGCGACCCGCCCTGGCCGTGCAACAAGCGCCAGCCTGGCTCCGGCTGCGCGGCGCTCAGCGGCGAGAATCGCCATCACGCCATCTTCGGCTGGAGCGAGGCCTGCGTCGCCACCCAGCCGTCGGACCCTGCCGTCGCGCTCGCAGCCCTCGATGCCGAGATCCATGTCAGAGGGAGCAATGGCGCCCGCGTCATCCCCGCCTACGAATTCCATCGCCTGCCCGGCGATGATCCAGGCCGGGACAACGTGCTCGAACCCGGCGCGTTGATTACGCACAGCGACATTCCGCGAGCGTCCGACGCGCGCCGGTCATTCTATCTGAAGGTGCGCGAGCGCGAATCCTACGAGTACGCAACCGTATCGGTCGCCGCGGTGGTGAACGGCAAAGCCGGCCGCATCACGGCAGCGCGTATTGCCCTTGGCAGCGTCGCGCACAAGCCGTGGCGGCTCACGGTCGCAGAGAAGGCAATGGCCGGCGCCCGCCTCGACGCTCGCGAGATCGACGCGGCATTGGCGCCCGCATTCGCCGACGCGCGGCCGCTGGCCCACAACGCGTTCAAGATCGAGCTGGCGCGGCGCGCCGCCGTGCGCGCGCTCCTTGAGGCAGGAGCAGTCCAATGACAGGGTATATCGGCAAGCCGCTTAGCCGATTCGATGGCAGCGCCAAGGTCAGGGGGACTGCCACCTACGCGGCCGAGTTCCGGCCGCACGGCCTGGTGCATGCGGTGCTGGTGCCGGTCACCATCGCGCACGGGCGTGTCGCATCGCTCGACACGAGTGCGGCGGAGCGCGCTCCCGGTGTGCTCAAGGTGTTTACCCCGTCGAGTTTTCCGCGCCTGGACGTGGCTCGGGCGCCGGTGCCGCCGCTCGGGCATTCCTACCTGCCGCTGCAGGACGACCAAGTGCTCTATGACGGCCAGCCCATCGCGCTCGCCGTCGCCGAAACTCTCGAGCAGGCCGAGCAGGCGGCGCAACTCTTGAAAGCGACCTATCAGCTGGCACCGGCGAAGGTGTTCGGCTCAGGCGAGGCTCGGCCGCCGCAGAGGATGAACTATGCCTTCGAGCCAACCGAGCAGCTCATCGGCGACGTCGACGCCGGTCTCGCCGAGGCCGCCGCGGTGGTGACGGGCACCTACACGCTGCCCACCCGGCATCACAATCCGATGGAGCCGTCCGCCACGGTGGCCGAGTGGGCGGGCGAAAGCCTCACCCTGAATACCGCCACGCAGTGGGCCTACGCGGTCCGGCTCGTGCTGGCCTCGCTGTTCGACATGCCGCCGGAAAGTGTCCACGTGCGCTGCCCGTTCACGGGTGGCGGCTTCGGCTGCAAGGGCTTCGTGTGGCCCCACCAGGTTATCGCCGCCGCGGCGGCGCGCGAGCTCGGCCGGCCACTCAAGCTCGTGCTCACGCGTGCCCAGATGTATACCGAGTGCGGCTTCCAGCCAGCGATGCGCAACCGTGTCAGGTTGGGGGCGACGCGCGATGGCCGGTTGACGGCGATCGATCACGAGACGACCAGCGTCACGTCGGTGATCGAGGACTATTTGGAGTATGGCGTAGCCGGCACGCGCGGACTCTATGCGGTGCCCAACATGAGGCTGGTGGTGAAGATCGAGCCGGCGCACGTGGGCACGCCGACGGCCATGCGGGCACCGCACGAGGGACCCGGCATGTTCGCGCTCGAGACGGCCATGGACGAGCTGGCCTATGCGCTCGACATGGATCCGCTGGAGCTGCGCCTCAAGAACGACACCCAGATCGATCCGTCGAGCGGCAAGCCCTATTCCACGCGCAAGCTCAGGGAGTGCTACCTGGAGGGGGCGTGGCGGTTCGGCTGGACCAGGCGTCCGATGCAAACTGGCTCGCTGCGTGACGGGCGCTTGGCGGTGGGCTTCGGCATGGCGAGCGCCATCATGTCGACGTTCCGCTTCCCGGCATCGGCACGCTTGCGGATGAATGCGGACGGCCGTGTGATCGTGGAGGCCGCCATCCAGGAGATCGGCACCGGCACCTACACGATCTTTCCGCAGATTGCGGCAGATGTTCTCGCCATCGAACCAGCGCACGTCGAGATGCACCTCGGCAGCACCGATCTGCCGAACGCGGGCCCGACCACCGGCTCGGCCGCGACCATGGGGCTCGGCTCCGCCGTGCACGCGGCCGCCACCGATCTCAAGCGGCGGCTTATCGAGCTTGCCCTGGCCCAGCCCGATTCGCCGTTGCACAGGATGGCCGCCGAAACGCTCGTGGCGCGCAATGCCGGGCTTGCAGCCGCGCGCGACGGCAATCGGTTCGATACCTATGCAGACATCCTGCGTCGTGGCGGCATCGGGCAGGTCGTGGCCGAGGGAAGCTGGTCTCCGGGTGCGCCGTTCGACGCAGCCGGGCATGCGACGCCGTACTCCATGCGCACCTTCGGGGCGGTGTTCGCCGAGGTCACGGTCGATCCCGACCTCGGTCTCGTCCGGCTCCGGCGCTGCGTCGGCGTCTACAATGCCGGCCGCATCGTCAACCCGAAGACGGCTGCCAGCCAGATGACCGGCGGCATCATCTGGGGCTACGGCCAGGCCGTGCTGGAGGAGAGCGCAGTGGAGCCCAGCTACGGCGCCTATCTCTCGAAGAACCTGGCCGGCGTGATGCTGCCGGTGAGCGCGGACATCCCCGATCTCGAGGTGGCGTTCGTCGAGGATCACGATCCCCACGCGAGTGCCATCGGCGCGCGCGGCATCGGCGAGCTCGGCGCGGTCGGCGTCTCGGCAGCTATCGGCAATGCCGTGTTCCATGCCACCGGCAAGCGCATCAGGGAGCTGCCAATCCGCATCGAGAGAGTGCTCGCGATGTGAAATTTGGATGTCTGGTCCTGCTACTCGTGCACGGCCGGCCGGCGGAAGGTTTGAGACCAATTCGCCCGTCGAACGTTCACTCGACCTCGCCTCTGGGGGCTGATCTCCCTATACGAGGCCGTGTGAGAACACGCGGTTTCATCTGGCTATCTGGCGCCCAAGGTGATCGGAGCCGCTGCGGCCGGTTTCGGTGCTCACTTGGCGCATATCGATCTCCCCAGTACGCTGGACGCGCCTCTGAAGCCCACCAGGGCCGCGAGAAGGGACAAGAAAGCCCGGATGGCCTCGATCAACGTCGGCACACCGAGGATCGCGATCACCCGCTTGATGTTGTAGGCCAGCACGTGCAGGGCCATCTCGGTGGCGACGTGGCGCAGCGTCTTCATCGCGAAGTGCGTCGCGCCCATCCAGGCCTTGATGGTGCCGAAGGGATGCTCGACGGTTGAACGGCGCAGGATCATCGCATCGGGTCGCTGATCGAGCCGTGCCTGCACGCGGTCGAGAACCGCCTCGTTCTCCCAGCGAGCGACGCGGCGTTGTTTGCTCGGCGTGCAGTGCGCCTTGAGGGCGCACGTTCCGCACGCATCCGTCCAATAGCGGCGCAAGACTTTGCCGGTCTCCTCGGTCGTCATGCGGTATGTGATACCAACTCCGCCTGATTACTTCCTCGGCGGTTCGTCAACCCTGAGGCGTGGCCACCAGTGGAAGTGGGTGCTGGCCCGGATCATGTCCTGCTGGTGAGTGAGTGCAACGCAGCGCTCGCCGACAGCCCGATCAAGAGCCTCGATGGTCTCGAAGTGGCAGTTGACCAGTGGCTCGTCGACGAACTCCCAAAGGTGCTCGGCGGGCTGCAGCTCGGGGCTGTAGGCGGGCTGGAACACCAGCCGGATGCCATCGGGCACGGCCAGGTTCTCCGGCCCGTGCCAGCCAGCGTTATCGAGCTGCAGCACGATGCGCTTCTCAGGCCCGGCGCCGACCGACTTGGCAAAGTCGGCAAGCACGAGCTCGAAGAGGTCCTTGGAGATGCCGTTCGACACGTGCCACACCGTGCGACCGGGTCGCAGGCTCGACGAAGCCTGTCACGTAGAGCCACTCGAAGCGATGATGGCCGAGCGCGATCGGCCGCTCGCCAATGGGAGCCCACACCCCACGGGTGACCGGCTTCAGGCCGATGCGATGCTCGTCCGTCGCCCAGAGCTCGACTTTTGCCTCCGGATGCTTGCGCCGCTCGGCGGCGACGGCGCGTGCAAGTTTTTTTTGAGCCCAGCGCGGTCCTCTGACGTGGCCGACTGCGGATGGCGCAGGCGCGGCTGCTGGATCGAGTAGCTGACGGCAATGAGCGCATCCCAGCCGCGCTGATCGTGCACGGATTTGAGCCCGTGGAACTGCGCCAGCCAGCGCGCGATTTTCGGGCCCGTCCACTGCCCACCGTCGTCCGGCGGCATCTTTAACCGCTCCCTTAGCGCATCAAGCGCCGCCGCGGTCAGAATGGTCGCCTCGGTGCCGTTGTGGACGCGTTGATCCCCCAGCCGCTCCGGGCCGCCCTCGTTGTAGCGCTTGATGAGGCTGCGCACCCAGCGCGTCGAGAACGACAGGATCTCTGCTGTTTCCTCGATGTCGTAACCTCGCGACAACAGCCAAAGCGCGTGGAAGTGGCTCTTGGCAATCGGCTCGGTCGCCGTCTCGTAGCGATGCTCCAGCTCCGCAGCTGACAGATGCGGCTTGATGGCGGTCATGATCGTGCCCCTCAGCGGCGAATCATGACCCTTCCACCTAACTGCTTCGAGTCAGCGAGGGAATCCCCCCACGTGAATCAATCACCCGGAGTCGGTATCAGACCCGGAGGGCCCTCCGGGTCTGACACCTTTTGCCAGCAACAGCCGTGCTGGGAAAGATCCGACGTGGGCTCCGCTGCAGCTATCGGTAGTACTCGTTGTTCTGCCTGGTGCAGGCGCTGCTGCAGCAGTTCTGCCGCTTGCCTTCCGGGTCCGCCTGGCACCCGCTGTGGGCCAGTCCGATCATGCACCGATTGAAGCAACGGCCGCCGTCGTCGAGCTGCACACGATTGATGATGCTCTGGCGCTCGCCAGTGATCAGCGGACTTCTAGGCTCGGCGCTCGCCGAGGTGGCTCCGGCGCTCAACAGCATGCCGGCCACGAGCAGACTTGGCATTCTCAGCATGGCATCCTCCTCTTCGGGGGGAACCTCCCTGAAGCACCCTCTGCACGGGCCTTGTTAACGTTAATGCCGGACCGAGGTTCCCGGCGGAGCGGGCCACACCCTCAGGGCCTAACACATGGTCCGATGCCCGTTGGCGCCATGCTGTCATTATCAGACCCGCAGTCTGACGCATGACCCAGCATCGATTTGCCGTTGCAAAGGCGTCTCCAATCGGAAAATACTCCGCCAACAGCCCAAGCGAAGTGATGCCCATGCCTGGCGATTTCCTGCGGCGGACCCCGCAGCTCACGATGGAGCAATTCCACGCCTTCCGGGACGAGCGCCCGAAGGAGGAGAAATGGGAGCTGATCGACGGTGTCCCCATGATGATGCCGCCGCCCACGATCACGCACGTGCGCGTCGCGCGCAATCTGGAGACATTGCTCAATGCGCGACTGGCAAACGTGAAGCCAGAATGGCAGGCGGATCGCGAGGTCGGCGTCTGGCTCAAGGATGACGAGAAGTACAACCCCGGGCCCGATGTAACCGTGATCGATACATCCCACGTTCTCGGCCAGATTTTCGCGGAGCGCTTCTATTTCGTGGCAGAGGTGCTCTCGGACAGCGACAAGAAGGCGGTGATTGAGGCGAAGCTCCGCTACTACCAGGACCACGAGCACAACCGCTGCGTTCTGTTCGTACGCCAGGACCGCGTCGGTGCTATACAGCACAACCGTCAGGCGCGCGGCAGCTGGCGTCGGCGGCAGCTGACAAGGGCAGGCGCAGCGCTGACCTTCCCCGAGATCGGCACCGTCGGCCATCTCGGCGACCTCTATAAATCCACGCCGCTCGATCCGTTCGCCCCGACCGCAACGCGGTAGCACCGCTGACATCCGTTTCCCCGACGTTGGGCTGAGAAAGCGGGCTTGGCACGCACTGCCACGGCGCCTACGCTCTCGACCAGCCGGCTCCTACGCGCCGGGAGCAGCCTCGTGAGCCCGCCGGGAGGATCGACGTGACCACAAACCCGCAAGTGCAAGCCCTGCTGTTCGACGTGTTCGGCACCGTCGTGGACTGGCGTGGCAGCATCATTGCAGAGCTGACCCGCTTCGGCGCCGGGAAGGGCATCGTCGCTGACTGGGAGGCGTTCACCGACGACTGGCGCGGGCTGTACCAGCCCGCCATGGAGGAGGTGCGCTCGGGGCGCCGGCCGTGGACCATCCTCGATGTGCTGCACCGGGAGAGCCTCGACAGGCTCATCGCCACGCACGGCATCGCCGGGCTGAGCGAGGCGGAGAAGGACCACCTCAACCGCGTCTGGCATCGCCTCACGCCCTGGCCCGATGCCGTGCAGGGCCTCACGCGTCTCAAATCCCGCTACATCATCGGTACGCTGTCGAACGGCAACGTGGGGCTGCTGACGCGCATGGCCAAGCACGCCGGGCTGCCGTGGGATGTGGTGCTCGGCGCCGAAACCGCGCGTGCCTACAAGCCGTTGCCGCAGGCCTATCTCGCCAGCGCCGCCCTGCTCAACCTGGAGCCGGCGCAGGTGATGCTGGTGGCCGCCCACAACGGCGACCTGGCCGCGGCCGCGGCGGTTGGCCTGCGCACCGCCTTCGTGGCGCGGCCACAGGAGTACGGCCCGCACCAGAGCCGCGATTTCAAGGCGGAACGGGACTGGGACGCGGTGTGCGGCAGCTTCGTGGAGCTGGCCGATGCGATGGGGTGCTGACCGGGGCGTTCCTTGTCCGCACATGACCCCTACGAGACGTCACTCGTCGAAGCCCTCGAACCTCAGGAGGCCTCCGGCGCAGCACGGTTCGTTGGACATCAGGGCGTCTCGATTGGCTGCGATACCGCTAGTCTAGCAAGTGCGAATTCAGCCAGAGCTTGCGCTGCGTAACGGTCAGCTGCCGCGAGGGGAAATGGGGTCATGAGACCATGGAGAAGGTGGCGAAGAGCATTGATTGGCTCGCTGCTGCTCTACGCAACATCATTCCTCGTCCTTCGGTACGGCGTCATTGGCCGGCACGAAGAGTGGCACCCGGGCGAACGCCATTGGCTCCGGCCGGCCTACGAGCCGTTCTACTATCCCCTTCGTTGGTTCGACGCGAACGGCTGGTCGTTGCTTCCTCGTGGGCAGCGTAAGGACGTTGGCACTGTCGTTGATGTGTCGCCTACAAGGCTCGATCTCGATTCAGACCGCGGCTATACGAGCCTTATCGGATTTGTCTGCGAGCCATCCGTATGCGCCCAGTTGAATGGCGTGACCAAGGGGGCCAAGATCGAGGCCACTTTTGGCGCGAAACTTGTCAGCGGCCGTGACACGTTCGTGACTGAATTGCTGCGCGTACGCTTAGGCGAAGCCGAAAGCCGAACTTCCGATTTTGAGCCGACCCCATGTGTGGGTGCGGCGTGGGCATTGTTCCTCTTGTTGCTGCCCGGAAAAGATACGGCTCCCTGGCCGCAAGAAGGGGTGTTTGTTGGGTACTATCGCAACGGCTTTGAACTCAGCGACTTCCGCCCTGCAGGCACAAGTGAGCGCTGGTGGGTATCCGCGCGCTCCCTACCCAGTTGCGACCGGACTAACCCTTGCTATCTCGTAGTTCGGGGACAACTCAGCGGCGTGGGACCGCACGGACACCTGAGTGCGTACAAGCGCGAGCTGCGCGTTACCGACGTCATCGAGCAACGCCCGCTCAATTCCGATGAGAACGTGGTCTTCTAAGCGTGACTTGATCGCTAGACCCCAATCAGCCGGCTAGGCGATGATTGTGTGCCGCGAGGATCGCTCGACGGAGAGCGATTGGTCTGCCTCTGGCACATCGCGGCCCTTACCCCGCCGGATCCGACACCTTCTCCCGCTCCACCTCGCCCACGGTCTCGCCGGGCACGCTGAACCCGCCTTCTGCCACCAGATGGGCGAACAGGCCCTGCTGGGCGACCAGCTCGCGGAAGGTGCCGCGCTCGATGATGCGGCCCTGGTCCAGCACCAGGATGGTGTCGGCGTCAGCCACGGTGGACAGCCGGTGGGCGATGATGAAGGTGGTGCGCCCCTGGCGCAGACGATCGAGCGCGCGCTTGATGCGGGACTCGGTCTCCACGTCGAGCGCGCTGGTGGCCTCGTCGAGGATCAGGATCGGCGCGTTCTTCAGGATGGCGCGGGCGATGGCGAGGCGCTGGCGCTCGCCGCCCGACAGCGAGGCACCGCGCTCGCCGATCACGAACTGGTAGCCGCCGGGCTTGCGCGCGATGAAATCGTGCGCCTCGGCGAGCCGGGCCGCCTCCTCCACCTCGGCGTCGCTGGCCTCGGGCCGGCCGATGCGGATGTTCTCGGCGATGGAGCGATTGAAGAGGCCGGCATCCTGGAACACGACCGCCATCTGGGAGCGCAGCGAGTTGAGGGTCACGTCCTCGATGTCCTGGCCGTCGATCAGGATGCGGCCATGATCCGGCGAGCGCAGGCGCTGCAGCAACGCCAAGGTGGTGGTCTTGCCGGCGCCGGTGGGACCCACGAGCGCCGTCGTCTTGCCGGCGCGCGTCGTGAAGTCGAGGCCAAAGACGCCCTGGTCGCTGCCCTTGAAACGGAAGGTCACGTCCTCGTATGTCACCTCGCCCGTGACATTCGCCAGGGGTGGGGCGCCCGGCTTCTCGCGCACACCCTCGGTGGCATCGAGCAGGTCGAAGAAGCTGCGCAGGGTGGGGGCATACTGGAAGATGCGCACGGCGAAGCCGGACAGCAGGTCGAGCTTGCCGATCATGACGGCGGCGAAGCCGACGAAGGCCACGATCTCGCCCACGGTGATCCGGCCCTGCCCCACCAGGATGGCGCCCACGGCGTAGATGGCGACCACGGCGACGGTGGCGGCCGTCCGCGTCAGCATCGTCAGCAGGCCCCACCAGGTGAGGACTGGATACTGCGCGGTGAGCAGGTCGGCCATGATCGCGCGCATCGCCTGCACCTCGGCGCCGAAGCGGGCGTAGCTCTGCACCACCGTGACGTTACCCAGCACGTCGCCCACGCGGCCGTAGACGTTGTTGTGGTACTGCTCCACGGCCGCTTGGCCGGTGCTCGTCCTCTGCGCCACCAGGATGTTGGCGGCCACGTAGGCCACCGCCAGCGCCGCCAGGATCAGCGACATGATCGGGTTCATGTAGATGGCGGTCGGGATCAGCACCAGAATGCCGACCAGCGCCACGAACTGCTCGCGCAGGAAGGAGAGCCAGTTCCAGAACAGCGCGTCGGTGCCGGCGAGGATGGTGCGCACCACCGCGCCCGACCCCTTCTCGGCGTGATAGCTGATGGGCAGTATGATGGCGTGCTCGAAGGCCCGCCCGAGGGCGGCCAGGCGGTGGCGGTGCGCGAGGCGGTCGGCCATCACCGCCACCACCACGCCGGCGAGGATGCCGACGAGGCCCACCAGCGCCCACAGGCCGATGATGGGGAAGGCGCCCTGGCCGAGCGCGAGGGCGTCCACCACGCGGGCCAGCAGCACCTGCTCGGCGATGGGAACGGCGCCCAGCGCGATGCCGCACGCCACCACCCAGAAGGCGCGCGAGCGCTCCACCAGCAGCATCGCCAGGGCGCGCTTGTACACCTGCCAGATCGACAGCGCCGGTTTCATCTAGGCCCGCTTCCGGTAGACCTTGAGCGACTTGTAGTCGGCGGCGGGCTCGAAGGGCCTGAGCTTGACGAGTTCCTTCTCGACCGCCTCCGCTTTGTCGTAGGCAAACGAGCCTGTGTAGAAGAGGATTTCACCACCAGGCTTAACCTTGTCGGCCAGCAGCAGCGTCATCTCCAGGTCGGTCAGCGCGCCGTAGCTGTCGTTATCGGGCGTGCGGAACTCGCCGACGTGGAACAAGGTGACGTAGTCGAACTCGGGCAGCAGCCGGGAGTCGAGCTGGTAGATGTCGCCGAAGTAGGCCTTGTACGTGTGGCCCAGTCTCGGGTTCTGGATCAGCAGCTCCACGTAGTCGTCGTACTCCTGCGGCGAGGCGGTGATGCTGAGCACCGCGTTGCTGTCCTCTGCGGCCTTGAGGCCGACGATATGGTGGTTGCCTGAGCCGAAATGGAAGATGGCGGCGTTCTTGACCTGCCTCTCCTTCAGGTACTCGACGAAATGCATGTCGCACGGACACTGCGCCTCGTCGAGGCTCCATGTGGCGTTCCAGTAGTTGAGCTTGCTCATCTTTCAGTGCCCCTGGTCGTAGGTTGGGCCGAGCGACAGCGAAGACCCAACGCCGGTGATGCAGAACCGTGGTATCCTGAATGTGTTGGGTCTGCGCTTCGCTTGACCCAACCTACGCATTCCGTGCCCCTGGACGTACTCATTCTCACTCACTTTGCTGCGGCCAAAGCCGGCTGGCCGAACGGCATCAGCACGGCGCCCTCGGAATTGCGGTGCAGCACGAGCTGCCGGTCGTGGCGGCCATTCGGCGCCGGCAGCTGGCCGAAGCTGACGATGGACACGCCGGCCAAGTCGCTCTTGAGGCGCGCCAGAAGTGCATCCTGCACCGGCGCCTCCAGCGCAGAGAGCGCATCGTCGAGGATGACGAGCTGCGGCTTGTGCAGCAGCACCCGCGCGATGGCAAGGCGCTGGCGCTCGCCGCTGGCCAGCACCTGGTCCCAGCGCGCCACCTCGTCGAGGCGCGGCACGAGAGCGGCGAGGCCCACGCGCTCTAAGGTATCCGTGAGCGTAGTATCGCTGACGGCGAGCTTGGGCTCGGGGTAGAGCAGCGCGCCCTTGAGCGAGCCGAGCGGCAGGTAGCTCTTCTGGGGCAGCACCATGACGCAGCGGCTGTCCGGCGCCGCGACGCTGCCCTCAGTGCACGGCCACAAGCCCGAGAGCACGCGCACCAGCACCGACTTGCCGGTGCTCGATTCGCCGCTGACGTGGACGGTCTCGCCGCGCTCCACCTTGAGGCTCGCCGCCGAGACCAGCTTGCGCGCGTTGCCATCGGACACGGCAACCCCGTCGAGGGCGAGCACCGCCCCGCCCATCTCCGGCACTTGTCCTGGCGGCTTGGGCATCTCGCCGTCGATACCGTCGCAGGCGTCCACGATGTCCATCACGCGCTTGCCGGAGGCGTACCACTCGGCAACGCGGTTGTAGTTGTCCACCACCCAGGAAATGGCGATCTGCACCTCGACGAAGGCGGCGGCCAGCTGCGTGACCTGACCCAGCGTCAGGTCGCCAGAGAGGTACTTGGGCGCCGCGAACAGCAGCGGCACGATCGGCTTCATCGGCCCGACGGAGTTGGTGATCCAGGTCAGATGGCCGTGCCTCCACACCATCGCCATCCAGCGCGCTACCACGCTGTCGTAGGAGCGGCCGAGGATGGCCTGCTCGTAGCGCCAGCCGTTCATCAGGGCGACGCTCTCGGCGTTGTCGCGCACGCGCATCATGCCGAAGCGGAAGTGGCCCTCCGCCTCGTTCTTGCGGCCGACGTAGCCGACCAGCGGCGCGCCGACCCACATCATCAGACCCGAGGCTATTACTCCGTAGGCCAGCGCCAGCCACACCATGTACGCCGGGATCGTGAACGTGGCGCCGGAGCCCAGGTTGAGTGTCAGGGAGCCGCCCACGGTCCACAGGATGGAGATGAATGCTGCCGCGCCGGCCACCGCCGACAGCAGCCCGATGCCGAGATCCACCAGCGGCTCCGTCGCCCAGCGGGTGTCGTCAGAGATGCGGTATTCCGGGTTGGGCGGCTCCTTGCCGGTGACGTTGAGGTGATAGAAGCGCTGGTTGCCGAGCCAGCGTGCCAGGAGCTGCTCCACGATCCAGGCGCGCCAGCGCACCTGCAGGGTCTCGCGGGCGAGCACGATGCCGACGCCGATGGCGGCCATGACGGCGACGATGAGCCCGAACACCGCCACCGAGCTGGTGACGGCCGCCACATCGCGCGCCTCCAGACTGTCGAAGAACCACCGGTTCCACTGGTTCATGGCGACCGTGGCAGCCGTGGACATGAGCAGGAAGGCCGCGAGCCCCAGGGTGAGGGCCCAGGCACGGGGCGCGCTCGGCCCGCGCCAGAAGCCACCGGCGAAGCGGCCGAAGGCAGCCACCACGCGCGCGTCGAGCTTGAAGCCGGGGGCGTCGGGGGCCTGGAGGTGGTCAGCGCTCATTCGGCGGTCCAGTAGGCTGGAGTGGGGGTGCCAGAGAGGACGCATCCGGGCGCGCCAATCCGGCCAATGCCACGGTGCGGCTGAAGGCCCCATGAACGGCGGGCCGGTCAGCTTGCCGCACGCGGCCCGTGAGCTGCCGCCAAGCCCCTGCCAGGGGACTGAACGCGAAGCGCACGGTATGCCGCCCCGGCGGCACCCCCACCGCACGGAACAGCACGTTGGCGCGCAGCAGGTCGGCAGGCTCACCGTCCACCGAGACCCGCCACCAGGAGTGCCACAGGTCGTTGAGCACCACCCAGCCGCCGTCCAGGCTGTCCGCCTCCAGGACGACCTCCGTGTTGCGGTAGCTCACGATACGAGCCTGCCCCGGCCGGCGCGGTGGCTGCGCCGTCGGCGCCTCCTCGAGAAGCACGGTGGTGCGCAGGTCGGTCTCAGGCCATTTGCCGTCGCGCAGCATCTGGGAGAAATCCGCAGCTCGGGCCTGGGTTGCAAACAGCACGCGGTCAAAAGCGCGCGGGTTCTCGTAGATGAAGCCGTCGTCGGTGCGGCCGACGAGCTTGAGGTCGCCCGGCTTCAGGCGGCGGTCCATCTGCTCCACGGGCACGCCCGTGACGATGAAGCGGAGGCCCAGCAGGTCGGCGAGGATGGAGCGGTAGGAGGGAAAGAGCGACGCAAACTCGCGCTGGTCCGGCAGGCCGACGGTATCGATGGCACCCGTCGCTTTGCTGTAGAGGCCGAGCCGCAGCGGATTGTAGCCCAGCGTGTTCTCTAGGCGATGGGTGAGGCTGGCATTGGGCCAGTGGAAGCCGAGGCCGGCCAGCTCGATGCGGTCACGCCTGGTCTCGTTCTGGACCACCTTGTCCTTCAACGAGGCGATGGTGGGATTGCGGGTCGCCGGGTCGAGCACGTCGTAGTGGGCCGTGGGCAGGGCCGTGGCACCGTTGGGACCGTTGTTGTAGGCGAGGTCCGCCGTCGTCAGCGCGGCCAGAATGACGGCGGCCAGCATCGGCTGCGCGGCGATGCGGGTGCCGGCTGCCGCAAGCGCCAGTGCCGCGCCGGCAAAAGAGAGCACGGCCGCGGTGAGAGGCAACGGCACCTGCCTCAGCTTGCCGAGCCAAACGGCGAGGCCGATCCCGATGAGGAACGCCACCAGCACCAACCCCGCCGCGATCGCCAGATGGCGCCGCTCCCAGAAGGCGGGCGGATCGCTGAACAGGCGGTGCACGCCGTAGCCGGCGAGGATGGCCGCGAGCGCCCCGATCAGGAAGGTGGCGTCGGCCGGCCGGCGGAACAGATCGACGCCGGGCAGAACCTCGTAGAACAGGCGGAACACCGGGGTGTACCAGCCCAAGGCATAGAGCAGCATGACGCCGCAGGCGACCGTATAGAAGCGCACCTCGCGCTCCCAAAGGAGGCCGCGCAGACCGGCCAGGATCAGCAGCAGCAGCGGGATGGCGCCGAGATAGACCTGGCCCATGTTCTGGGCGAGGTAGACGCCGGCATTCCAGGCGAAGCTCGGTGGCCCCCAGTAGTCGGCCATGCGGCCGGAAGGCCCGAACAGCTCCGGCACGAAGGCGCTGATCAGTAGCGCCGGATGCAGCGAGCCACGCCCGGCGCCGATGTAGTCGATGGCGGCACGATTGGATTCGGCCGTGAGCAGCGCCGACAGCAGCACTGGCACCGCGATCACCATCAGGCCGGCCAGCGCGGCTGCCGCCAGGGGTGGCAGGCAGGCCCGCGCTTCGACAAGGGGACGCTCGGCGCTGAGGACGCGCCACGCGACGAAGCCGGTCAGCAGGTACACCGAGAGCATGGCGATCTGATCGCGACCGAGCACCATGAGGGCCGCGGCAAGACCCGCTGCAGCGCCATAGACGAGCGAGCGCCGTGCGAGCGCACGGTCCAGGCATAGCAGCGTCATCGGCAGATAGGCGAGGCTCAGCACCTGGCCCACGTGCTGGATGCGCCAGGCCATGGAGGCGCCGTAGCAGAACGCCAGGGCGGCGATCAGCGCCCCGGCCCAGTGCCAGCCCTGGTCGCGGAACCACAGCATCAGGGCCGCTCCGCCCAGGAGCACCACCGCCAGCAAGGTGGCGTCCACCGCCCACGGGCTCGGCGCCGGATCGAGAAGGGCGAGGAGCAGGAAGGGCGGCGAGAAGATCATCGCCTGCGGGTCGGCCACCTGGGGGTGCCCTGAGAACGCGAAGGGCAGCCAGAACGACGATTCACCACGCGCCAGACTCTGCGCCAGGAACTGAATCTGCGGCAGGAAGCCGGCCTTGGCATCCCAGGGGATCGTAACGCGCCCCGACAGCCAGGGCCAACCGATGACGACAGCGGCCAGCGCGAGCAGGGCGAGCGGCGGGAGCACCGGCCAGGGCTGCGCCTCGGACCCAAGCCGCCGTGGAAGAAGGGAGGGGCCACCCTGTGCCGGCAGACGCCCGGCGGGGTGAGGTGAGGTTGGTGGTGGCATCGATCCGGCAGTCTCGCCTCATCGTAAGGTAGTCGGGGTCAGGCCCTTCGCGCGCCAGTGGCGGTCGGAGCCTATCAGCTGAGGTGAACGGTCTGACCCCGGCGCCAGTGTCGCAACCTCGCCTCAGACGGTATATAGCGGTCGAACTGGGGCGAGGAGCGGGCTGCCCGGGAGGTCAGGATGGCAAACGTCATGTCGGGCGCGCAACAGACCTACTCGGCGGGCGCGCGCCATTTCCATTGGTGGACCGTGGCCCTGCTGGCAGTGCAGGTGCCGCTCGGCTTGTACATGGTCTACCGGGGCCATACCCTGAAGGTCTTCGACGGGGTGACAGACACGCTCTACAGCTCGCACAAGACGCTCGGCCTCGTCATTCTCGCTCTGGTTGTCGCCAGGCTCGTTTACCGCCTCGTGCACGGTGCGCCCGCCGACGAGCCGACCATCGAACCCTGGCAGAAGCTGGCCTCGCACGCCACGCACTGGTCGCTCTATCTCTTGCTGATCCTGGTGCCCCTGGTCGGCTGGCTCGGCATCTCGCTCTACGGTGCGCGTGAGGTGTTCGGCATCGCAACCATCCCGCCGCTTGCGCCGCAAAACAGCGAGGCGGCCGACATGGTGTTGATGCTGCACAGATATCTGGCCCTACTGACCATCGCCCTGATCGGCATGCACGTGGGCGCCGCCGTGGTGCTGCACTACTTCATCCGCGGCGACGGCGTGCTGGCCCGGATGCTGCCCTGGGCCGGCGTCAGAAGGCCTTAGCTAGGCGTTGGGCAGCAGGCAGTCGTAGCAGCTGCCTGCCGAAGCTCGTCGTGCTGATTGCTGGAAACACGGATCACCCGCCGCGGTTGCAGATGTGCGACGCGTCGATCGGTGCCCGCCTGCGACCGCCCGCTGCCTGCTCCCCCGTTGCCCCCTGTCAGATCTCGCACGGTGACCCGCCCGACACACGTGCAGATGCAATATGCGCTGTGCTGAAAATGAGTGTGTCCTAGGCGGCACATAGGGTCAGAATTGGCATCCCCCCCCGGGGCATAGGCGGTTGATTTGTGCAAATCTAGCTGCTTGATCCTTCTGGGGAAGCGCAAGTGTGGTAGCCCAGTTATCAGCTGCAGAACGGTCGTAACCGAGTTTGTCGGCTGAAGTGCGGGAGAGTGCGTTTGTCAGTGGAACTGCGTCATGGTGTGCGTGCTGCGTCGGGCCTGCCCGGGGGGGGTGGGAACGCAAGCACGATTGCATCGGCCGCCAGAGGGCGGCCCCATAGGGTGCGCGGGACGCGCCCTCGAGCCACAGGCACACGCTGCTCGCCAGCATCGCCGGCCGCCAGCCGACGATCACCCCGTCCAGGGGGCTACCCATTCTCGCCGAAATCCTCAGCAGCAGCCCCGCGCTTCCGCGCGACATTGATCTTTGGAGGGAAACGATGAAGACGATTGTTGCGGGCCTGATGCTCCTGCTCTTGTTCCTGGTCCCCGACCCATCGTTGGCGGGCTCGGAGGGCTGTGCACGGGACTTCTGGGGCAAGTGCAAGGGCGACTCGTGGAGTAATGGTAACGGCCACGGGAATGGCTTCCACTACGCCTCCCACCGCTATCGCCACTGCGCCAAGGATTTCTGGGGCCGCTGCGCTGACGGCCGACCACGCTGGCGCCGCCACCACAACGGCGACAACGGCCACCACCACCATCATCATCACGTCGGTCGCGGCGATGTCGACCGTGGCGCTGTCTGCCAGCCGAGGCGGAGGGTGGTGGGCATCGAAAGAACCTCGAAGGCGCAGGCGCGCAGGGCTGCAGACGACGCCTGGATGGGCGCAGTGCGCTACGACCACGGCGAGCGCTTCCAGGATCTCAACCACGCCAAGGACGTGCGCCACAACTGCGATCCGAGTACGCCGGTCTCCCCTGCCGTTCTCATCAAGAAGGTCTACTTCCGCTGCGTTGTAGAAGCCACGCCCTGCCGCGGAGCGACCGGCTCCTCCGAGGAGCGGTATGAGCGGCGCTACGAGGAGGATGACAGCGATGACGACAAGTAGTCGGAGCGGAGGGGCAGCCTTTGCCCCTCCTCGCTGCATCGCTTGGCCGGAGTTCGTGAGCGTTAGGTCGCCTCGCAGGAGTTGAGGGGAAAACAATGAAGTTGCTCAAGATCGCGGCGCTTTCCGCCACAGTGCTTGCGGGCGGGTGTGCCACTGAAATGGCCTGGCAACGGGAGGACGGGGCTCCGCTCGACCGGAGATTCGCCTGGGCGGCGGACCGGTGCCGCGAACACGCCCGTGAGTCCTGGGGCGGACGAGAGGATCGGGCCGAGACGATGTACCAGTGCATGCGCAGGCACGGGTACGTCTGGACCAGCGTCGCTGTGTCGGAGCCCCGCCACCGCCACCACTACTACGAGGGTCGCCGCCACCGCCATTATGAGGACTACGACGACTAGGGCGGGCCTCCCGGCGGGTCCGCGCCTCTGCAGGCGCGGACACCCACCAGGGCGTGTTTTGGGTGACGCCCTGGTGGTTGGCGCGGCGCCGTAACGTATCGCTTGTGCGGACGCCGCCCGATCAGGCGGGAAGCGCCAGGGTATCCGTGTGGCCGACCAGGGCGTCGGTCCGGCTAACGGCGAGCCAGTCCCGCAGCTTGGCATCCGACATCAGACGCGTCTCGCTCACGGCGGCCGCGAATCCCGCCGCCAGCACCTCGATGAGCATCTCGTCGCCGGCAGACAGACGCCACACGCTGTCGCCCTCGCTCACGGCATAGCCCGCCTCGTCGAAAGCCGCGCTGAGAAGGGCCGGCGCGATCGGCCCGGCCGCCACGCCGAAACCCTTGTCGCGCGCCTGGTGCGAGCGGAATGCCGAGGCGAGTGCCGCGTCGGCCTCGTGCTTGGGCGTCCAGCGCTGCAGGCCGTTGTAGGTGAGCACGGTGAAGAACGCGGCCCTACGGCGGGCAATCTCGGACGCGAGGGTGGCGATGAAGTCGTCCGAGACGAGGTCGAACAGCGCCGAGGCGGTGTAGAGATCGGCACCGGAATCCAGCACCTGCTCCAGGTCGCGAGCCAGATCGGCGCAGGCGAAGCGCACGGTGATGCGCTTGCCATGCTTCCTGAGGAGAAGGCGGTTGCCGTTGCGCTCGGCGTGCGCGGCCCAAGTGCTGAGCCTGGTGAGGGCGGCCTCCAGCAGGTCCTCGTCCTTGTCGACCAGGGTCCAGTGCTGCTCAGGGCCGAGCAGGGGCGCGGTGGCGCGCAGGTTGGAGCCGGTGCCACAGCCCATGTCGAGCACGGAGATGGACGCGCGCAGGCCCAGGCGGCGGGTCAACTCGCGCGCGAGGTCCTCGCTGCGGGAGCGGTGATCGACCGGCTCGCGCAAGTCGAGCCAGGCCGAGTCGAAGCCGCCGGCGGCCTTGCGGGAACTCATGGCTCGATGTCCTTGAGCACTGTGGCGCCGGGCGCAATGCTCCGGATGGCGCCGGCGACGATGCGCGCCGTGTCCTCCCAGCGCGGCAACCCCTGGCCCGCCCCCCACGCCGCTTCGGCGAGGCGGCGGCGCAAGGCCGCATCGTCGAGCGCACGGCCAATGGCCCCGCTCAGCGCGCCTTCGTCGCCGGGGGGGACCTTCAGGCCGGCCGTGTCGGGCACGGTCTCGGCCGCCGCTCCGCCTGTAGTGCAGACGATCGGCAGCCCGCGCGCCAGCGCTTCGGCCAGCACCATGCCGTAGCCTTCGTAGAGCGATGCCATCACGAACAAGTCGGCCGCCGCGTAGAGGTCGTCCAGTTCCCTGGTCGAGGCCGGGCCATAGAGCGCGACGCGCCCGTCGAGCCCGGTGTCGTGCAGGGCCGCCTCCAGCGCCGCCAGGGCGCTGGGATCGCGGTCTGCGGAGCCCACGATGGTAAGGCGCCAGTCACGCTCCCGCAACGGGGCCAGTGCACGGACAAGCGTGTCATAGGCCTTGCGTGCAACGATCGAACCCACGGAGAGGAGCTGCAGCGGCGCGCCCGTGCCGTCGGTGCCTCGGGCGCGGGGGGCCGGGTCGGTGCCCGGCACCGCAATGGTGATCCTGGCCGGCGGGACGGCGAAGTCCGCGACCAGGGTGGCGGCGGTGGTGGGGCTGGTGACCACCACATGCCGGGCGCGCGCCAGGGCCGCCCGCTCCGAGACGTAGAGCGCGCGCCGGCGCGCCTCGTCGAGCCCCGTCTCCAGGCACAAGGGATGGTGCAGCAACGCCAGGACAGGGCTTGGCAGGGTATCGATGAACGCAGCGGGCAGGGCCCCATAGGCGAGGCCGTCGATCATCAGCACGATCCCGGCATCGACGCTTCGCAGGAGCCGCGCCGTCTCGGCCAAGTCCGCCTCGGTCGGCAGCGGAAACGAGCCTGGCAGCGCCAGATGCCGCACGCCGCTCCTCTCCAGCAGGGCCAGCACCCGGCGGTCGTAGGCATAGCCGCCGGTCGGCAGGTCGATGTCGCCGGGAATGGCGAAAACGGCCGGGGTCATGGCAGGGCGAATGGCGAATGGGGAATGGCGAGTGGCGAATGGCCTCTTTTGCCATTCGCCATTGGCCATTCGCTATTCGCCAGTGTCCGCCGGATGGCGAGCATCGCTACACCGGCCCCTCGAACCAGGCGCGGGCCAGATCGGTCTCGTGCAGGGTCACGCGGATCCGGGCAAGGGTCTTGCCGTCCTCCCCCAGCGCGCCGTCACTGGCGGCCTTGGCCATGGCGTCGAATACGTAGCGGCAGAGGAACTCGGTGGTCGTGAGCTTGTCCTTGAACCGGGGCAGCGCGTCGAGGTTCTGGTAGGCGAGCGGCTTCAGCGTCTCCTTGAGGACATCGAGTGCGGCGCCGATGTCCACGACCACGTTCTGCCTCGTGAGCGCCTCGCGGAAGAACGCCACGTCCACCACGAAGGTGGCGCCGTGCATACCCTGGGCCGGCCCGAAGAACGGATCGGGCAGGCTGTGGGCGATCATGATGCGGTCGCGCACCTCGACGGCGTACATG
>Ga0075421_100002294_pt1 | contig 22774 bp, 17 predicted proteins | sample SoiMetdeltSBSDD5_FD_75292 | JGI IMG/M metagenome (GOLD analysis project Ga0075421, IMG submission 75292) | Bulk soil microbial communities from a Populus tree surrounding site in Tennessee, USA - Soil MetaG P. deltoides SBSDD5 | ecosystem: Environmental > Terrestrial > Soil > Tree plantation...
GCGGAACGCGGGGATGGGGTTCATCTTGTGGGCGATGCCGTGCTTGGGCTTGATCTCGCCCGCCAGCTTCAGGTCGATGGCCACGTAGCCGCCGACGCAGATGACCACCTCGCTGGCGTCGACGTCCTCCTGCCGGGCCGCGCCGGCGAGCACGACGGCCTCGCCGACCGCCTCCCGCAGCGGCGGGACCCACAGGTCGCTCTCCAGCTCGGTCAGCGGCGCCGGGAACGTCTCGGCCACCGGGCCCGGGCCGAAGATCGGGCCCCGGGGCACGCCCCGGACCTCGGTGGTGACCGGGCGGGACTGCAGCAGGTAGAGCTTCCCGTCGGTGCCGATCGCCCACTCGTTGTCCTGGGGGCCGCCGTACACCTTCGCCACCTGGGCCGAGAGGTCGACCAGGCGGCGCAGTTCGGTCTGCGGGATCTCGGGGCCGTCGTTGGCGTCGAAGCTCAGGACCCTGGCCTTGGCGGGATCGAGGACGTAGCGGGAGCCGTCGACCTCGCCGCTGACCAGGGGCTCCGGGCCGCCGAGGACGGCGCTGACGACCCGGCGGTCGGTGCGCCCGGTGACCGGGTCGATGCCGAACATGATCCCGCCGAAGCGGGGCTCGATCAGCGGCTGGACCAACACCGCGATGGGGTGGTCCATGGCGTTGGCCCGCTCGCGGGAGTCGAGCACCGCCGAGACCGCCTCGACGAACGCGTCGAGGCCGTCGATGCCGATGATCGACTCGAACTGGCCGGCCATCGACGAGGTGGCCGAGTCCTCGACCACCGACGAGCTGCGGGCCACCAGCGACCGGTCGTCGCCCCCGGCCCGCTCGAACGCCTCCTTCACGGCGGGGTGGTCGGCCACGAGCGCGCCGCCGTCGACGGCGTCGCAGAACGCGGTCGTCAGCACCACCCCCGGCAGCGCGGCCAGGCCGGCCGCGGTGCCGACGGCCAGGGCCGCGGCCTTTCCCCCGGTCAGCGCCAGATCCTGCGCCGCGGGGTCCTTCAGATCGATGACCAGAGGTCGTGCATCGTCCACGTTGGTTGACTCGGTGCCCATCTCCCCGTCCCTCGTCGTGACGAACCGACTATATCGGTCACCAATTGTTCGCCAGATGGACGCCTGTTTGTCGGCAGGTCGACGCGAAGTGTCAACCTGCTCGTCAATCGTCGCCCGGATCGGGCTCCCGGATCGGCAGACGGATCTGGAAACGGGTGTCGCCGGGCTCCGAGACGACCCGGATGTCGCCCTTGTGGCGGCCCGCGACGATGCGCCAGGCGATGTCGAGGCCGAGGCCGGTGCCCTTGCCGACGGGCTTGGTGGTGAAGAACGGCTCGAACACCCGGTTGCGGATCTCGTCGGGCACGCCGGAGCCGGTGTCGGCGATGACGACCAGCAGCGTGTCCTCGCCGTCGAAGTCCGTGGTGACCGTGAGCGTGCCCTGGCCCTCCATCGCGTCGACGGCGTTGTCGATGAGGTTGGTCCAGACCTGGTTCAGCTCGCCCGGGTAGGCCGGGATCGGAGGCAGCGACCGGTCGTAGTCCCGGATGACGACGATGTCGTCGCCGAGCCGGTGGCCGAGCATGGTGAGCGTCGAGTCGAGGCCCTCGTGCACGTCGAAGGACTGGCGGGGCGCCCGGTCCATCTGGGTGTACTGCTTGGCCGACGCCAGCAGGCCGGAGATGCGCTCGGCGGCGTCGGTGATCTCGTCGAGCAGGCCGTCGGACTCCAGCGCCCGCATCGGGTAGGTCAGGGCGACGCCGATGTGCTCGGCGGGGACGACCTTGGCGAGCTTCTCGGCCCACTCGAGGTCGAGCCCGGCCGCCACCAGGACGGGGGCGACCTCCCAGGCGGTGGCCACGCCGTGCTCGTCGAGCCAGTCGCCCAGCTCGTCCTCGCGGTCGCTGGCCTCGAGGGGCGACAGCCGGGGCGCGTCCCGGCGGGACTCGATGGCCTTGCCGGCCAGCTCGGCGATGGCCCCGAGCTTGTCGACGCCGAGGTCGGCGAGCGCCAGCTTGCCGATGTCGGCCCGCATGCTGGCCAGCCGGTCGCGCAGCGTGCCCGCCGCCCGCACGACGGCGGCGACCGGGTTGTTCAGCTCGTGGGTGAGCCCCGCGGTGACCGAGCCCAGCGCCACCAGGTGCTCGTGGCGGGCGATGGTGTCGCTGGCCGCCCGGCCGGTGATCTGCATGCCCTCCAGCAGGTGGGCGGCCATGGGGAACCACTTGGCGAAGGCGTTGCCGAAGTCGGACGCCGGCAGCTCGAAGAAGCGGCTGTCGCTGGTGGCCCGGGCGGTGGTCGGGTAGATCTGCGGCACGCCCCGGTCGGCCAGGAAGGCGTTGAACGCTCCGGTGTAGGCGCCGCGGTAGTCGGTGCGGAACAGCTCGATCTCGCCGCCCTGCACCCGACTCGACATCGCCAGCGAGCCCTCCAGCAGCACCAGGAAGCAGGTGGCGGCGGCGCCCTCGGCGTGGACGACGTCGCCGGCCTTGTAGCGGACCACCCGGCCCCGCTCGGCCAGCCAGCCCAGCTGCTTGTCGCTGAGGGCTTCGAAGAGGAACAGCGTCTTCAGCTCGTCGGGGCTGAGACGCTCGACGTCGCTGGTCTTGGCGCCGTCGCTGGTCTTGCCGGCGTCGCTGGTCCCGGTGCTCGTGTCGCTCATTGGTGCTCCAGGTAGCTGTGGAGGAGCTGGATTGCCATGGCGCCCTCGCCCACCGCCGAGGCGACCCGTTTCACCGAGTTGGCCCGGACGTCACCGGCTGCGAAGACCCCGGGGACGCTCGACTCCAGGTAGTAGGGGTCGCGGTCGAGCCGCCAGCCGATGGGCCGCTGGCCTGCGGTCATGAGGTCGGGGCCGGTGAGCACGAAGCCCCGCTCGTCACGGGCGACGATGCCGTCGAGCCACTCGGTGCGGGGTGCCGCCCCGACGAACACGAACAGGTAGCCGCAGCTGGTGGTCTCGGAGACGCCGGAGGTGCGGTTGCAGAGGGTCAGCGCCTCGAGGTGGTCGTCGCCGAGGCACTCGACCACCTCGGTGGTGAGCCGCACCTCGATGTTCGGGGTCTCTTCGATCTGGCGGATGAGGTAGTAGGACATCGACTTCTCGAGGCTGTCGGCCCGCACCAACATCGTGACCTTTCGGGCGTGTTGCGAGAGGAACACCGCCGCCTGGCCGGCCGAGTTGGCGCCGCCGACGATGTAGATGTCGTCGCCGGCGCAGGCCGGGGCCTCGGTGGCGGCGGAGCCGTAGAACACGCCGCGGCCGGTGAGGTGGTCGAGGCCGGGTACCTCGAGGCGCTGGTAGGAGATGCCGGTGGCCAGGAGCACCGAGTGGGCCAGGACCTCGCCACCGTCGGCGAACCGGACCGCCCGCGACGTGCCCCGCAGGTCGAGGCCGACGACCTCCCGGGTCGTCAGGATCTCGGCGCCGAACTTGTGGGCCTGGCGGCGGGCCCGGTCGGTGAGCTGGGCACCGGTGACGCCGTCGGGGAAGCCGAGGTAGTTCTCGATGCGGGAGCTCTGCCCCGCCTGGCCGCCGGTGGCCTGGCGCTCGACGAGCACCGTCCGCAGGCCCTCGGAGGCCGCGTACACCGCAGCGCCGAGACCGCTCGGGCCGCCGCCGACGATGACGACGTCGTAGAAGTCGGTGGCCGGTGTGGTCGACAGCCCGACCCGGTCGGCGAGGTCGCCGATGGTCGGGTCGACCAGGTAGTCGCTCTCGGAGGTGACGACCAGCGGGATCTGGGTGGCGTCGACCCCGGCGGCGGCGAGCAGGCGCTGGCCCTCCGGGTCGTCGCTGCTGAGCCACCGGTAAGGCACCGAGTTGCGGGCCAGGAAGTCGCGGATGGCGAACGAGCGGGCCGACCAGCGGTGGCCGACGACCTGCGTGCCCTGCACGGCCTGGTCGTCGCTGGCCTGCCACATCTCCAGCAGCGAGTCGACCACCGGGTAGAGCTTCTCCTCCGGCGGGTCCCAGGGCTTGAGCAGGTAGTGGTCGAGGTCGACGACGTTGATGGCCTGGATGGCCGCGTCGGTGTCGGCGTAGGCCGTGAGCAGGGCGCGGCGGGCATGGGGGAAGAGGTCCATGGCCTCTTCCAGGAACTCGAGGCCGCTCATCTCGGGCATGCGGTGGTCGGCGAGCATGACCGCGACCATGTCGCCGCGCAGCTTCAGCTCTCGGAGCGTCTCCAGCGCCTGGGGGCCCGATTCGGTGCGCACGACGCGGTACGTGTCGCCGTACTGGCGCCGCAAGTCTCGCGCCACCGCCCGGGACACACCGGGATCGTCGTCGACAGTGAGGAGTATCGGCTTGCGGTCGGTGTCGGTGCCCATGCCGGGATTGACGCTACCTGGCAAGCTGGCGAGCATGACCCCGCCTGACCTCGGACCTGCCGCGCAACGGATGGCCGACCTCGTGGCCGGTGTGCCCGAGGCACCCGACGACCTGCTCCGCCCCACGCCGTGCCAGCAGTACCGGCTGGGTGACCTGCTGGAACACCTCGGCACGATGGCCGTGGCGTTCAGGGCCGCGGCGACGAAGGAGACCGAGGGCATCGGCGACCGGCCGGCCTCCGGTGACATGGATCACCTGGCCGAGGACTGGCGGACCCGGATCCCCCTGGACCTGCTCGCCCTGGCCGAGGCCTGGAGCTCGCCTTCCGCGTGGACCGGGATGACCAAGGTCGGGGGCATCGACCTGCCGGGCGAGGCGTGCGGGGTCATCTGCCTCGACGAGGTGGTCCTCCACGGCTGGGACCTGGCCAAGGCCACCGACCAGCCGTTCACCTGCGAGGAGTCGGCTCTGGCGGTCTGTTACGACCTGGTCGCCTCGTTCTCCGCGCCCGGTCAGGAGGAGATGCGGGCCCGGCTGTTCGGCCCCGAGGTCCCGGTACCTGAGGACGCCCCGCTCCTCGACCGCCTCCTCGGCCTGAGCGGCCGCGACCCGGAGTGGTCCCGGAGTGCGGGCTCCTAGCGGGACCTAGCGGCCGTCGGGGCGAAGGGCGCGGTAGAGGCACTGGCCGCCGCCGGAGGCGTGGAGGCGGCCGCCGGGCGACCAGATGCGGGCGGTCCAGCCGAAGAGGCCGTCGGTCGAGAGCGGCGCGGCACCGTCGCAGAGCAGCCACTCGTGGCCGGCGGTCGGCTGGTGGAAGGCGACGTTGAGGTCGAGGGTCGGGGCGATGTACGGCGGCTGCTTCCAGGCGTGGGGCCGGTGCGCCGACGGCCAGCTCGGGAGGTCGACGAGGACCACGCAGCGGGCGGCGTCGGCCCACGGGTCCTCGAAGGTGGCGGTCGGGGTGAACTTCAGCCACTCCTGCCAGCGGGCCGGCAGCGGCTCGCTCGGCGGCCACTCGGCCCGGAACTCGATCGGCTTGGCGTCGAGGTTGTTCCAGAAGGGGAACGGCGGCTCGGCGTCGTCGGGCAGCAGCTCTTCGATGCTGCGCAGCTCGTCGGGCCCGGGCAGGTCGGGTGGGACGGTCTCGTCGTGCTCCAGGCCCTCGTTGGGGCCGACGCTCCAGACGGTGGCGTCGAGGATCGGCTTGCCCTCCTGGGTCACCTCGACCCGGAGCGACGTCGCCACCCGGCCCGGCTTGCGGGTCGTGACGTGCAGGTCGACGGGCCCGAACTTGGCGACGCTGAGGTAGTGGCACGAGAACGTGGCCGGCCGCTCGTGAGGCCGCTCCGCGCCCACGGCCCGTAGCGCGGTCGCGGCGACGTACCCGCCCATCGGCCCCCAGATCTCCCAGTCGGCGCTGAGGTGGGCCACGTAGTGCCCGGGTCCCTGCGCCTCCACCGCCGTATCCCGCCCGAGATCTCCCATGCCCGAGCAGCCTGCCGCCCGCCCCCGCCCCAGGACAACCGAGTTCGCTCGACGCCGAACCGTGCGGCCGCAGCTAGGCGCGGATGTCGTGGAGGCGGCCGCGGCGGGAGACGGCGTCGATGGTGGCGGCGACGAGCAACACGGCTCCCGTCACCATGGACTTCACGTCGGGGGTCTGGCCCAGCAGGTCCATGCCGTTGGCGATCGAACCGATGACCAGGGCCCCCAGCAGGGCTGACCACGCCGACCCGCGGCCGCCGAACAGCGACGTGCCGCCGATGACCGCGGCGGCGATGGCGTCGAGCAGCAGCAACCCGCCGCCCGACGACTTGTTGACCGCCAGCAGCCGGGACGCGCTGAGGATCCCGCCCGCCGCCGCCATCGTGGCGGCGAGCACGAACACCGTGGTGCGCACCCGGTCGACCCGGATCCCGGCCTGCCGGGCCGCCGACGGGTTGCCCCCGATGGCGAACACGTGGCGCCCGAACACCGTCCGCCGGGTCACCACGTCGAACACCACCACGAACCCCACGAAGATGCAGACCCCCAGCGGCACGCCCCGGTCGTCGTTGAAGACGGCCACGGCGGCGACGGCGGCCGCGGCGACGACCAGCACCAGCCCGACGTCACCCGTCGCCGGCCCGGCCGGCAGCCCCGCGGCCACCCGCCGGCGCCGCCGCAGCAGACGCGAGACCGCCGTCAGCACGACGACCGTGGCGGCCAGTGCCCAGCCCACGGCGTCGGAGAAGAACGTCCCCATCAGCCCGGTGATCCGGTCGTCGCTCAGGTTCACCGTGCCGGTCTTGCCGAGGACCCGCCCCAGCGCCCCCTGCCAGGCCAGGAAACCGGCCAGCGTCACCACGAACGACGGCACCTTCAGCTTCGTGACCCACAGCCCCTGCAGCAGCCCGATGCCCGCGCCGACCGCCAGCCCCGCCAGGATCGCCGGCACTGCGGGCCACTCGCTCTTCACGTTGAGCACTGCCATCGTCGCCGCAGCGAGCCCGCTCACGTAGCTGACCGAGAGGTCGATCTCGCCGAGCAGCAGCACCAGCACCACCCCGACCGAGATCGTGCCCATCGCCGCGATCTGCAGCATGAGGTTGGTGAGGTTGCCGGAGGACAGGAAGTTCTCGTTGGCGATCTGGAAGTAGGCCCACACCACCCCGAGCCCCACCACCACCGGCAGCGATCCCAGCTCCCCATGCCTCACCCGCTGCCAGACCTGCCCGGCGGCCCCCGCCGCGGTTCGCAGCACCGCCCGGGGCCGCAGCCGCCTCGTGCCCGGGGCAGCGACCGTGGGGGTGTCGACGGCCATCGGCGCCCCTCGACCCTCAACCGATCCCGGCAGCCGTGCAGGCGGCGGCGTAGTGGGCGGTGCAGAGGTCCTCGGGAGACCAGAAGCCGTCGGCGACGACCGTGGACGCGACGTTGTCGGCGGTGACGGTGACGGGTTCGAGGATCATGGCCGGCACCCGGCGGAAGCCGTTGTCGACGTGGTCGTCGACCAGGTCGGCCGGCGGCGAGCTCCCCCGGGCCAGCGCCAGCGCCACCGTGGCGGCGACCTCGGCCTGCGGCTGGATCGCCTTGTACACGGTCATGTACTGCTCGCCGGCCAGGATCCGCTGGATTCCGGCCACCTCGGCATCCTGACCCGTGATCGGCGGCAGCGGCCGGATCCCAGCGGCCTTCATGGCGGCGATGGCGCCCCCGGCCGTCCCGTCGTTGGCGGCGTACACGCCGACGAACCCGTCCCGACCCAGCCGGGTCAGCGCCTGCTCCATCTCCTGCTGGGCCTCGTCGGGGCTCCACTCGGGCGTGTCGTACTCGACGCCGACCGAGTACGGCCCCCCGTCGATCACCGAGTGCGCGCCCCGCTTGAACAGCGTGGCGTTGTAGTCCGTCGGCGCCCCGTTGATCAGGACCAGCGCCCCCGACGACACCCCGTCGGCGGCCAGCTTGTCCGTCAGCGCCCGGGCCTGCAGCTCACCCACCTTCGTGGCGTCGTACGACACGAAGTAGGCGATGTCGGCGTCCCGCACCAGCCGGTCGTAGCTGACCACCGGGACCTCCCGCTCCCGCGCCAGCGCCACGATCGACGCAGCCGACGCGCTGTCGACCGGATCCAGGACCAGCACGTCGGCGCCGTTGGTGAGCGCGGCCTCGGCCTGCGACTGCTGCTGGCCCACGTCCTGCTCGGCGTTGCTGTAGAGGATCTCGCAGCTGCGGCACAGCTCCCGCACCTTGGCCTCGAACAGCGGCCGGTCCTGCGTCTCGTAGCGGGCGGTCTTGGTCTCGGGCAGCAGCAGGGCGATCTTGACGGTGTTCGAGTCGTCGCCCCCGCACCCGACGGCCACGAAGGGCACGAGCATCGCCAGCACCAGCGCGAGACGCATCACTCCCGCCCCGGCGGCTCGAAGCGGTAGCCGAGGCGGGGCTCGGTCACGATCAGCGTCGGCCGGCCCGGGGTGTCGAGCTTGGCTCGCAGCCGGCGCACGTACACCCGCAGGTACTCGGTCTCGGTCTCGTAGCCCGGCCCCCACACCCGGCGCAGCAGGTGGGTGTGGCGCAGGAGGACCCGCGGGTTGAGGGCCAGCTCGCACAGCAGCGCCAGCTCGGTCGGCGTGAGGTGGACCAGCTCCCCCGCCTTGGTCACCCGGCGGGCGTCGAGGTCGATGACCACGTCGGCGGCCTCGACCACCACCGGCTGGTCCGACGCCGGCGCGGGCCGGGTCCGGCGCAGCGTGGCGGTGATGCGGGCCAGGAGCTCCTCGATGCCGAACGGCTTGGTCATGTAGTCGTCGGCGCCCAGGTTCAGCGCCCGGACCTTGTCACCCTCGCCGCCCCGGGCCGAGATGACGATGATCCCCACCGCCGAGCTCTCGCGCAGCGCCCGGCACAGCTCGAACCCGTCGGCGTCCGGGAGCATGAGGTCGAGGAGGACCACGTCGGGCGCCACCGCCGACACCCGGTCGACCACCCCGCCGCCCTGCAGCGACACGTCGACGAGGTATCCCCGGACCAGCAGGTTCGAGCGGATGAGGTCGACGATGTTCTGGTCGTCCTCCACCAGCAGCACCCGGGTGTCAGCCATCGCCCGCCTCTCCGATCGCGACCTCTCGCACCGGCAAGGCGACGACGAACGTGGTGGTGCCGTCGTCCGCGTCGAACGTGAGGTCACCGCCGTGGGCGACCACGATCCCGCGGGCGATCGGCAGCCCGAGCCCGGTGCCGCCGTGGGCGCCGACGCTCACGTGCGGCTCGAAGAGGGTCGCGACCCGGGACGGCGCGAGGCCGTCGCCGTCGTCGCTGACCCGGATGTGCACCTCGTGGCCGGTGACGTCGACGCCGGCGTCGACGCGCACCTTGGTCGCGGCGGGCGTGTGCCGCAGGGCGTTGTCGAGCAGGTTGACGAAGACCTGTTCCAGGCGGTCGTGGTCGGCCCAGACCGGACCGAGGTCGTCGTCGACGTCCACCGCGATGCGCTCGTCGGGCCCGCCTGCAGCCACGCACGCCACCGAGGCGTCGAGCACCAACCGGAGGTCGCACCAGTCGGGGTGGACGCGGAGGATCCCGGCCTCGATGGCCGACACGTCGAGGAGGTCGGCGACGAGGCGGCGCATGCGCTCGGACTCGGCGGCGATCGTGTCGAGGAACCGCCGTTGCGCCGCGTCGCTCCACTCGACGTCCTCCTGGCGCAGCGAGTCCGCGTAGCCGTGGATGGCGGTCAAGGGCGTGCGCAGCTCGTGGCTCAGGCGGGACAGGAAGTCCCGCTGCAGGCGCTGGGAGCGGCGTAGCGCCTCGGTCTCCCGGTGGCTCTGCTCCAGCTCCTCGCGCTCGAGGGCGAGGCTCATCGACCGAGCCACGTCCTGCAGGACCTCGGCGCCGTCGGCATCGGCCTCGACGCCGGTCCACCGCACCGCCAGGGCTGCGGGCCCGTTGGGCGTCGGGAACGGGACGGCCACCACCAGCCGGTCGCCGTCGCCGTCGGCCCGCCGGATCTCGGCCGCCGAGGCGATCGCGGCGTCGGCGACCGCCTCGAGGCCCCCGACCCCGACGGACGCCTTGGTCGCCGGCCCCGCGACCCGGATCACCGCGTCGGCCGCATCGAGGACGTCGCACAGCGCGGCCAGCGCCGCGTCGAGCCCGGTCTGCAGCTGCTGGGGCCCGGCCAGCACCTCCAGCACCGCCCGGATGGCCTCCAGGACGCGGTTGCGCCGGCGGGACTCGGCGAACAGCAGCTCCCGCTCGATGGAGGCCGCCGCGTGGCTGGTGTACAGCGTGATCAGCTCCAGCTGGTCGTCCCGCAGGCGGCCGACGGTGTCGCCGTAGCCGGAGATCGTGCCCAGCACGCCGCTGGAGGCGATGATCGGCGCCGCCCACGAGCTGTGGATGCCGGCCCGCTCGGCCGCCGGCCGGAACACGGCCCACGCCGGGTCGGTGCGCACGTCCTCGGTGACCACCACCGACGCGGTCGCGGCCGCGACCCCCACCGGCCCGCCTGCCGGCCCGAGCGGCATCCGGTCGTTGACGGCCAGCAGCTCGTCGGGCACCGCGACCGCAGCCGAGCGGCGCAGCAGCGGCGTGCCCGACGCGTGGTCGAGGAGGTGGACGCACAACGTCTCCTGGCCGATCGCCGCGGTCATGGCCGACACCACCAGGGGCAGCGACGCCGCGGGCTCGACCGCGGAGAGCTGCTCGACCAGGCTGCCCAGCCGGCGCAGCTGGCGGCTGGCCGTGGAGTCGGCCTCGATGCCCGACTGCATCGCCACGATGTCGTCGGGGTGGACCTCGGCCGGGAGGACGTCGGCCACGACCCGCCCCTGGCGCAGCACCACGATCCGGTCCATGAGCCCGAACACGTGCTCGAGGTGGTGGGTCACCAGCAGGACCGCGGTGCCCTGGGCGTGCAGGGCTTTGATCAAGCCGATCACGGCCTTGGTCTCGTTGTGGCCGAGCGCCGCGGTGGGCTCGTCGAGGATCAGCAGCGCGGGGTCGCCCGCCAGTGCCCGGGTCACCGCCACCGCCTGGCGCTGGCCGCCCGAGAGCGCGGCGACCGGCCGGGAGAGGTCGGGGATGTCGATGCCGACCCGGGCGAGCAACTGCTCGGCCTCGCTGCGCATCTCGGCCTCGGCCAGCAGCCCCCGGCGCCGCTCCCGCCCGAGGAACAGGTTGGCGACGGTGTCGAGGTTGTCGCACAGCGACAGGTCCTGCCACACCACCCCGATGTCGCCGTCGACGTCGACGGTCCCGCTGTCCGGCCGTAGCGCACCGGCGATGCAGCGCACCAGCGTCGACTTGCCGGCGCCGTTCTCGCCCACGAGGGCGACGGCCTCCCCGGCCCGCACGGTGAGGGACACGTCGTCGAGGACCTGGAGCGCGCCGAACCGCTTGGCCAGCCACCTCACGTCCAGGAGCACCCGCTCGCCCACGAGCGCCAGTGTTGCTCGGCGGAGCGCTCGGCGCTCTGAGGAGCGCCCCGCCGAGCTGCGCACTGGGTCGGGCGAACGGGCCGGAGCCCGCTACGTCCGCAGGCCGAAGCCGTACGGGAAGAGCGGGTCGTAACCCGGATCGCCCACGTTGATGGGGACCTGGTCCACGCTGCGCGGCCAGGTCACCGACAGGCGCCCGGTGAAGCGCCGCCGCCCGAACAGCACGTCGGCGACGCCGGCACCCTCACTGCCCGGCAGCCAGGACGCGACCAGCGCGTCCATCTCGCCGAGCTGGTCGGTGATGACCTGGGGCCGCCCCGACACGATCAACACGACGCACGTCGGGATGGCGCCGCACACCTTGTCGACCACGGCCTGGTCGCCGGGCAGCAGCGTCAGGGACTTCTCCTCGAGCTGGGCCGGGGTGCAGAAGCCGCACTCGGGGCCGCCGACGTCGCCGAAGCCCTCGGCGTACGGCGTCTCACCGACCACCACGATGCCCACGTCGGCCCCGGTCATCGGCGCCGATGCGTCCTCGCTGAACGTCACGTTGGCCCGGGGCGCCACCTCGCGGATGCCCTCCAGGATGGTGGTCCCGGGGATGGCATCGCCGGACACGCCCTGCCACGCGATGGTCCAGCCGCCGGCCTGGTTGCCGATGTTCTCGGCGTTGCGGCCGGCCACGTAGATGTCGCCCTTCGGCTTCAACGGCAGCGTCCTGTGGCTGTTCTTCAACAGCACTTGAGACTTTCCGACCGCTTCCCGGGCCAGGGCCCGGTGGGCGCGGCTGCCGACCTCGTCGACGTCGTCGAGCGTGGCGAACGGGTGCTCGAACAGGCCCAGCTCGAACTTCTTGCGGAGGATCCGCGACACGGCGTCGTCGATGCGGCGCATCGACACCCGGCCCGCCTGCACCTCGGCCAGCAGGAGCTCCACGAACTGGGGCGCCGTGTGGGGCTCCATGAACATGTCGGTGCCGGCGTTGACCCCGGTGCGCACCTTGTAGGCGGTGAGCCCGTTGTTCGTCGGATCGGACGGGTCGGGGATCTGGTGGATGCCCTCCCAGTCGGAGATGACGAAACCGTCGAAGCCGGTGCGCTGCTTGAGCAGCCCGGTGATCAGGTCCCGGTTGGCGTGCATCTTGATGGGGTTGCCGACGCCGTCCTCGGTCCAGTCGATGCTGGAGAACGACGGCATGACCGACCCGACGTCGTGGCCCTTGATCGCCACCGGGTACGGGGCGAAGTCGAACCGGAAGAAGTCCGGCCGGCTCGTCACGGTCACCCCCTGGTCGATGGTGTACACCTGCTCGAACCAGGGCTTGCCGACGTTCGAGTCGGCGGCGGCCTGGTTGTACTCGGTGTCGCCGTCGCCGGCGTAGTGCTTGGCGGTGGCCAGCACGTGGTCGTCCGACGCCAGGTCGCGCGCCGGGTTACGGCCCTGCATGCCGTCGATGTACGTGGTCATCGACCCGACCAGCGCCGGGTCCTCGCCGAAGCTCTCGTAGGTCCGGCCCCAACGCTCGTCGCGGGCCACGCACACGCAGGGCGAGAAGCTCCACGGGATGCCGGTGGCCCGGACCTCGGCGGCAGTGGCTCGCCCGATCCGCTCGACGAGGCCAGGGTCGCGGGTGGCGCCGAGGCCGATGTTGTGCGGGAACACGGTGGCGCCGAACACGTTGCCGTGCCCGTGGACGGCGTCGATGCCGTAGATGATCGGGATCTTCAGGCGGGTGCTGAGCGCCTGGGCCTGGAAGGAGTTGATCATCTCCACCCAGCCCTCCGGCGTGTTGTTCGGCGGGGTCGACCCGCCCCCGGAGAGCACCGACCCGAGGTGCAACGTCGAGACGAGGGACGGGTTGGCGAACACGTCCTCCCGCTCGGCTTGGGTCATCTGGCCGACCTTCTCCTCCAGGGTCATGCGCCCGAGGAGGTCGGCGACGCGCCGGTCGACCGGCTGATGGGCGTCGAGATAGGCCGGGCCCCGAGCGGCGGTCGTCGCCGTCGGGGCGGCGGCCGACGGCGACGGTGCCGCGGCGGGCACGACGAGTGAACACAAGCTTGCGGCGATGGCCGCTCGAGCAAGACGAGTTGGCCTGCGACGAGACGGTCTGGTCACGAGATCACCCCCCGGTAATCCGTTTCGGTCGCCCTCCCCGCACTCAACGTAGGAACGCCGTCATGAACGAGTTGTCAATCTTTCGGCGTTCGCATGAACGACTTGTGAACGCCTATGGCCTCAGTGGAAACCCCCGTTTCACAATCGAGTTCCGACAGCACAGGGGGAAATGCGAATGACGCTGTTCAAGGGCCGCAAGGCGCGGGCGACGATCGCGGGGGTGGTCACCCTCTCGTTGCTGCTCGCCGCGTGCGGCGGCGACGATGACGACGACGCCAGCTCGGGCAAAGGCGGGAAGAAGGAGTTCGAGTTCTTCTCGTGGTGGACCGGCGGCGGCGACTCCGAGGGCAAGGAAGCCCTGCTGAAGCTGTACGCCGACGAGAACCCGGACATCAAGGTCGTCGACTCGGCCGTCGCCGGCGGCGCGGGTACCAACGCCCAGGCCGAGCTGGCCAACCGGCTGCTGGCCGACAACCCGCCCGACTCCTACCAGCGCCACGCCGGCAAGGAGCTGGCGGCGGACATCGAGGCCGACGAGGTCGAGCCGCTCGACTCGCTGTACGACGACGAGGGCTGGAAGGACGTCTTCCCGGAGAGCCTCCTCGACCTCATCACCGTCGACGGCAAGCTCTACTCGGTGCCGGTGAACATCCACCGGTCGAACGTCCTCTGGTACAACCCGGCCGTCCTCGAGGAAGCCGGCATCGCGGCACCGCCCAAGACGTGGGACGAGTTCCTGAGCCAGGCCAAGACGCTGGAGGCCAAGGGCAAGACCGCCCTGACCATCGGCCCGCTCTGGACCCAGGAGCACCTGCTGGAGAACGTGCTCCTCGGTGAGCTGGGCGCCGACACCTACAGCGGCCTGTGGGACGGCTCGACCGACTGGGAGTCGGCCGACGTCATCGCCGCTCTCGACAAGTACACCGAGATCCTGAAGCACTCGAACATCGACTCGGCGGCCGCCGATTGGCAGCCCGCCATCGATCCGATCATCGAGGGCGACGCGGCGTACAACGTCATGGGCGACTGGGCGGACACCTACTTCCGGGTCGAGAAGAAGCTGAAGTGGGAGACGGACTACAACGCCACCACCGCTCCCGGGACTGCCGGAATGTTCAACTTCCTGTCCGACACCTTCACGCTCCCCAAGGGCGCGAAGCACCGTGACGCCGCCATGACGTGGCTGAAGCTGGCCGGCTCCAAGGAAGGGCAGGACGCCTTCAACCCGGTCAAGGGCTCGATCCCGGCCCGGACCGACGGCGACGCGTCGCTCTACACCGGCTACCTGAAGACGCCGTTCGAGGACTGGACCAACCCGCAGACGACGATCGTCGGCTCGCTGGCCCACGGCGTCGTGGCCGACAACGCCTGGAAGACCGAGATCGACTCGGCGCTCCAGGAGTTCGTCGAGGGTGGCAACTCCAAGGACTTCGCCGCTGCGGTGACGTCGGCCTTCGAGGACACCCAGAGCTAGTCGAGACGTAGAGCGCAGGGAAGCGAGGGCGAGATCGTGCATCGGCTGCGGCGTTGGGCGCCGGGTCTGCTGCTGGTCTCGCCTTCGCTGATCCTGCTCGGGATCTTCGTCTACGGGTTCCTCGGCTGGAACCTGCGGGTGTCGCTGAGCGACTGGCGGGGCCTGCGACCCGACTACGCGTACGCCGGCACCGGCAACTACCGGAAGCTGCCCGACGACACCCGCTTCACCGACGACGTGCAGAACGTCCTGGTGTTCACGGTGGTGTTCGTCGTCGGGACGCTGGTGGTCGGGTTCCTGCTGGCGACGCTGATCGAGCGGCGGGTGCGGTTCGAGGGCTTCTTCCGGGGCGTGTTCCTGTTCCCGATGGCGATCTCGTTCATCGCCACGGCCATCGTCTGGCGCTGGCTCCTGAGCAACGCCCAGGGCAACCAGGAGACCGGGCTCAACAAGCTGTTCGGTCAGCTCCACCTGGGGTTCCTGGCCAACAGCTGGTTCAAGTCGAAGACCATGTGGGCGCCGGCGGCCATCGCGCTGCCCGCGGGGTGGGCGCTGTCGGGCTACGTGATGGCGCTGTTCCTGGCCGGCCTGCGGGGCGTGCCCGACGACCTGCGGGAAGCGGCCCGGGTCGACGGCGCCAACGAGCCCCGGGTGTTCTGGCACGTGGTGCGGCCGATGCTGCTGCCGGTGCTCATGAGCGCGGTGGTGATCCTGGCCCACATCTCGCTCAAGACGTTCGACCTGATGTTCGCCATGGACGTCGAGAGCCGAAAGATCGAGACCCCGGCGCTGTACATGTGGTTCACGACGTTCGACGGCCTCAACTTCTCCCGCGGTGCCGCCATCGCCACCCTGCTGGTGCTCGGCATCTCGGTGGTGACGGTGCCGTACATCACCTACTCGGTCCGCTCGGAGCGGAAGCGGTGAGCACGGTGAGCACGGTTCCGGCGGCTGCGCCTGCGCTCGCCACCGACGGCCGCATCCGCTCGCGGTGGGCGCCGTGGATCACCGCCTCCCGGTACGCCGCGCTGGTCGGGCTGGTGGTGGTCTTCCTGGTGCCGCTGTACGTGCTGGTGATCACGGCTTTCAAGGACCCGACCCAGGTCAGCCCCAAGCAGATGTGGGCGCTGCCCGACTCGGTGTCGCTGGAGACGTTCCGCACGGTGTGGCCGACCATGAAGGACGGCTTCCGCAACAGCATCGTGATGGCAGTCCCGGCCGCGGTCATCGCGTCCTTCCTGGGAGCAGCCAACGGTTTCGTACTGTCGAAGTGGCGCTTTCCCGGGGCGGACGTGGTGTTCCCGCTGATCCTCTTCGGGATGTTCATCCCGTACCAGGCCATCCTCATCCCGCTGAACCAGCTGATGAGGGACCTGGACATGCACGACCTCACAGGGCTGACGCTCGTGCACGTCGTGTACGGCCTGCCGATCACCACGCTGATCTTCCGCAGCTACTTCGGGGGCCTGTCCGACGAGCTGATCGACGCCGCCCAGGTCGACGGAGCGGGGATGCTGCGCACGTTCTTCTTCGTCGCCCTGCCCGTGGCGCTGCCGGCCTTCGCGGTGGCGATCATCTGGGAGTTCACGTCGGCCTGGAACGACTTCATCTTCGGGCTGGTGCTGACGTCCCGGCAGGACTGGCCGGTCACGATCGCCCTCAACAACATCGCCGGCAGCCAGGTGGTGCCGTTCCACCAGGCGGTCGCGGCAGCGCTGCTGGCCAGCGTCCCGACCCTGGTGGTCTACGTCTTGATGGGCAGGTTCTTCATGCGAGGCCTCATGGCAGGAGCGTTGAAGGGATGAGCGAGCTAGTAGCTGCTGCTGTGCGGACGGAGAGCGTCTCCAAGCGCTTCCGGGGTGGGGTCGAAGCGCTGCGCGACGTCAGCCTCGACGTCGAGCCGGGCGAGTTCATGGTGCTGGTCGGCCCCTCCGGGTGCGGCAAGTCCACGCTGCTGCGCCTGGTCGCCGGCCTGGAGGAGGTGTCGGGCGGCCGCATCTACATCGGCGACGAGGACGTCACCAACCGCCTCCCCCAGCAGCGGGACATCGCGATGGTGTTCCAGAGCTACGCCCTCTACCCCCGCATGTCCGTGCGCCGGAACCTGGCGTTCGGCCTGCGGATGCGACGCATCCCGAAGCCCCAGCGCGAGCAGCGGGTCACCGAGGTGGCCGAGATCCTGGGCCTCGAGCACCTGCTGGACCGGCGGCCGGCCGCGCTGTCGGGCGGTCAGCGCCAACGGGTGGCCATGGGCCGGGCGATCGTGCGTGAGCCCCGGGTCTTCCTCATGGACGAGCCGCTCTCCAACCTCGACGCCAAGCTGCGGGTGGCGCTGCGGGCCGAGCTGTCGCTGCTCCACCAGCGCCTGGGCGTCACGACGATCTACGTGACCCACGACCAGGTCGAGGCCATGACCCTCGGCCAGCGGGTCGCAGTGCTGCGGGACGGCCTTCTGCAGCAGTGCGACTCGCCGCAAGACGTGTTCCGCCACCCCAACAACCTGTTCGTGGCCGCGTTCATCGGGTCGCCGGCGATGAACTTCGTCGAGGCGACCGTGGAGCGGGGCGTGGTGAGGTTCCCGGGGGCCGAGATCCCGACGAGTGCCAGACAGGACGGGAAGGTGATCCTCGGGATCCGGCCCACCGGTTTCTCCCCCACCCTCGACCGGGGCTGGCCGACGCTGGAGGTCACCCCGGAGGTGGTCGAGGAGCTGGGCGACGAGCGCCACGTCATCTTCGAGTTGACCGCGCCCCGAGTCGACACCGAGGCCACCCGGGCCGCGGTCGAGGCCCGCTCGGCCGACGACGCCACCCTGCTCCCCGAGGACCGGGCCCGCTTCACCGCCCGCGTCCCCACCGAGGTGCCGGTCACGATCGGCGAGCCCCTCACCCTCGCCATCGACCCCTCCCGCCTCTACTTCTTCGACCCCGAATCCGGCGCTGCGCTCCCCGCCTGACGGGTTTCTGTCGGGAATGGGTGCGACGGGCGGGTGGGGTGGGCATCGTGGCGGCCATGGTGGAGATCAGTGCGCGGGAGGTCGGTGAGGTCGAGGCGGCGAACGCCAGCGGGCGGCCGACGGCGGTGTTCATCCACGGGCTCTGGCTGCTGCCCAGCAGCTGGGACCCGTGGCGGGCCCACTTCGACGCGGCCGGCTTCGCCACCGTGGCGGCCAGCTGGCCCGACGACCCCGCCACCGTCGAGGAGGCGCGGGCCCACCCCGAGGTGTTCGCCGGCAAGCAGGTGCGCCAGGTGGCCGACCACGTGGCCGATGTCGTCGCCCGGCTCGACGACGAGCCCGTGATCGTCGGTCACTCGTTCGGCGGCCTGCTCACCCAGATCCTGGCGGGGCGGGGCCTGTCGGCCGCGTCGGTCGCCATCGACCCCGCGCCGTTCCGGGGCGTGCTGCCGCTGCCGCTCTCTTCGCTGCGGTCGGCGTTCCCGGTGTTGGCCAACCCGCTGAACTGGGGCCGGGCGGTGACGCTGACCTACGACCAGTACCGCTACGGCTGGGCCAACGGCCTCGACGAGACCGAGGCCAAGGAGCTTTACGAGGCCACCCACGTCGCCGCGCCCGGGGCGCCGCTGTTCCAGGCCGCGACCGCCAACCTCAACCCGTGGACCGAGTGCAGGGTCGACACCCGGTGCCCCGACCGCGGGCCCCTGCTGATCATCTCCGGCGAGAAGGACACGACGGTCCCGTGGGCGCTCGCCAACGCCGCCTACAAGCGGCAGAAGCACAACGAGGCCGTCACCGAGATCACCGAACTTCCGAACCGGGGCCACAGCCTGGTGGTCGACAGCGGCTGGCCCGAAGTGGCGGACACCGCCCTGGCGTTCCTGCAGCGCTTCGTCGAGACCTGACGCCACACCGGACTTGGCCTATACCCCCTACCGGTATAAGGTGCAGCCATGGCAGAGCGCACCTACTCCGTGGCCGGCATGTCGTGCGATCACTGCGTCGGCGCGGTCAAGGCCGAGGTCGGCAGCCTCAGCGGCGTCACCCGGGTCGACGTCGACCTGGCGAGCGGCCGGATGACCGTCGTCAGCGACCAGCCCGTCGACGACACGGCCGTCCGGGGTGCCGTCAACGAGGCGGGATACGTGCTCACCGGGTCATGAGCACCACCAGCACCCCAAACACCCCGAGCACCCCGACCCGGAGCACCCGGCTGGAGCTCGCGGTCGGCGGCATGACGTGCGCCTCGTGCGCCGCCCGGATCGAGAAGCGGCTCAACAAGCTCGACGGCGTCACCGCGTCGGTCAACTACGCCACCGAGCAGGCTGCAGTCGAGCTGGCCAGCGACGACATCGGTGCCGACCAGCTGATCGCCGCCATCGAGGCCGCCGGCTACACGGCCCAGCTCCCCCAGCCCGACGACATCGACGACGACACCGACACCGACCCCGAGACCGACGCCCTGCGCACCCGGCTGGTGTGGTCGACCGTCCTCGCCATGCCCGTCGTGCTCCTGGCCACCATCCCGGCCCTGCAGTTCGCCGGCTGGCGTTGGCTCTCGCTCGCCCTCGCCACACCGGTGGTGGGATGGGGCGGAGCATCCATCCATCGGGCGGCCTGGCTCAACCTGCGCCACCGGGCCGCCACCATGGACACCCTCATCTCCGTGGGCACCCTGGCGGCGTACGGCTGGTCAGCCGTCGCCGTGCTGTTCGGCGGCACCGACAGCGAGCTCTACCTGGAGGTCGCCGCCGCGGTCACGGTGTTCATCCTGGCCGGCCGCTACGCCGAGGCCCGGGCCAAGCGCCGCTCGGGTGCCGCGCTGCGGGCGCTGCTGGAACTGGGCGCCAAGGACGTCGGCGTCCTGCGGGACGGCCGGGAGGTGCGGCTGCCGGTCGAGCAGCTGGCGGTCGGCGACGAGTTCGTGGTCCGGCCGGGCGAGAAGGTGGCCACCGACGGCGTCGTGGTCGAGGGCACCTCGGCCATCGACGCCTCGCTGCTCACCGGGGAGAGCCTGCCCGTCGAGGTCGGGCCGGGCGACACCGTGGCCGGCGCCACCGTCAACGCCGGCGGCCGCCTGCTGGTGCGGGCCACCCGGGTCGGCCGCGACACCGCGCTGGCACAGATCGCCCGGCTGGTGCAGGACGCCCAGGCCGGCAAGGCGCCGGTGCAGCGGCTGGCGGACCGCGTCTCGGCGGTGTTCGTGCCGATCGTCATCGCCCTCGCGCTGGCAACCCTCGCGTTCTGGCTGGTCACCACCGGCGACGCGGCCGCGGCCTTCACTGCGGCGGTAGCAGTCCTCATCATCGCCTGCCCCTGCGCCCTCGGCCTGGCGACCCCCACCGCGCTGATGGTGGGCACGGGCCGGGGCGCGCAGCTCGGCATCCTCATCAAGGGTCCCGAGGTGCTGGAGTCGACCCGCCGGGTCGACACTGTCGTGCTCGACAAGACCGGCACCGTCACCACCGGCCACATGGCGCTGGTCGACGTCGTCACCGCAAACGGCACCGCTGTTGACGAGGCGCTGCGGCTGGCCGGCTCGCTGGAGGACGCTTCCGAGCACCCGATCGCCCGGGCCATCGCCGCCGGCGCTCGGGACCGGGGCCTGACGTTGGCGCCGGTCGACGGGTTCGCCAACACCCAGGGCCTCGGCGTCCAAGGTGTGGTCGACGACGTCAAGGTGGTCGCGGGCCGGGAGCGGTTCCTCGCCGACCAGGGCCTCGAGCTGCCGCCCGAGCTGGCCGCGGCGCAGCGAGACGCGGAGGCTGCCGGCCGGACGGTCGTGCTGGCCGGCTGGGACGGCGCGGCCCGGGCCGTCCTGACCGTGGCCGACGGCGTGAAGCCCACGTCGGCCACCGCGGTCGAGGAGCTGCGGGACCTCGGCCTGCGCCCTGTGCTGCTGACCGGTGACAACCGGATCACCGCCCAGGCCGTCGCCGCCGAGGTCGGGATCGCCGCCGACGACGTGGTGGCCGAGGTGCTCCCCCAGGACAAGGTCGACGTGGTCCGCCGGCTCCAGGACGAGGGCCGGGTCGTGGCCATGGTCGGCGACGGGGTCAACGACGCCGCCGCGCTGGCCCAGGCCGACCTCGGGCTGGCCATGGGCACCGGCACCGACGTGGCGATCGAAGCGTCGGACCTCACGCTGGTCCGGGGAGACCTGCGGGTCGCCGCCGACGCCATCCGCCTGTCCCGCCGCACCCTCCGCACGATCAAGGGCAACCTGTTCTGGGCCTTCGCCTACAACGTCGCCGCCCTGCCGCTGGCCGCCGCCGGGCTCCTCAACCCGATGATCGCCGGAGCCGCCATGGCGTGCTCCAGCGTCTTCGTGGTGACCAACAGCCTCCGCCTGCGCCGCTTCGCGTAGGCGTCAGCTGATCGCCCAGCGGGCCAGCGGATCGATGACGGCCTCGACGGCGACCGGCCGTTCGTCCCAGGGCACCTGGAACGTGACGAAGCCCCGGGTGCACTCCCCCGCCGCCGCCAGCTCGACCCGGCGCAGCGCCGGCAGCCGCACCGCGAGGTCGGCCTGACGGGTGCTGCCCTCGGCGAGGCTCAGCTCGAAGTCCAGCGGGCTCACCGCCAGCGCGCCGCCGGGGCCGGCGCAGGCCTCGACGTCGATCACCGCCAGCACCTCGCCAGGCGCCGCGACCAGCTCCGGCTCGGGCGCAGCGACGGGCTGGGCGTAGGTGAAGACCTGGAGCGAGCCGCCGGTGCTGGTCCCGATCCGGTCGCCGACCGAGAACGGGCTCAGCTCGACCACCGTGGTCGAGGTCGACGGCGGCTGATCGATCCGCTCGGCCACCGCCTGCTCGCCGATCAGGCGGCTCGTCACGCACCCCGAGAGGGCCGCGACCACCAGCGTCGCCAGGACCACGCATCGCACGCACCGCATCACGGCGACCAGCCAAGCCAGGCCGCCTTAGTGGATCACTAGCGGGAGGTCAGGGATCGTTGAGCGACATGAGGGCTACGTGAGCGTGAAGCGACCCCAACGACCCTGAGCGGGGCGGCAGGCGGCGGTAGCACCGCCCCGCTCGGGCCGTGGTGGTGATCAGCTGGCGCAGGTCAACGGTCGAACACCTGGAGCTCGGCGGCCCGGACGATCTCGCCCTGCGAGAAGCCGAACAGCGCGGTGCTGCCGGTGACGCAGTCCGTGTCGTGCCGGGGGTCGTCGTCGAGGTCGCCCCGGAAGGCCGCTTGCCCGGTGCACTGGGTCTCGAGCACCTGCAGGCGCACGTGGGTCGCCCGGGTCAGCGGGATCGCGAACGTCCGCATGATCAGATCGGGTGCCCGCGGCCGGGGTGCCACCGCCGGGAAGGCGTCGGCCGGGCTCACGAACACCGACGTGAAGTCGGCGTCGTTCGTGCAGGCCACCTGCCGGCTGGCGGTGCAGGTCAGGATCTCGAACTGCCGCAGCGCGGTGAACCGGTTCTGCACGCCGTTGTCGACGTCGGTCGTGATCTGCGGGCGCAGCATGGCGCTGACCTGCACCCGGCTGATCTCGTGGACCCGCCGGCTGGGGTCGAGCCGCACCGTCACCTCGCGACCGGCGACCGGCCCACCGAGGGCAGCCCAGTTCGTGGCCTCGGTGTCGTCGATCAGCTTGTCGACGTTGACGCCGTCACCGGCGGCGGTGGCGCCGTTGTGGGCCGAGGCGACGTTGCGACGCATCTGCACCGGCAGGTTGCGGGGCCGGGGCGTCGCCGTGACGTTCACCGAGAACCGCTGCATGCCGTACCCGTCGGCCCGGGCGATGACCTCGTAGATCCCGGGCACCAACGCCACGCTGTCGCCGAGAGCGGTCGCCGGGTGGGTGTCGGCGACCGGCCGGGCCCGTGCCTCGTAGCGACCGACGTACAGCTCGGCCTCGATCGGCACGCCGCCCGGTCCGGTCGGCTTGAAGACCAGCGTCCCCTCGTTGCTGTAGGGCGAGGTGAAGTCCGGGATCGGCGCGGTGTCGGCGCCGCCGTTGCTCGACGCCG
>Ga0075421_100002295_pt1 | contig 22771 bp, 22 predicted proteins | sample SoiMetdeltSBSDD5_FD_75292 | JGI IMG/M metagenome (GOLD analysis project Ga0075421, IMG submission 75292) | Bulk soil microbial communities from a Populus tree surrounding site in Tennessee, USA - Soil MetaG P. deltoides SBSDD5 | ecosystem: Environmental > Terrestrial > Soil > Tree plantation...
TACTCGTCGAGGTCGATCGTATTGGAATGACGGTCGCGAACCAGGTGCGAATTGCCGTAGCTCACGGCAAGTGCCCACGCCGGCGCGATCCGCCAGTTCATGGCTGCGAGCACGTTGGTCTCCTCCGCGCGGTTCGACGCCCAGTCGGGACCGAAGTTGCGAGTCGGATCGAGCAGCGGCGGCAGCTCCAGCGCCGGATACAGATTCGTGGGCGTAGAAGGTGGAATCTTGTTGTAGCGGAATACGCCCGGCTCGTTCATGCGCTTGAGGATGTGCTCGGCGTCCAAGGTCAGCGTGACGGTTTCGCTCGGATTGAAGTCGACGGCCGCTGCGAGCAGCGAGCGCTGCCCGCGCGTGTGATCGATGCCCGGGTCCACGCTGCCATACACAGCGTTCACTCGGGCACCGAACTGTCCCCACGTGTTGCCAGCATCGATGTGCCCGCCGAGCGCGCCGTAGCCGTTGCCGAAGACGCTCGCCGCCAGGCGCGGATCCCGCGTCGGACGCTTCATCGTGAGATTGACGATGCCGCCAGGCGTGGTCAAACCGTAGTACAGGGCCGAGGCGCCCTTCAATACTTCGACTCGATCCTTGTCCTCCAACGGCAGATCGACGAGATTGACGATCGGCAAAACGCCATTCAGTCGATAGTTGGTGCGATTCTCCACGTCGATGCCGCGGATGGTGATGTTGCTGTAGACGGTCGGCGTAGTCTGCGAGGGACTCACGCCGGCGGTGTTGCGCAAGGCATCGAGCAAGCTCTGGGCTTGCTGCGATCGGATCAACGTGTCTGGAACGATGTTGACCGTGAGCGGAGTATCGAGCTGCCGCGCACCGCGGAAACTGCCGGCCTGCACGAAATCCGCGCTGTAGCTGCCTTGGCGATCGGCGGTGACGACGATCTCTTCGAGCGTCGGCGGAACATCAGCTGGCGCGGGCAGCATCGGCGCGACGCTCGGCTCTCTTCGACTTCGCAGCTCGGTACGCCACACTGGCAGGCACTCGCAGCTCCACTTCCGTGCCGGCACCAGGACTGCTCCACATGTCGAGATGAGCACCGAGCCTCTTGGCCCGCTCCCGCATGCCCACGAGCCCGAAGTGTCCGGGCTTGTTGCCTGCATCGAGCACGGCGGCGCTGATTCCTTCGCCATCGTCACGCACCCGGACGTGCAGCGCTGCATCGCTGTAAGCCACTTCGATCTCGATGGAGCCGGCGCCAGCGTGGCGGAACGCATTGGTCAGCGCCTCGCGAGCGACCATGAATCCTTCCTCCCGCACGATCGGATGCAGGTCGCGGCGCGTTCCCTGTACGCTCACCTGGAACTTGGCATGATGGAGCTGTGCGAGCTGCTCGCCTTCAGCGGCGAGAGCTTGCGCGAGCTCGGCGACGTCGTGCGCCGCGGGGCGCAGATCCTTCACCTTGTCGCGACTCTCGCCGAGCAACTTGTCGGCTCGGTCGAGCGATTGCTCCAACAGCTGCCGCGCGGGCTCATCCGCTGGAATGCGATCGGCCGCTGCTTGAAAGCGCCAGATGAGGCCCTGCATCCCCTGCAACAGCGTGTCGTGCAGGTCGCGCGCGATCCGTTCGCGCTCGGCGAGGCGCGCTTCCAGCCGGCCGCGAACTTGCGCGGCGACGTGTCGCACGCGCATTCGGTACAACGCCGCGACGATCGCAACAACCGCCAGCGCGCAGAGCGCATAGAACCAACGCGTCTGATAGAACGCGGGCGCGATAGCAAAGGCAATCGTTGCGCCGGTCTCGTTCCACACGCCATCGTTGTTGGCTGCGATGACGTGGAATCGATAGTTCCCGGGACCGAGATTCGTGTAGAGCGCTTCGCGACGACTGCCGACGTCATGCCAGTGGCGATCCAGCCCGTCGAGCCGATAGCGAAAGCGCACACGTTCCGGCACCGTCAGGCTGCCGGCGGTGTACTCGATCTGCAGGTCCGTCGTGTGCACCGGCAGCCGCAACTCCTCGCCCACGTTGGGGTAGCGCTCTGCGCCGCTCGTGATCGACCAGATCGTGACTGGCGGCGGTAGCGTGTTGCGCGCGAGCTGCGAGGGATCGATCGACACGATGCCGCCCGTCATCGCGAACCACATGCGCCCGTCAGTGGTCTCGACTGCGGAAGGTTGCGGACGCAATTGCACCGACGTGCCTGGGACACCATCGAGATAGTCGAACGTTTCGGACTGCACCCGATGCGATGGATCGCGCACGACTCGATCCAGCTCCCGGCGCTCGATGTGCGAAATGCCCGCGGTACCGTTCAACCACAGATCGCCGTCGCGTGCCCGGAGGATCCCCGACACGCCTTCGAAAGCCCGCCCGGTTGCGTTCGCGATCGGCACGAACCGCTTACCATCGAAGCGCGCGAAGCCGAGCTCGCCCCCTACCCAGAGCTCGCCGTCTTCCGCAAGTATCGCCAGGACGTTGCCGACCTGCAGGCCGTGCTTCGCATCGAACATCTGCACCGCGCGCCCGCTGATCCGTGCAATGCGATCTCCGGTGTAGCCGAACCAGAGCACGCCACTGTCGTCCGCGACTTGCACATACGCTGGCTCGCGCGGCAAAGGCAGATTGCCGGTTTCGGTCCACTGGCCCGCAACGACGTGATACGTGCTTCGACGCGTAACGGAGATCCACAGGCCGCCGTTGCCATCCGCTATCAAGGCTTGCACCGGACGACCCTGGACGTGCGCGGGCAGTTCCGTGCTGACGATGCGACCGCCCTCGAGATGCGCGAGCGCCGTTGGTCCGGCAAACCAGACAGTGCCCTCGCGATCGCGGTACGCCACGCTGAACGGCGGTGTGATGTGCCGGCTCACCATCTTGCCGTCGCGAATTTCATCGAGATGGCCCGCAGCGACATCGTCGCAGCCTACCCACAGTGCGCCGGCGTCCCCGGCGGCGAATATGGGCGCTTGCAAACCGATCTCGCTGCACAGCGGGACGATATCGCGCACGACGTTGCTGCGAGTGAAGCGATGCAAGGCCGAGCTGGTGGCGACCCAGATATTGCGTTCGCGGTCTTCCAGTAGCGCATACGCACGTGCCGCACTCAATCCATCCGCGCGCGAGAACATCTGCGGATGCACGATCGAGCCTGGTTGGCGGATGCGGGCCAGATCAGCCGACTTGACGCGCAGCACGCTGTTTCGCTCAGGGTCCGCAGTCCACAGATCGCCGTTCGCATCGAACAGCAGGGGTCCGCCTGCCATCCCCGGAATTTTCATCGACCCTTGCAGCTGGATCCGTTCCTGATCGATAGCGACGAGCTCATCGCCGGCGGCAGCCCAGATCGTGCCGTCGGGGCCGGTGGTCAGGAGCAGTCCGCGCGGACCGAAGTAGCGGCGTCGGTCGATTTCACGAAACGTATCCTCGTCGACGCGACGGGCGCGCAGCCCACCGAGAGTCGCGACCCACAGCGTTCCGGCCTGATCGACCTGCACTCCGTAGGGAGTATCCAGCGCCGGCTCGCCGCTGACCTTCGTCCACTGCCCGCCCTCGAAGTGTGCAATGCCGAGGCGTGCAGCGGCCCAGATGGAACCGTCCGGATCCAGCGAGAGCTGTTGCACCGTGCCGTCGGGCACACCGTCCTGCTTGCCGTAGCGCGTGACGCGACCGTTCTTGAGCACGGCGATGCCGCTGGGTCGAAAGCCGATCCACAGGCTGCCGTCCGGCGCGCCCAGGAGAGCCGAGATATTGATCTGCTGCAGAGGCTCTTCGCCTCGTGCCGGATACGGCACGAAGCGCATGCCGTCGAAGCGGGTCAGCCCGGTGCGACCAGCGATCCACAGCGTGCCGTCGGTCGTTTGCGCGAGCGCGACGATATCTGTAGGAGCGCCGTTAGTTGCAAGGAACGCGCGATGATTCAACTGCTGCAGGGTCAGCTCGCCGGTCTGCGCCGCAGCGCCGCCGGAGCATGAGAGCAGTATCGCGAGCCCGAGAAGCGGGAGTGACTTCATCTGTGCCAGCCGCCCCATTCAGGCCCGCACCGAAAAAGGGGGTCATTGTGCACCCGCGCCGCAAGCGACCGCTACTGTCCGATGCAGCGGGCATCGATACCATGGTGCAATCGCGTCGTGTGCTCGCGCGCGTGACTATCGGCGTCCGTGAACCGCAGGAGCACACGATGAGCAATTCAATCCTGAGTCGCGCACCCGAGGAGGGTGAGGTCATTCAGGCCTTCGGCACTCTCGGCCCGTCCCGCCTCGGCCTCGGCGAAGCCGTGCGCGCCAAGTCGGTGGCAGCCCTCAATCGGCTCGTTGCGCACAGCATGGCGCTGCGAGACCTGTACAAGAAGGCGCACTGGCAGACGAGCGGTGCCACCTTCTACGCGGCGCATCTGCTGTTCGACAAGCACTACGAGCAGCAGCTCGAGCTGATCGATGCGCTTGCCGAGCGAGTTCAGACGCTCGGAGGAGTAGCATTGGCGCTGGCGCACGACGTCGTTGAAGAGTCGCGCATCGCACGTGCGCCGCGCGGACGCGAACGCGTCGAGGCTCAGCTCCACCGGCTGCTGGATGCACATGAAATCGTTCTGCAGGAAGCCCGGCCGCTCGCGCGCGAAGCGGCGGAGCGTGGCGATGACGGCACGAACGATCTCATAGTCAGCCAGGTGGTCCGCACCAACGAGCTGCAGAGTTGGTTCGTTCACGAGCAGTTGCAGCTCGATGATTCACATCGCTAACAGAACCGAGGAGCAATCCATGAAGACCGTTGACCTGAAGCTGGAGGTGGTGGCCATTCCCGTCTCCGACGTAGATCGCGCCAAGCGCTTTTACGGCGACAGTCTGGGGTGGCGGCTGGACGGCGAATTCATCGTCGGTGACGAGTTCCGGGCGTTGCAGTACACGCCGCCGGGCTCGCCGTGCTCGATCCACTTCGGCAAGGGTGTTACGCCCGCCCAGCCGGGTTCGGCAAAAGGACTTTTTCTCGTCGTGACCGACGTCGTGGCGGCGCGCGCCGAGCTCGTCGATCGCGGCATAGCGGTGAGCGAAGTATTCCACATCACCGGCCCGGGAAAGCCGCCCATCGGCGGCCCTGATCCGCAGAGGCACAGCTATGCCTCGTACGCTTCGTTCAGCGATCCGGACGGTAATGCCTGGCTGCTGCAGGAAGTGACGCAGCGATTGCCCGGAAGAGTCGACAGCAAGGAGACGTCATACGCCTCATTGAGCGATCTCGCTAATGCGATGCGGCGCGCGGAAACCGCGCACGGCGAGCACGAGAAGCGTACCGGGCAGCGCGACGCTGATTGGCCCAGCTGGTACGCGGAGTACATGATCGCCGAACAGTCCGGCAAACCGCTCCCGAAGTGAGCACCGACTACGACGTCATCATCCTTGGCGGCGGCGCGCCGGGCGAGCATTGCGCCGGCGCGCTTGCAGAGGGCGGCCTGCGCGTTGCTGTCGTCGAACGCGAGCTCGTCGGTGGCGAGTGCTCCTACTGGGCGTGTATTCCTTCCAAAACACTGTTGCGTCCGGGTGAAGCCGCGCACGCAGCAAACGAAGCGGCCGGCAAAGCGGAAGTCGACGTCGCGGCCGCTCTCGCGTGGCGCGACTTCATGGTGTCGAACCATTCGGATGCCGGCCAGCAACGCTGGCTCGCCGCGAACGGCATCACTCTGCTTCGCGGCAGCGGCCGGCTCGCCGGCACCGGTGTAGTTGAAGTCAACGGCACTCGTTACACGGCGAAGCACGTCGTGCTCGCGAACGGCTCGGAGCCGATCATTCCGCCCGTGCCGGGTCTGCGCGAGCTGGAAGGTCTGTGGACGAATCGTGAAGTGACGAGCATGAAGGCCGTTCCGCGCCGCTTGCTCCTGCTCGGCGCTGGCGCGGTCGGCGTCGAGATGGCGCAGGCTGTTCGTCGATTGAGCGGTGAAGTCGCGCTCGTCGTGAACACTCCGCACGTGCTTCCACGTGAGCCTCGTCCGCTCGGAGAGGCGCTCACCGAAGTCCTGCGCCAGGACGGCATCGAGCTCGCACTCGGCGTGCGGGCGACTCGCGCCGGGCGCACTGGTGAGAAGTACTTTCTGGAACTCGACGATGGCCGGACACTGAGCGGCGATCGTATTCTCGTCGCAACCGGGCGGCGTCCGCGCGTGGATGGCATCGGCCTCGAGACCGTCGGCATCGAAGCGACCCCACGCGGAATACCTGTCGACGCGCGCTTGCGCGTGGCCGAACGCCTGTGGGCGATCGGCGATGTCAATGGCATCTGGCAGCTGACGCACGTCGGCAAATATCAGGGCCGCGTCGTCGCCGCGAACATTCTCGGCGAGCCGCGCGAAGCGAACTACGAAGCTGTGCCACGCGTGGTCTTCACTGATCCGCAGGCAGCATCGGTCGGCGCGGCCGAGGCGCGCTTCACCGCCACCGCTCGCATATCTGAGGTAGCGAAGATGGCGACGTACACGCGCGCCTACGACAAGTCGAACGGATTCATGACGCTGCTGAGCGATGGCGAGCGGCTGACTGGCGCGTATGCGCTCGGCCCCGAAGCCGGCGAATGGTTGCAGCAGGCAACCCTCGCGATTCGCGCGCGCGTGCCTATCAACGTGCTGCTCGACACGATCCAGCCGTTTCCAACCTTCTCCGAGATCTACCTGGCAGCGCTCAAGGCCCTGAAGCGGCAGCTTTGACTGCGAGCTGGTTGGTATCGATCGGCATGCTGCGCAGTGCGACACCCGTCGCAGCGTAGATCGCATTTCTCAGCGCAGGAACTGCAGAGGTCGTGCCGGCCTCGCCGATGCCGCCCGGCGACTCGCCGTTCCTGATCAGATGCACCTGGATCGGCGGTACCTCGTTCATGCGCAGCAGGCGATAGTCGTGAAAATTCGACTGCTCGACGCGACCGTTCTTCAGAGTGATCTGACCGTAGAGTGCTGCCGTCAATCCGAAAGTGAGACCGCCTTGCAGCTGGGCCACGATCGTGTCCGGATTCACGGCAATACCGGCATCGACCGCGCTCGTTACGCGCCGCAACCCGACTGAGCCATCTTCGGCAACTTCACATTCGACGACCGTTGCCATGAAACTGCCGAACGAGGATTGCGCCGACACACCGCGCCCGCAACGCGCAGGCAGTGGTGAGCCCCAACCGCTCTTCTCTTTCACGAGATCGAGCGCAGCTTGCAGACGCGGCACCTTGTCGAGATGCGCGCGCCGAAACGCGATCGGATCCTTGCCGACACCGCGCGCCAGCTCGTCGATGAACGACTCGATCGCGAACACGTTGTTATTCGGGCCCACGCCGCGCCAGAACGCCGTGGTGATGCCCGGCGGCTCTTCGCGGTTGAACTCGACCCGATAGTTGGGAATGTCGTAAGGCACGTCCACCGCTGAGTCGACGCCGTCGGGATCGACGCCTTTCTGAAAGGCAGGCGGCAGCCACCGCGCAATGACGGCAGAGCCGGTGACCTTGTGCTTCCAGCCGACGATGCGATCGCCTTGCAGGCGCGCGGCGAGAATCGTGTGGTACGCGGGACGATAGTGGTCATGACGCACGTCCTCTTCGCGCGTCCACACGACTTTGACCGGACCGGCGACTTGCTTGGCGATCCGCGCGGCGTCGTACGCCATGTCCGCGTCCAGGCGTCGTCCGAAGCCGCCGCCGAGCAGATGATTGTGGACCGTCACTTGGGCATCCGGCAGGTTCGCAGCTTTCGCGACCAGGCCCTGCACGCGCGTCATCACTTGAGTTCCGATCCATACTTCAGCAGCCGTCGGTGTGACGTGCACAGTGCAGTTCAACGGCTCCATCGTCGCATGCGCCAGCAGCGGCATTTCGTACTCCGCCGTCACGACGCCGCCCTGGCCGAAGACGTCGCCGACGCTGCCAGCTTCCTTCGCGAGCGCGCCGTCGCGTTTGCTCGCTTCGCGCAGCCGTGACCAGATCAAGTCAGAAGAGACTGTGCCGTTCGGTCCGTCGTTCCACGTGACGTCGAGCGCTGCGAGTCCTTGCTTCGCGGCCCACATATGATCGCCCACGACGGCGACGAGATCGTCCAGAACGACGACCTGACGCACACCGGGAACTGCGCGCGCTTGAGCGTCATCGACACGGGCCACCTTGCCGCCGAGGACGGGGCTCTTGATCAGCGTGGCGACCTTCACGCCTGGCGGGCGCACGTCGATTCCGTATTTCACTCGACCGTTGATCTTCTCCGGCGTGTCCAATCTTTTCAGCGGGCGCCGATCAAGCGAAAGGCGGCCGGATCCTTGAGCGGCACGTCCTTGGGTAGCGTGATCGTGGCAGCACCCGGGACCAATGCGCCATAGGCGAGAGTGCGCTTCGTGCGATCGTGGATGACCTTGCCTTCCTGCGTGCGACATTCGGCGGCCGGAACTTTCCAACTGCGCGCCGCGGCCTCGATCAGACAGGCACGTGCCGTCGCACCTGCCTGACGCAATGGCTTCCAGAACGCGCGAATGGAATTCGAGTTGCCGGTCGCCTGGATTCCCAGCATCGGATTGAAGTACAGCTTCTCGTTCGGCGGCGCGTGGTCGACACGCACCTTGCTCCAGTCGGCGTCGAGCTCCTCGGCGAGGATCATCGCGAGCGACGTATAGACGCCCTGCCCCATCTCGACCTGCGGGCTGATCAGTGTCACTGCGCCCTGCTCGTCGATTCTCAAGAAGGCGTTCGGTGCAAACGCAGCGGCCTTCGGCGCTTCGCCGGCGCCCGCTGTCGGCACGTGAAAGCCATAGACGAAGGCCGCGCCCGCCGCGACGCCGAAGAACTCGCGACGAGTCAGCTCGGACGGAGTATTGCTCATGACGCTCAACCCTCGGCAGCAGCGCGTTTGATGGCCTCGCGAATGCGGCCATAGGTGCCGCAACGACAGATGTTGCCGGCCATCGCCGCGTCGATGTCAGCATCGCTGGGATGCGGATTGGAATCGAGCAGCGCAGTCGCCGACATGATCTGGCCCGACTGACAGTAGCCGCACTGGACGACTTCCTGATCGAGCCACGCCTGCTGCACTTTCGCGCCGTTGCGCGTTGCGCCGATCGCCTCGATCGTCGTGATCTTGCCCTGCCCGACCGCACTGACCGGGGTCACGCACGAGCGGGTAGCCTGGCCGTCCAGGTGCACGGTGCACGCGCCGCACAGCGCCATGCCGCAACCGAACTTGGTTCCAGTCATTCCAAGAACGTCGCGCAGTACCCACAGCAACGGCATATCGGGTGGGACATCGACTTCGCGCCGTTTGCCATTGATGGTCAGAGTGATCATCTTCTGCCCCTGAGATACGGCACGTAGGCGAAGCCGAGCTGCAAGCCGATATCGGGCGTGTTGTTGATGTTCTGCACGTTCTCGGTGAAGCCGAACGTGAAGATCATGTTGTCCCAGCGGTGCCGCACGCCGATGCTGTACTGGTACTTCATGCCAGTCAGCTCGTCGAGATCGGTCTGATCGCTCCCGTACACGCTCGTGCTCACGTAGGCCTGCAGATTCAGATTCGTGCGCGGCGTCAGCTTGTACTCGTAGCCCACCACGAGCGTCGGAATGATCTGCGAGTCCTGGGGTGCGGGTTGGCTCGCGCCGGCGTAGTAGACCGCAGCGACATCGATGTACACCGCGTGATGGTTGCTGGGTCGCTGCAGCGAAGCCTGAATGCCGTAGTCGGTTCGACCCGTGGAGAGCAGCAGCCGCTTCCCTCCGACGGGAATCTTCGTCGCTGCTTCGACGGAGAGCCGCCAGTTCTGCAAGGGTTGAAATCCCGTGTAGCGGACGCCGAACGTCGGATCGGTCAGTCCGCCATCGGTCGGCTTCTCGAGGAACACCACGTGCGCACCCTTCAGGTCGTAGATGAGCGTCGCCTGATCCTTCTCGACCGCGGGCCGGCCGAAGCTGCTGAAGCCGAAAGCGTCATGGAACGACTCGATCGTGCTGTCGAGGAAGCCGCCCTGATACGTGATGGCGCTCGCGATCGCATAGGCCGTCCAGTTGCGCGACAGCTTGTAGTGGAACGTCACGTCGAACAGCGCTGTCTCGATATCGAGCAGGTAGTTCTCGCCCGGCAGGTCTTCGATCGCCTGCACTTCGGCCGGTCCGATCTTGCGGCGACCCGTCGGCTCGAGGCTCACGAGATAGTCTTCGACCTCCGGACTCAACGCCCAGGTGTTCTGGTAGCCGAGCTCCGTCTCGATGGCCCAGCTGCCCGGCTCGATTGCCACCGCATGCGCCGGACGCATGTCGAGACGCAGGAATCCGAACGGCGACAGATCGCGGGAGCGCAGCAACCCGTAGAACTGACCATTGTCCTCCTGTGCATGCGCCAGCGAAGCGCACGCGAGGCTCAGTGCAGCGATGCAGGAACAGCGTAACGCGGCGGTCGATCGTTTTCGGTTGCGCGTCTGAGACATGGCGTTCACCCCAAGAACGAAGTCGTCGCCGGCAGGCTAAGCGCGCGGCAATGCCGCGCGCGATTAGATCTTGGTATCAGTGAGGACCGATGGACGCCATCGGGCGCAGGGTTGCCGCCATCGTCACGAGCTCGGCAAACGAGCTTGCGCGCATCTTGCGCATCATCCTGCCGCGATGCGCCTTCACCGTGATCTCGGAGATGCCGAGCTCGCCGCCGACCTGCTTGTTCAAGCGTCCGACGACCAGCAGGCCCATGACTTCCCGCTCGCGACGGCTGAGAGATTCGTAGCGCTCGTGAAGAGCATTGATGCGCGTGAGCTGTCGCAGCGACGCCTGGCTGCGCTCCAGCGCGCCGCGGATGGCGTCGAGCAGCACCTCGGGCACGATCGGCTTGGTGAGGAATTCGAACGCCCCGCCCTTCATGGCCCGCACCGTCGCCTGAATATCGGCACGGCTGCTCACGAAGATGACCGGCATGTCGGTGCGATCGGCCACGAGCCTCTGCAGATCGAGCCCGCTCGATCCCGGCAGCTCGAGCTCCACGATCAGGCAACTTGCTGTCACAGCGCGCTCCTGCTGGAGAAACTCCCTGGCTGAGGCGGCCGTTCGCGGCTCCCATCCGGCGGCACGAATCAGCGCTGCCAGTGCGTCGCGCGATGCATCGTCGCCATCGACCACGAATACGACAGGCGGCGCGGGAGACTGATATGCGCTGTGACCAGAGGAGGTGAACTTGAGATTCATGGCTGATTCCTCACGCGGCAAATCCCCGAGTAAGCATCGTGCGTGACCCTCGGTCGTGAGACATGCCCCTTATGGGGGGCAGGACACCGACACGATCGAGCGAGTGCACGCAAAACGATCCGGCAGGTCACGACGGCGGCAGCACGACGAGTCGTCGGCCGAAGCGGCGCGAGTCGAGCGAGTATGCACCAGGACCGAGCAACGCCAGCGCCACGGCATCGAGCGAAACAATGAGCGCCAGCGCTCCGCCATCGACACTCAGGCCGAGCGCGACACTGATCGATACGTGGACTGCCAGCGCCGCTGCCGCGACGATAGGCGTAAGGTATCCCACGGATATGACAAGCGAAATCAGGATAACGATCGCGTGGACCCAACCAGGCAGCGCATCCCTGTGGGCATAGTTGTCGAGCAGCAGTGCAATCGCGACCGAGATGCGCAGGAGCAGCAGGGCGAGCCCGGGCAAGCCCGGGGGAAACATGGAGAAGAGTCTTTGCACAGTGGTGAGCGTGCTACACGCACGACTTGCGACGTAGCCGAAAGTCGGGGATCGCGCGCTACCCCTTTCGGGAGATCCTGCGCATGCCCGGGTCGCAATTCTGATGACCGCATTGAATGGCGTATGCTTTGGGTCATGAGCTTGCCGCGGCAGCCCGAATCGATCCGCATCCTGACGGTCGACGACCATCAGCTGCTGCGCGAAGGCATCGCCGCGGTGCTGGAAGCTCAGGAGGGTATGACGCTCGTAGCGCAGGCCAGCAATGGTCGCGAAGCCGTCGAGAGCTTCCGACGCCTGCGGCCGGACGTCACGCTGATGGATTTGCGCATGCCGGACATGAGCGGCATCGAGGCGATCACGGCCATCCGCGCCGAATTTTCCGAGGCGCGCATCATCGTGCTCACCACTTACGCCGGCGACGCACAGGCAGCAGCGGCGCTCAAAGCCGGCGCCGCGGGTTATCTGCTCAAGAATCTAGTGCGCAAGGAGCTGATCGAAACGATTCGCGCCGTCCACGCGGGCAAGCGCCGCATACCGCCCGAGATCGCGACCGAGATCGCCGAGCACGTCGCTGACGACGCGCTGACCGGCCGCGAGGTCGAAGTGCTGCGGCGCGTGGCGGCGGGCAAGTCGAACAAGTTGATTGCCGCCGAGCTCGACATTTCCGAGGGCACGGTCAAGACGCACATGAAGAGCATCCTGCCGAAGCTGGACGCTTCCGACCGCACTCACGCGGTGATGATCGCACTGAAGCGCGGCATCCTCGACCTCTAGATACCATCGTGTAATCCAACTGCGGCTGCGTGTCTGCTCCAATCGGCGGAGATCGTTAGTTCATCCGAGGAGCTCGTCATGCACGTCGTCGTGAAGTCTCTGGTTGCGTTGAGCACCTGCGCTGCACTGGCCGCCACCATGGTGTTCGCCGCAGACAAGTACACCGTGAAAGTACCGGGCGGCCTCGCTTTCTCCGAGTTCAAGGGTTACGAGAGCTGGCAGGTCGTCGCGGTCAGTCACAACCCAAAAGCGATTGCCGTGATCCTCGGTAACCCGGCGATGATCAAGGCCTACGAGGCCGGCATTCCCGCGAACGGCAAGCCGGTTCCCGACGGCGCGAAGATGGCGAAGGTCCACTGGGTGCCGAAGAAGAACCAGTACTTCCCGGATGCGACGGTGCCGGGCGTTCAGCACGACGTGGATTTCATGGTGAAGGACAGCAAGCGATTCGGCGACGTCGGCGGCTGGGGCTATGGAGCTTTCCGCTACGACAGTGCGACAGACACGTTCACGCCCGCGACGACGGCTGACGAGCCGCCGCAGGCCAACGATGCCAAGTGCGGCGTCGCCTGCCACACGGTCGCGAAATCGACGGACTTCGTCTTCACCGAGTACGGGCACCGCTGAGCTTCAGTACACCTCGGGCACATGCATGTCGGCGGGCACCGGCTTGCGCGAGTAGTCCTTGCGGCGCTCGCGCGGCGGCAGTTTGACCGCCGACTTCTGTACTTCCTTGTAGGGGAATTGTTTCAGCAGGTGATCGATCAAATTCAGGCGGGCGCGTTTCTTGTCGACCGCCTGCACGACCCACCAGCGCGCTTCGGGGATGTGCGAGCGCTGCAGCATGACTTCCTTCGCCTTCGTGTAGTCTTCCCAGCGTCGCCGCGACTCGAGATCCATCGGGCTCAGCTTCCACTGCTTCAGCGGATCGTGAATGCGGCCGAGAAACCGCAGGTGCTGCTCCTCGTCCGTGATCGAGAACCAGTACTTGAGCAGATGGATGCCGGAACGCACCAGCATCCGCTCGAACTCCGGCACCGAACGAAAGAACTCGTCGTATTCCTCCTTCGTGCAGAACCCCATCACGTGCTCGACTCCAGCGCGGTTGTACCAGCTGCGGTCGAACAGCACGATCTCGCCGGCAGCCGGCAGATGCGGCACGTAGCGCTGGAAGTACCACTGAGTGCGCTCGCGATCGTTCGGCGCGGGCAGCGCAACGACGCGGCAGACGCGGGGATTGAGTCGCTGGGTGATGCGCTTGATGGCGCCGCCCTTGCCTGCCGCATCCCTGCCCTCGAACAGGATGACGATCTTTTCACGCGAGGCGACCACCCAGTCCTGTAGCTTCACGAGCTCGGCCTGCAGGCGGAACAGCTGGCGGAAGTACTGCTTGCGAAACTCCTGCTTCTCCGCCCCATCCGCGCTGTCCGGCTCGCCTGGCAGCGGATGCCGGTCTTCGATCTCCATTTCGAGCTCTTCGTCGTAGCTGTCCGTGATATCACGACTAATGCGCAGGACGAGCTCCTCGTGGCTCAGGGCCGGCGATGTGCTCATGCGAAAATCCTCTGTCATAGTCCAGTACCTTTCGATGGAGTTCCTCACGATGGCCCTTTCCCCGTTGGCCGGCAAGCCGGCTCCCAAGGAACTTCTGATCGATCCCGCGCGGCTCGAACGTGAGTACTACGCGCGCGCACCCGAGCCGACTGATCCGACACAGCTGGTGAGCTTCGGCACCAGCGGTCATCGCGGCTCGTCGCTGCGCGGGTCGTTCAACGAGGCGCACATTCTCGCGATCACTCAGGCGATCTGCGACTACCGTCGGACGCAAAGCATCAGCGGGCCGCTCTTCATGGGGCGCGACACGCATGCGATATCCGGACCGGCGCAGCGCACCGCCTTGGAGGTACTCGGGGCCAACGCGGTCGAGACGGTCATTCAGAGCGCAGACGGATTCACTCCCACCCCGGCGATCTCGCGGGCGATTCTCGTGCACAACCGTGGCCGCGCCGACCGACTCGCCGACGGCATCGTCATCACGCCGTCACACAACCCGCCGGAGGATGGCGGCTTCAAGTACAACCCGCCGAACGGCGGGCCCGCCGATGCCGACGTCACGGGCTGGATTCAAACTCGGGCGAACGCCTTGCTGCGCGAGGGCAATCGTGAAGTGAAACGGGTGCCGCTCGCTGCGGCGACGTTTACCGGGCAGGACTTCGCGCGTCCGTACGTCGATGACCTGCGGCACGTCATCGACATGGATGCAATCCGCGCTGCGCGGCTGAAGCTTGCTGTGGATCCGCTCGGCGGCGCCGCCGTGCACTACTGGGAGCCGATCAATCGCGTTTACGGACTCGACATCGAAGTGGTCAACCCGCAGGTCGACCCGACCTTCTCGTTCATGACCGTGGATCATGATGGCAAGATCCGCATGGACTGCTCGAGTCCTTACGCGATGGCGAGTCTGCTCGGACTGAAAGACCGTTTTGCAGTCGCCTTTGCCAACGACGCCGATGCAGACCGCCACGGCATCGTCACACCTTCCGCGGGACTGCTGAATCCCAACCACTATCTCGCCGTCGCCATCCGCTATCTGCTCAACGCTCGCCCGCGTTGGAGCGCGAACGCTGCGGTCGGTAAGACGCTCGTCTCGAGCAGCCTGATCGATCGCGTGGTCGCGGGAGCTGGTCGTCGCCTGCTCGAAGTGCCGGTCGGATTCAAATGGTTCGCGCCGGGCCTGCTCGATCAGTCGGTCTGCTTCGGCGGTGAGGAGAGCGCGGGCGCGAGCTTCTTGCGTTCGGATGGAACGGTGTGGACCACCGACAAGGATGGACTCATCCTCGCGTTACTCGCGGCCGAAATCACCGCGCGAACTGGCAAGGACCCGGGAGAGCACTACCGCGAGATCACCGCGCAGTTCGGCGCGCCTTGCTACACGCGCATCGATGCACCGGCGACGCCGGAACAGAAGGCGCGTCTCGCGAAGCTCTCGCCCGAATCGGTGCGCGCTGGCTCGCTCGCCGGCGAGCCGATCACAGCGAAACTGACCCGCGCGCCGGGCAACGACGCATCGATCGGCGGGCTCAAAGTCGTCACTGCCAATGGCTGGTTCGCGGCGCGCCCGTCCGGCACCGAGAACCTTTACAAGATCTATGCAGAGAGCTTTCGCGACGAGCAGCATCTGAAGACGCTCGTCGCCGAGGCGCAGCAGATCGTCACTGACTCCCTGAGGTCATCATGAATCCCACACACACGCTCAGCCGAACAGGCCAGAGTCTTTGGCTCGACAACATCACCCGCGACCTGCTCACGAGCGGCACGCTCAAACGCTACATCGACGAGCTGTCGATCACCGGGCTCACCTCGAACCCGACGATCTTCAACCAGGCGATCAAGAGCGGCGCTGCCTACGACACGTCGATTCACGACAGACTGCGGGCCGGCAAATCCGGTGATCAGCTGTTCTTCGAGATCGCGCTGGAGGACATCACGCGCGCCGCAGACCTGTTTCGTACGGTGCACGAGCGCACTGCCGGAGTCGATGGCTGGGTCTCGCTCGAAGTCTCTCCCCTGCTCGCTTACGACACGCAGACGACGCTGAGCGAAGCGCGGGAACTGCACGCGCGCGCAGCCCGTCCCAATGTCTTCATCAAGATTCCGGGAACGGCCGAAGGATTGCCCGCCATCGAGGCAGCCACGTTCGCGGGCGTTCCGATCAATGTGACGCTGCTGTTTTCCACCGCACAGTATCTGGCGGCGGCCGAGGCCTGGCTGCGCGGCATCGAGCGAAGGATCGAGGCCAACCTGAATCCTCACGTCGGCTCGGTCGCGTCGATCTTCGTCAGCCGCTGGGATGTCGCGGTTGCAGGGAAAGTTCCGCCGGCACTCACGAACAAGCTGGGCATTGCAGTCGCTCAGCAGGCCTTTTGCGCCTATTCGCAGCTGTTGGAATCGTCGCGCTGGCGTCGTGTGTTCAACGCCGGTGCACGGCCACAGCGATTGCTGTTCGCGAGCACAGGCACGAAGGACCCGAAGGCATCCGACATTCTGTACATCAAGGGCCTTGTGGCGCCGTTGACGGTGAACACGATGCCCGAAGGCACGCTGAAGGCGTTCGCTGATCACGGCGAACTGAGCGCGGAGCTGCGTGCTGATGGCGGCGACGCCGAGAAAGTGCTGAGCGAGTTCCGCAAGGCCGGCGTGGACCTCGACGCGCTCGCCGCGAAGCTGCAGGAGGACGGCGCCGCCTCCTTCGTTGCCGCCTGGAACGAGCTGCTCGGCGTCATCGCTGCCAAAGCGTCATCGCTCGCGAAAGCGAGCTAGGACGTATTCTCGAGGAGCGCCTGATGCAACTCGGCATGATTGGTCTGGGACGAATGGGTGCCAACATGGTGCGCCGTCTGCTGAACGGCGGTCATCGGTGCGTGGTCTTCGACGCGGCACCGAAAGCCGTCGAGGCGCTCGCGCAACAGGGCGCTACCGGTGCCACTACGCTCGGTGATTTCGTGGGCAAATTGGACAAGCCCCGCGCGGTGTGGCTCATGGTGCCCGTTGCGGTCGTCGAGGAAACCATCGAGCGGCTCCTGCCGCATCTCGAGCCTGGCGATACACTGATCGACGGCGGCAACACGCACTACATCGACGACATCCGCCGTGCGAAGGCGCTCGCCGCGCGCGATATCCATTACGTCGACGTGGGAACGAGCGGCGGCGTGTTCGGCCTCGAACGCGGCTACTGCATGATGATCGGCGGTGAGCGCGAAGTCGTGCAGCGCCTCGATCCCATTTTCGCGACCTTGGCGCCCGGCAGCGGCAGCATCGAGCGCACACCTGGGCGCGAGAAACTCAGCAGTACCGCCGGGCGTGGTTACCTTCACTGCGGAGCGAACGGCGCCGGCCACTTCGTGAAGATGGTCCACAACGGCATCGAGTACGGAATCATGGCCGCGTACGCGGAAGGATTCGGCGTGTTGCGCGCTGCGAATGCCGGCAAGCACGCACGCGAGATCGATGCCGAAACGACACCGCTGCGCAATCCCGAGCACTATCAGTATGAAATCAACCTGACGGACGTAGCCGAGCTCTGGCGGCGCGGCAGCGTGATCTCCTCGTGGCTCCTCGATCTGACCGCTGCGGCGCTCACGGAGGATCCGGCCCTCGCGAAGTATTCAGGCCGCGTGTCCGACTCCGGCGAGGGACGCTGGACCGTCCAGGCTGCGATCGATGAGGGAGTGCCCGCTCCCGTTCTGACGACGGCGTTGTACGAGCGATTCAGTTCGCGCGGCAGCGCGGAGTTCCAGAACAAGTTGCTTTCGGCGATGCGCTATGAGTTTGGCGGTCACATCGAGAAACCGCGATGAGCGAGCACTCGAGCGACGCACTGGTCTTTTTCGGAGCGACGGGCGACCTCGCGTACAAGAAGATCTTTCCGTCGCTGCACGCCATGGTGAAGCGCGGCGTGCTCGACGTTCCGGTGATCGGCGTCGCCAAGAGCGGCTGGGGACTGCCGCAGCTGCAGGCGCGAGCGCGCGAGAGCATCGAGAAACATGGCGGAGCAGATGCAGCCGCATTGGGAAAACTGCTCGAGCTGCTGCGCTACGTGGACGGCGACTACGGTGAGCCGCAGACGTTCGCGGCATTGAAAAAGGCGCTCGGCACGACATCTCGTCCCGCTCACTATCTCGCGATACCGCCCGCCCTGTTCGGCAAGGTCGTCGAACACCTGGCTCGCGCCGAGTGCGCGCCCGCCGGCTCGCGAGTGATCGTCGAAAAGCCGTTCGGTCGCGACCTGACGTCTGCGCAGTCCCTCAATCGCATCCTGCTGCGGACGTTCGACGAGCATCACATCTTTCGCATCGACCACTACCTCGGCAAGGCGCCGGTGCGCAACCTGCTGTTCTCACGCTTCACGAACCCATTGCTGGAATCCTTCTGGAATCGCCAGCACGTCGAGAGCGTGCAGATCACCATGGCGGAGGACTTCGGTATCCAGGGCCGCGGCGCTTTCTACGAAGGGACCGGCGCCATGCGCGACGTCGTGCAGAACCACCTTTTCCAGGTCCTGGCGCTGCTCGCGATGGAGCCGCCGCCGCGCATCGACAGCGACTCGGTACGGGATGAAAAAGTGAAAGTGCTCAAGGCGATTGCGCCGCTGGCACGGCAAGACCTGGTGCGCGGCCAATTCCGTGGCTACCGCAGCGAGCCCGGCGTGGCGGCCGGCTCGCAAGTGGAGACCTTCGCAGCGCTGCGCCTGGAAGTCGACAACTGGCGCTGGCAGGGCGTGCCCTTCTACATCCGTGCCGGCAAATCGTTGCCCGTGACGAGCACCGAAGTCGTCGCACGATTGCGCTGTCCACCCGAGCTTTTTCAGATTCGCACCGAGCGCAACCACGTGCGCTTCCGCATCAGCCCTGACATCGAGGTCGCCATGGGCCTCAACGTCATGGACCCCACGATGGAGGGCGACAGCGACGTCGTCGAGTTGCTGGCAAGCCGACGACCCGGCAACAATGAAGTCGACGCCTACGAGCGCGTGCTGACCGACGCGATGGCTGGCGATCAGAAGTTGTTTGCGCGCGAGGACTACATCGAGGAAGCGTGGCGGATCGTCGATCCGGTGCTGAAGGCCGGTACTGCGCTGTATGAGTACGACTCGGGGACGTGGGGCCCGAAGGAAGTTGCTAGCGTTACGCCCGCGGGCGGCTGGCACGACCCGATCGTGAAGCGTTAGATGGACGCGGCAGCTAACGCTTCTGGTACGGGTGGCATGCTGATACCAGTTCCTAACCGCCGTTCGACTGATTTCATCCTGCAGCCCGTGAAGAATGCTCCCGACCACGCGTTTACAGGAGATCGAAATGAGCCTACAGCTTGGCGACACCGCCCCTGACTTCAGGGCCGAGACGACCCGCGGCCGGATTCGCTTGCACGAATGGCTCGGCTCGAGCTGGGGCTTGTTCGTCTCGCATCCGCGCGATTTCACTCCGGTCTGCACCACTGAGCTCGGGCAGCTCGCGCTGCTGCAGCGTCATTTCGACAAGCGGGGCGTCAAGATCATCGGGCTGTCGATCGACAACGTGGTCTCGCACGAGCAGTGGCTGCACGATATTCGCGACACGCACGGCGTGAACATCCACTTCCCGATCGTCGCCGACGTCGACCGCTCCGTCGCGAATTTGTACGGCATGCTGCATCCGAATCACGACGAGGCCTTCACCGTGCGGACCGTATTCGTGATCGATCCAGCGAAGAAAGTGCGTCTGACGACTGCCTATCCGCGCAGCTGCGGGCGCAACTTCGACGAGATCCTGCGCACGATCGATTCGCTGCAGCTCACCGACTCGCACGGCATCGCGACGCCTGCGCACTGGCGCGCGGGTGACGACGTCATCATTCCGCCCTCGATTCCGGACGAGGAAGCGCGCGAGCTGTTTCCGCACGGCTGGCAGGAGATCAAGCCGTATCTGCGCGTGACACCGGATCCGCGCGTGTAAAGCTTTCGCGAAGTAGAACCTCGGCACGCTGCCACTCCAACAGCGCACCAAGGTCTGCGAGAATCGCCGGGGCCGGAGTCGCAACGGCATTTTCATTGGAGACGTCAGATGAAATATCGCACTCTGGGTGGGACCCTCCAGGTCTCCGCGCTCGGCATCGGCTGTATGCCGATGATCAGCGGCGGCAACATCTCCTATGGCAGTGCCGACCGGACTGAATCCATTGCCACGATCCACGAAGCGATCGATCTGGGCATCACGTTTTTCGACACCGCTGAGATGTACGGTCCTTTCACCAACGAAGAACTGTTGGGAGCGGCGATCAAGGGCAAGCGCGACGGACTGGTCATCGCTACCAAGTTCGCGATGCGGTGGAACGGGGACCGGATGGCCGGCCTTGACGGCACGCCGGCGAATGCGCGTCGCGCGTGCGAAGGCTCGCTCAAGCGCCTTGGCATCGAGACGATCGATCTGTTCTACCAGCACCGGGTCGACCCAAAGACTCCGATCGAGGAGACGGTCGGCGGCATGGCCCAGCTGGTGAAGGAAGGCAAAGTGCGGCACCTCGGCCTTTCCGAGGCCGGCGCCAGCACGCTCAGAAGAGCGGCCAGCGTGCATCCGATCGCGGCATTGCAGACGGAATACTCGATCTGGGAGCGCGACGTCGAAGAGGAAATTCTCCCGACCTGCCGCGAGCTGAACATCGGCTTCGTGCCGTACAGCCCGCTCGGCCGCGGTTTCCTGGCGGGCGGCATTCGCAGCGTCGCTGACCTGCCGGCCGACGACTGGCGACACAACGATCCGCGTTATTCGGCCGAGAACCTGCCGAGGAATCTGGCAATCGTCGATGCGATAACGGCGGTAGCGCAGCGACACGGCGTGTCCAACGCGCAGATCGCACTTGCCTGGCTGCTCGCGCAAGGCATGAACATCGTGCCTATTCCCGGGGTCAAGCGCCGCGCGACGATGCGAGATTCAGCTGCAGCGCCCGACGTGACATTGAGTGATGCAGATATCGCTGCCCTCAACGCAGCGGTGCCAAAGGGCGCGACTGCCGGACTGCGCTACAGCGAGCGCGGCATGAAAATGGTGAAACTCTGAACTGCACGAGTTGGCAGCCCGCTGATGCGACTGCACACCGTGCGCTAGCGCACAGATGGCGGCGATAAACGTCGGAGAAGATTCGGAGGCAATCGTGCACAGCCGGTGAGGAGCCGACCGTGATTCCTACGCCAACCCCCAATAGCAACTCCACGCACGAGGCAGCGCCAGGCCCGGACGCAGCAGCCGATGAGCGTTGCTTGATGGCGGAGCTGTCGATCATTCGAGGCGGCTACTGCTATTACTACGACGGATATCGCTACGACCGTCTGTCTGACGCCGTCGCGTACGCACAGCTCGTCCAAGGGCGCACACGTCGATCCGGCTCGTCGGCAGCCCTGTAGCAATGGCCAGAACCGCCTGGCAAGCCGCCGTCGCGCGCTACCAGCGCGCCTCCACGACGCGTGCGCTCTGGCAGCTGACGAACACGTTCGTTCCGTACGTGCTGCTGTGGTATGCGATGTACCGGGTGCTCGAGATCTCGCTGTGGCTCACTGTCCCGCTGGCGATCGTGTCCGCCGCATTCCTGGTGCGCATCTTCATCATCTTTCATGACTGCGGGCATGGCTCCTACTTTCGCTCCCGGCGCGCGAACGACGTTGTCGGCTTCATCGCCGGCGTCCTGACGTTCACGCCGTACCAGCACTGGCGGTGGGAGCACGCGATCCATCATGGCAGCGCGGGCGACCTCGACCGGCGCGGCACCGGCGATATCTGGACCATGACTGTCCAGGAATATCTGAACGCGTCGCCTCTGCGACGCCTCAACTATCGGCTGGCGCGCAATCCGCTGGTGCTGTTCGTGATCGCCCCGCTGTTCGTGTTCGTGGTCAAGCAGCGCTTTGCCTCGCCCAAGGCCGACCAGCGACACCGCCGCTCAGTGTGGCGGCTGAACTGGGTGCTGCTCGGCATCGCGGCGCTGCTCAGCTGGATCTTCGGCATCGTGCCCTATCTGCTGATTCAGTCGATCACCCTGGCGGTCGCCGGCACCATAGGACTCTGGCTGTTCTATGTGCAGCATCAATTCGAAGGTGTTTACTGGGAACGCGGCGACAACTGGGACTACACGACGGCCGCACTGCGGGGCAGCTCCTATTACAAGCTGCCGAAGGTGCTGCAATGGCTGTCGGGCAACATCGGCTTCCATCACATCCACCACCTCAGCCCGCGCATCCCCAACTACAACCTGCAGCGCTGTCACGAAAGCGACCGGCTGTTTCAGCAAGTCACGCCGGTCACGCTGACCGGCAGCCTGCGATCGCTCAGGTTTCGCTTCTGGGACGAGCAATGCGGGAAGCTGGTCGGGTACGCTCACGTTTGCCGGATCGCGGCAGAACAGCATCGCAACGCCGACAGATAGATTCCGGATTGAACCGCTATTTCTCGGAGCTCTGGATCCGCTCGATCTGTCTTGCCCTGGCTGCCCAATCGCGGACCTTATCGTCGCAGCGATCCGCGTCGGCTTTGCGACCGTCCTTGCGTGCCTTGTCAGCCCGGTTTCCCCACACGCGGACCTTTGCAGTCGCCGCGGCGTGCATCTCGCCCAGGTCCACGGTTTCTGCACGCGCTGCCATTCTGCTTCTTCTCCACCGCCGATTGTTTCGGCTTTCTGCCACCGCCCCCCTGCGTGTCAGTGCGTTACCGCACATAGCCGCGTTTCGATTCTCGCGATGCAAATGGCACGCTATCTCCACCGGATTCGGCGCACTGGCAACTTGAGCGTGTGCTCATTGGGTCGGGATCCGACGCGAGGAGATCGACATGCAAGCTGTCCTGGATGCG
>Ga0075421_100002297_pt1 | contig 22755 bp, 20 predicted proteins | sample SoiMetdeltSBSDD5_FD_75292 | JGI IMG/M metagenome (GOLD analysis project Ga0075421, IMG submission 75292) | Bulk soil microbial communities from a Populus tree surrounding site in Tennessee, USA - Soil MetaG P. deltoides SBSDD5 | ecosystem: Environmental > Terrestrial > Soil > Tree plantation...
ATGGGCCATTGCCGCAGCAACACACCCAGACGCCCGAAACTAGTCACCGCGCCCTGACGTTTGCCCGCCCATGATTGCAGTAGATCGCTTGCCACCGTGGCTAGTACCAGCGTGGAAACAAGCGCCCAACGCATGTTTAGGCTTCTCCGCGCCGGGCGTCCAGTCCAACAAGCGCCGCGCCCGCCGTCACAAGCAGCGCGCCGATCCATCGCTCCGCCGTCACATGCTCGCCGAACAGCGCGATCCCCACCAACACGTTCAACACATAGCCAATCGCCGTCACCGGCAGCACAAAGCTCAAATCGGACCAACTCAGTAACGCCATTCGCGCGAGCGTCCACACGATCAGAAGCGCCACTCCCGCCACCACTACAGGCTGCAGCAATGCGCCGCTCTGCTTCATGCCCCAGTTGAGACACGAATTGCCTGCCACATTGGAGAGGACGACCACAATCACGAACAGTGCCGTGCGTGCCGGCCGGGCCATCAGTCGCCGGCCCCGGCCCCAACTCCAGCCGCCGCCCGTTGATCCTTCACAAACTGCTTGCGCTTGCTGCGCAGAGCGAGGTATTCGCGTGCTTCCTTATAGAGACGCTTGCGCTCGTCGTTGTTGAGGATGGCCTTGCGCACCACGCGCCAGGCGGCCTTCGGACGGAAGTAATACTCGCCATAGAAGCGCTCAACCCAATCGACCAGTTCCGCGCGGTCGAGTCCTGGATAGACGACATTGGGCAACTGATGGCCTTGGTCGTCGGTCATCGCATCGATGGTGATCAGCCCGTTCTCCTTCACGTAGTCGTAGAACTCCGTGCCCGGATAAGGATGCCCGATAGACACCTGGATCGTCTCGGTGCTCAGTTCTTTAGCGAAGTCGATGGTGCGGCGAATGCTCTCACTTGACTCGCCGGGAAGCCCGACGATGAAGTCGCCGTGGATGGTGAGCCCGAGCGAGTGCGCGTTCTTAGTGAAGCGGCGCGCCATGTCGACAGTGGCGCCCTTCTTGATGTTCTTGAGGATCTGCGGATCGCCCGACTCGTAACCAACGATCATCAGCCGAAAGCCGGCTTCTTTCATTTCCTTGAGTGTGTCGAGATCGGTCGTCACGCGCGAAGTGCAACTGAAAGTGACGTCGGGGTGGCCCATCTCCTTGCGCATCTGTTTCAGCTTCTTGCAGATCTCGATCGTACGGTCCTTCTTGTAGTTGAAGGTGTCGTCGTCAAAAAAAATCTCTTTCAGGCCAGGGAAGTTTTCAATCGACCAGCGCACCTCGTTCACGACATCTTCGGCCGAGCGCAGGCGCCAGCGATGGCCCGAATGGGTTTGCGGCCACAGGCAGAACGTGCACAGCGCGGGGCATCCGCGCGAAGTATAAAAGCTGATGAACGGGTAGCGCAGGAAGGGTACGTTGTAGCGCCTGAAGTCGAGATCGCGCTGGTAGACCTTGCTCACCCAGGGCAGCGCGTCAAGGTCCTCGATGAATCCGCCTTCGATGTTGTGCTGGAAGCCGCCGTCTTTGCGAAAGCTGACGCCGGGAAGCTCATCGAGCGATTTGCCGTTGGCGAAGTCGACAATCTGGCGGTCAAACTCGCGCCGCACGACGAAGTCGATGGCTGTCGAGCGCAGGCACTGCTCGGGCTCCACGGTCACCGGCGGCCCGACGAAGCAGACCTTCAACTTCGGGTTCTTGTCCTTCATCATGCCGGCCATCTTCACGTCGACGTGAAAGCCGGGCGTGGAGGTGAACAGCACGAGCAACTCGAAATCCGAAGCCATCTCGACGGTCTGTCCGATGGATACTTTGTGCGGAGGGGCATCCAGAACTTTGCTGTCGGCGAGCATGCCCGCCGGGTAGCAAAGCCACACCGGGTACCAGTAAGATTCGATCTCTCGCGTGGCGGGCCAGCGGGAGCTTGCGCCACCATCGAAACCTTCAAAGGAGGGGGGATTCAAAAAAAGTGTTCGCATGGCAGGGGCAAGGACGCGTCAATTTCTATGTTACAGGGATGCGTTTGATCACGCAGGAATTCGAGCTCACAGGCTGTTGGCCGTCTGAGGGCGCGTAGTGTGCATGTTGGAATAGCGAACTTCGATCTCGGCCTTGCCCACGATGCGCGTTTCGATTGTCGAGCGGATGCTCGACGGCACGGAGACGCCGTCCTGAACCAGGTAGTCGCGGGTGAAGGAGATCCGCCGAAGGAACACCGACGGGCTCTTTACGAACTCGCCTTCTTCCCGTACCGGCATAGCGCTTTTTGCCTCCAGCCAGATCCAACCCCGAAACAGCCCGGGCTTCTTCTGTTTTGGCGTCAACTCGAACAGGTAGAGTTCCCAGTCGCCGTTCACATGATGATCCGCATAGCGAAACTTGTAGTTCGCCGCTTCGATGCCCAGGCCCGGCTTTTGGCTTGCTTCCACTTCAGCCTGCATATATCGGGCAATAACGTCGCGCTTGATGGAGTCGTCCCCCTGGAAGGTGATCGCCTTATACGTGATCTGCCCCAGGCGGCCAATGCCGCGCAACGCGCTAAGCTTCCCTCTGCGATTCAGCTTGGGAATCGAAGCGTCGATCTCGACATTCATCTCCACATCGCGTAGCTGGCGGGACTGCTCCTTCGATGCGGCCAGATAACGTTGCAACGTTTCCTGGGCCGCCGCTTCATTTGCTGGTCGATCGTCCGCGGCTACTGCCAGGGGAGCCAAACATAAAGCGAACAGTGCGTGCTTAAGAAACAATTCGTAACCTTAGAAGGCGCTACAGCGCTTCACCCTAATCTAACAAACGGTTGGATGCGGCCAATTGCCGAAAGTTTCGCCGCATGCCTCTGTTCATCTACGCGCATCTTTAGGGCCATTCAGCGCTACTATCCTCTTTAGGCCCCACTTATGCAAAACATTCCCAAAGGCGCGTCTTACGAGAAGCGAATGCTCGTTACTACCGAGATCGCTATCGACCATCTGGGCCGCGAAGACGCGCGGGTACTGGCGACGCCGCACCTGGTGTGGCAACTTGAGTTGGCGGCGCGCGATGCGATCCTCCCGTTCCTGGACGAAGGCGAGGAGTCCGTCGGCACAGAAGTTCATCTTCGCCATCTTGCCGCCACACCAATCGGTATGAGCGTCGCCTTCCGCGCGCGGGTTGAGGACGTGGAAGGGCGCCGCGTCCGCTTCGTCGTGGAGGCGGAAGACGAGCGGGAAGTTGTCGCCTCCGGCACGCACGAGCGGTTCGTTATCCAGATCGCCAAGTTTGTTTCGCGGCTTGCGGCGAAGCGCGCCAGGTAGCCTTTCCGCTCATCTCACAGCCTTGAGCAATCTCTCCCGAAACTCCTTTAAGCCGATCTTTTCCGGCTTGTCTGACACGTTCGGAGGAAGAGGAGACGTTAGCCTTCCTATGACGTGACCGTCCACTACCTTCCCCCAGTACTCTCCACACCCGTCGATGAAGTAGTCCCCAGGGCGGCCCTGCTCGCCAGTCAGCTTGCTGATCGCGAAGATCCATTCCGTCTGCACCGGGAAGCCCGTCACATAGGGCCGGCACTGCGCTCCATTGTCACCCCAGATCCGGAGCCTAGACGCCTTCATGGAGCCTTTGACGACCTCTTGCACCTCGACATCCATTGCTAGATCGACGCCCCGGCTCCGTCCGTGATAGCCCAGCACCTTCGCTCGAAGGACCAGTTCTGTACCGGGGCCGACCTTCAATAAGGGACCCGCCCAGGCACAGGAACATGCCTCGCATTGGACTACGAATAGCAAAGTGAGGAGCACGGCCCAGCCAGCCGCAAATCGCGTTTTCATCTCGAATCTTCCTTCTTCACGTGATATGCCGCCAACCGCAAGGACCTTTCAACAAAACTGTAACCGGCGTTATACTGTCATCCAGCCAAAGGGGGTCTCAATGCTCGCATCCAGGGTGTCCCGCATCGTCGCCGTTTTCGCGGCCATCTCTTGCTCTGCGTTACTTGTCGCGCAAACCCAATTTGCGTCGATTCGTGGCGTTGTTCAGGATTCTACAGGCGCGGTTATTCCCAATGCCGAGCTAACGCTCACGAACATCGACCAGAACCGCCCGTGGACTACGAGGTCCAACGAATCGGGCGTCTACGTCCTTCAACAGATCCCACCGGGCAACTACCGTCTGCAAGTGGAGAAACAGGGGTTCAAACGGTTCGTTCGCGACGGCCTGATTCTCCAGGTGGCACAGATCGCCGAGATCATGGTCCCGTTGGAAGTGGGCGCGGTCACGGAGTCGATTCAAGTCTCCGCGGAAACGCCGTTGCTCGAAACCGCCAGTTCGACCCTGGGCGAGGTGGTGAACTCGCTCACCAGCCAAAATCTGCCGCTCAACGGCCGGAACGTGCTCCAACTCGTCGCGCTTACGCCGGGGATCAACGCGAATACGAACTTTTTCAATAGCGGCCAGGGAGGCGGCTCTATCAATGCCGTCGGATTCTCCGCTAACGGCGGCCGGAATGTCTCCACGGCCGTGATGCTGGACGGCTCGCCGCAAGAAGTGATGGGCTACAACCAGCCCGCCTATGTACCTTCGCCGGACGCGCTGCAGGAGTTCAAGGTGCAGACCAATTCGATGTCGGCCGAGTACGGGCGCACGGGCGGAGCCGTGATTAACATGGTTCACCGCTCGGGCACCAGTCAATTCCACGGAGTGCTTTACGAGTTCCTGCGGAACAATGCCTTCGACGCCAACGGCTTCTTCAACAATCTGAACGGCCGCCAGAAGGCGGCATTCCGCTACAACCAGTTTGGCTTCACCGCCGGCGGGCCGCTTACTCCATCGCGGCAAACGACGTTCTTCTTCGTCAACTACGAAGGCATACGGCAGCGCAACCCAGGTTCGGCCCCGTTTAGTGTGCCAATCGTGGCGATGCGACAAGGCGACTACTCACAAATCGCCAGCATTATCTATGATCCGGAGACGATCAATGCGGCGGGCGTTCGTACTCCGTTTGCGAACCAGCGCATTCCGACCGCCCGCATCAACTCCGTCGGATCGAAGATGATGTCGTTCTTCCCCGAGCCGAACCGGCCGGGCGTCATCAATAACTTCTTCTCGCAAGCCGGCAGCACGAGCAGCCGCAACAACATCTCCTTCAAGATCGACCGACGCATTTCGGACCGGCAGAACCTGTTTGGCCGGTTCTCCTGGGAAAATGGCAACAACATCGCGGCCAACCACTACAACAACGCAGCGACCAACAGTCCCGGTTTTAATGGTCTTCGCAACCGTAGCGGTACGATCGACGACTCCTACATCTTTGGTGGCTGGATATTGCACGGCAACTACGGCTACTCCTATCACGCCAACCCGCGAGGTCCGCTCGAGAACACAATCAAACCGAGTGAGATAGGGTTCCCCGCGTCTCTCGACGCCGTGGCGCAATTTCCCATTTTTCCTACGGTCACCTCCACTGGCTATGCGCAACTTGGGCCCGAGTCGAGCTACATCATCGGCAACAAGTTCGAGACGCACACTTGGGGTGGGGACGCCTCGCGCCTCTTCGGCAAGCATACGGTCAAGTTCGGCGGCACATACCGTCTGAACCGCGTGTCGAATTTCCGGCCCAACAATCCCGCCGGCAACTACACCTTCGCCGACGGCTTCACGCGGCGCACTTTCAATGCAACCGGCGGCGGCGACGCCATGGCCAGCATGTTGCTCGGGCTTCCCACGGGCGGCCAGATCCGCTCCGAGCCCGTTCTCGCCTTGCAGGTGAAGTACGCGGCCTTCTATTTTCAGGACGATTGGAAAGTGAACGACCGGCTGACGTTGAACCTCGGCCTGCGCTGGGACACCGATTTCCCGCAAACGGAGCGTTTCGACCGTGCCTCGTGGTTCGACCTTGACGCGCCACTTCCGCTCAATGTTCCCGGCGTCGCGCCCATGCGCGGAGGCCTTGTGTTCGCCGGTTCACGCACTCCTGGCGCTCCCCGCGGCGTGCGGGACCTGGACAAGAACAACTTGGGGCCGCGGGTCGGCTTCGCCTACAAAGTGAACAGCAAGGTCGTCCTCCGCTCGGGCATCGGCATTTTCTATTCGCCCACGACTGGCATCGGTCCCAACGCAACCAACGCCGGGGCGCTCGGCTTTAACGCCCTCACTCCCTTCACATCGAGTATCGATGGCGGCCGCACGCCCTACACCACGCTCAGTAATCCATTTCCGGATGGATTCATCCCTCCGGAAAACGGACAAAACGGTCTGCTGAGCTTTCTCGGCCAGGGCATAAATGGCAACTTCCGATACGACCGCGTCCCCTATACCGTGCAATGGAATTTCAACGTGCAATACGAGCTTCCCGATAGCATGTTGTTCGACGTAGCCTATGCGGGCAACTCGGGTGTCAAACTGCAGGCAAACACGAACTTCAACCAGATTCCCGATTCCGCGCTCGCGTTAGGCGACGGGCTCAACACCGTGGTCGCGAATCCATTCTTCGGCTATGTTCCCGCAGCAACCAACATCGGCCGCAACACAACGACCCGCGGGCAACTCCTGCGCCCCTACCCGTGGCTCACCGGACTCACGCAACAATGGGGCACAATGGCCCACTCTTCCTACCACGCCTTGCAGACCAAGTTCCGCAAGCGCTATACGAGCGGGCTGCAGTTCCTGGTCGCCTACACATTCTCGAAAACGATGGATGATGTGAGCTCGGTGGCGGGCTTCCTAGGCGATCAGAACCCCGGTTATACCAATAACAACCGGCGCGATCTCGATCGCTCCATCTCGGCTTCGCACATCCCGCACAACCTCGTCTTCAATTACCAGTGGGACCTGCCGTTCGGGAAGGGAAAGAAATTCCTGAATCAGGGGGGCGTGGTCAACCACATCGTCGGCGGATGGAATTTGAGCGGCATCACGTCGCTCCAATCCGGCTCGCCGATCTCCATCGATTCGCGCGTCAACACAACGGCATCTCAAGGTGGCGGGCAGCGGCCCAACTCGACAGGCATTTCCAGCAAATCCTCCGGTTCGACCAAGGAGCGTATCAACGGGTGGTTCAACAACGCCGCCTTCGTCGATGCGCCGCCATATGCCTTCGGTAACGTCGGACGCTTCCTCCCGGACAACCCCGGCCCGCCGCTCCACAACTGGGACGTCTCACTCCTGAAGGACTTCGGTTTCACCGAGCGCTATCGTCTCCAATTCCGCGCCGAGCTATTCAACGCCTTCAACATCGTGAACTTCCGCAATCCGGCCATCACGTTCGGACAGCCCAATTTCGGCGTGATTACGGCCACCGACCCGGCACGGGTGATTCAGTTTGGGTTGAAGTTCTACTACTGACCGGCAATTCTGCGTCTCAAGCCGCTGTTGGCGTGCCGTCCGGATAGACGAGAACGAGGTCGTGATCGAGCGTAACTTCCCGGCCGTCGCGGAGCATGGCCTTCGCGTGGATCGTAAACGCACCCCAACTGGAGGTTTCCAGGCGGAAATTCGTGCTCCGGTCGCACACCTCTCTCACAGGGTGGTGGAACGTTGGATGCAGGATGTAAACGACGTGGTCGACCAAGTCGAGGTCCTGCGGCTCGCCATCGAGCCAAACGGACCATCGCCATCGATCATTTCCCATGTATTCCTGGGCTTGTTGAATCGAGAGTGCCACAGCTATTCCTTTACCTGTACATCCACAGTATCCACCGATTCGTAGTCGGAGCGCCATCTCCGTCCGCGTGTGGAGACGGTGATTCGGACCAGATCGCCTCGCGCAATGCCGCGGAGCTTCATGCATAACGCACCCTTGATGGGGTAGACTTGCGCCCGCTCGGCGGGCAATAGGGTGGTACCGCGTAAGATTTGAAAGGAACACTCGAATAATGGATCGTCCAACAGCGCGCCGATTTGATCCGCGGCCGCGATCGGCCCTAACCGAATCGTCGTGACGTTAGCCAAATCATGGAAGCGCCGGAGTGCCTCCCCAATCTTCACGAGGCACGCGGCCCGATCCACCTCCAGGTAATCGATCCGCTGTGCATTAACGGCGTCGAGAATGCCGCCTGGAGAATCCACTCCGTCTTCGCGAACCTCGACCCAGGGAATCGGAGGCACTTGAACATGGGCGGTTGTCAGTTCCTGAACGACCCACGGGTGCGTCCGGTATCGATCCGGCGGGACCAGGTCTCTGCGTGTGGTGAACCCAATCATGGCATCCGCCGACCGAATCGACTTGATCACCTCGTCGGACAACGCGCCGCCATATACGGCCTTGCCATGGACAACTTCGCATCCAAATGCGACCACGAGGGGGAACACCAGCTCTTCGATCCACTTGTCACGCTCGTTGTAGCCATATCCGACGAAGATCCTCACAACCGCACCAGCGTACCGCTCCACACGCCTTCGTGCTTCCTGCCCACGATTAACGACTCTTCCGTGCCCGTACTGGCTGCTACGACCCGGCCATCTTCGGACCAAATAGCGCTCTTGCCCGCGGATTGCTCTCCCCCGGTCATGCCGCTGTAGTTCGCCATCAGCACGGCCATCTTGTGCCGCCTTGCATAGTCCTCCAGCAGAGGCACCTTCCGCGCATAGCCAGCCGCATCGATCATGACGCCCGCCGCATACACATTAGCTCCGCGCGCCGCCGCGCTTGCCGCGTGCTCTGCAAACGATGCGTCCCGGCATATCGCCAGTCCCACGGTAGCCTCGCCCACGTGAAATACCTCGCCACCTGGCCCGGGGACGAACGCGGCCAACTCACTCTCATGGACGTGCACTTTGGTATGAATCAGCACGGTGCCATCCGGGCGAATCGCAAACGCGGCGGCATGCACATCGCCGTTCAGGTTCGGCACAGGCGCACCAACCACCACAGTCATTTCAGTGCGCGCCGTGAACTCCCGCAAGCAGTCGAGCGCCGCGCTGTCCGGGTCGATCGCGTTTGCCTGCGCCAGAGTGAGCTCATATCCAATCAACGACAATTCCGGAAATACGAGCAGTTGCGCTCCGTGCTCCGCCGCAAGGGCGCAGAAGCGCAGGTGATGCTCGATGTTCCGCGCTACGTCTCCGGGGATCGAAGCCGATTGCGCCGCCGCAATAGTCAGGCTCATAAGCCGAGTGTACTGCCGCCATTACATCCCCGTTCCTGCCATCGTTCTTCCTGCCTACGATCAATGCGCTCCTGCTGACGCGCTCGCGCCAGCAGTGATGACGCGTTCGAATGGCGTAGCGATAACATGTTCGGGAAGTGATTACCTTCATTGGAATTGACTTGGCGTGGCGTGGCGACAAGAATCCATCGGGCGCCGCCGTGCTGCGTGGGGGTGAACGCGGTGCGGAACTAGTGGAGGTTGCAGCGCCGCTTCATGGCGCTGATGTCTTGGCGTTTATACGGAGTCACTTGACGGAGCGCGCGGTCGTGGCCATCGACGCGCCTCTGATCATTCCCCAACCGACCGGTCAACGTAGGTGCGAAACGCTGGTAGGAAATCGGTACGGCGCACGTCACGCATCGTGCCACTCATCAAATCAAACGCTGTATCCAAACGCTGCGAGCGTTCATCTCGCAATTGAACTGTTACAGGATGGTTTCTGTCACGCTCCAGCGAATGATGGTGCCCGGCTGATGCTTGAGGTATATCCACATGCCGCATTGGTCGAGCTATTTGCGCTGGAGAAGACCATAAAGTACAAGAAAGGAAGTGTCGCGTCGAAACGGAGGGGGCTGGTGCAATTGCAGGGCATAGTATCCCATTTCACGACTGCGGATCCACCCGTGCTATCCACACCGGCACTGCAGGCATTCATTTCCACCGGCCTGGAGAATCTGTCGGGTCGACTGCTGAAGGATTATGAGGACGCGATAGACGGCCTCATCTGCGCTTATTTGGCTTACTACTATTGGCGATGGCGCTCGTCTCGCACGGAAACCTTCGGTGCTGTGGGAACGGGGTACATTGTGAATCCCAGTTGTTCCCTGACGCCATGAAGTTGAAGGCGAAGTTGAAACGTACACGTCATTCATAACCTACCCGACCGCTTAGCCCCGCGGTACGGTAGGCTCAAACAACGGTCATCTATACTGTAAGCGGATAACCATGGCAAAGGACTACATAGAGGAGCGCAACGGTGGTTACTATATCGCCGGCACCCGCATATCTCTGGACTCGGTCGTCTATGCCTACTTGCGCGGTGAATCTTCGGAGGGAATAGCGGAGTCCTTCCCCGCCTTGAGCATGGAACAGGTCTTCGGCGCTCTCACGTACTACGCCGCCAATCGCGAGGAAGTAGATCGGTATCTCAGCGCGGGTCGAGTTGAATTTGAAGCGCTTCGCCAAGAGTGGCGAAGGAATCACCCGGCGCTCTACCAGAAGTTGGTGGAGGCCCGCCATCGAACTCAAGTGCCTGGTGCATGAGACCTCGATTTCAAGCGGACGCCGACTTCAATCACAAAATCGTAGTTGGCCTTCGCAGGCGAGAACCTGCTGTCGACATCATCGGCGCTGGGGATGGCGATTTGATTGGGCTCCCCGACCCGGAGGTCCTTCGCATTGCATCGGAAGCGGATCGAATTCTGGTATCGCATGACCGTAAGACTATGCCCGGGTACTTCGCAAGCTTCATTCAGACCCGGTCAAGTTCTGGCCTGCTTATCTTGTCCCAGGATTTGGACATTGGCGCCGCAATCGAAGATCTTATCCTGGTATGGGCAACGACTGATTCCAGCGAATGGGTGAATCGGGTGGGGTATCTGCCGCTTTAGGCCGCCCGCCAAAGGCCTCCGTTCCTGCCATCATGTAATGAATGCGCATCGGGCTTGTTTCGATCGTTCGCGCCTGGTTCCAGGCCGTGGCCGAGCTACGCCGCCGCAAGCGCCAGGGCCTGCCTATCGAGCCCATAACCGTTCCGTTGCGAACCAGACAGGAGAGCTCTCGATGAAGAAGCTGCTCATTTTTGCCGGAATCACCGCCGCCTTGGCCGCACCCCCAGCCGCTGCTCCGCCCACCACCGTGAAGACGCCTGTTGAAGAGACGATCCACGGCGTTAAGGTCGTCGACAACTACCGCTGGCTCGAAGATCAGGACTCCCCCGAAACACGAGAGTGGTTGCATGCGCAGATCGCCCACACGAAGTCCGTTCTTTCGCAATATCCAGGCCGTGATGCTCTGATGAAACGGGCCACCGAACTAAACCGCACCGAAGCGCTCACCACGCCTTCGCAACGCAATGGCCGCTACTTCTTCCGCCGCCGGACGGCCGATCAGGAACAGCACGTTGTCATCACGCGCCAGGGCATCAACGGCAAAGATGAAATCCTGCTCGACCCTTCGCTGTTCAGCAAGGACCCTAACACGTCCGTCGTGATCGAGGACGTGTCCCTCGACGCCGCACTCATCGCCTACGGTATTCGCGAGGGGGGCAAGGACGAAGTCCGAGTCCGCTTCCGGCAAGTTGCGACAAAAGAGGATTTGCGCGATGAACTCCCCGAGGCGCGCTACATGAGTGTCTCCATCAAGCCGGACAAGTCCGGTTTTTACTACGCCACCAGCGGCGACGACAAACCGCGCATCTACGAGCGCAACTTCGACGAGAAGGGTCCAGGCCACGAAATCTTTGGCCAGGGCTATGTCGCAAAGCATCTGATGTACACCTTCCTGAGTGACGATGGCCGCTGGCTCGTGATTGTCGTCATCGAAGGTTCAGCCGCCGACAAGGTGGAAGTGTTTTTCAAAGACGTAAAAGCGAATGGCGTCATCAAACCGCTTATTACCGGTATCGCGGCACGCTTTGAGGCGCAGCCGGCGGGCGATCGCTTCTTCGTGCTTACAAACTACAAAGCGGCCCGTAACCGAATTGTCGAAATCGATCCCGCCAAGCCGGCGCCCGAGAATTGGCGCGAGATAGTGCCTGAACAGAAGTACGTCATGGATGGCTTCGCGGCCATCGGTGGCCGCCTAGTCGTTCTCGCACTCGAGGACGTGAAGTCACGCCTGCTCGCCTATATGCCCAACGGCAAACTCGAGCGCGAAATTCCGCTTCCCGCCATCGGCTCGGTGGCCAGCTTGAACGGCGAATGGGACAAGCCGGAGGTATTCTACGCGTTCACCTCGTTCCACATTCCGCAAACCATCTACCGCGCCGACCTCGCCGCCAAAACTGAAACCATTTGGAATCGCACGAAGCTGCCGATCGATTCCGATCAACTGGAGTTGAAACAGGCGTTCTATTCGTCCAAAGACGGCACGAAGATTCCCATGTTCCTTCTCCACAAAAAGGGACTCAAACTCGATGGTTCCGCGCCCACCCTTCTCACCGGATATGGCGGTTTCACGGTCAGCAACACGCCCGCGCTCTCCGTTACAGCCGTAATGTGGGCCGAAGCGGGTGGCGTGTTCGCCCTGGCCAATCTGCGCGGAGGCGGCGAGTACGGCGAAGAGTGGCACAAGGCCGGAATGCTGGCCAACAAGCAGAACGTGTTTGACGACTTTCTCGCCGGCGCCGAGTACCTCATCGCAAGCAAGTACACAAATCCGAAGAAGCTCGGCATTTACGGCGGCAGTAATGGCGGACTCCTGGTTGGCGCGGCCATGGTGCAACGCCCCGAACTCTTTCAGGCCGTCGTGTGTGCCGTGCCGCTGCTCGACATGCTGCGCTACGACAAGTTTCTCGTCGCGCGATTTTGGGTTCCCGAGTATGGCAGCGCCGAAAACGCGGCGCAGTTCCCTTATTTGTTGAAGTACTCGCCCTATCACAGCGTCAAGAAGGGGACGAAGTTCCCTGCGGTCATGTTCAAAAGCGGCGACGGCGATACGCGCGTGGCGCCCCTCCATGCGCGCAAGATGACCGCGCTGGTGCAGGACGCTACCTCCTCCGATCGGCCCGTAATTCTTCTCTATGACCTCAAGGCGGGTCATTCCGCCGGCATGGGCGTCACGCAGAAAATCGAAGAGACCGCCGACATCATGCAGTTCCTCTCCGGCCAGTTGGGACTGGCGGTGCGCTAGGCGTGTTCTCCCACCGCCTGGCCTGGGACACTGCGCCAAACGCCTACTCCCGCACCGTTGCGGAGCATCGCGCCTTGGGGCGCCCACTCATCGATCTCACCGAATCCAACCCTACGCGCGCCGGGCTCGTCGACGCCAAGCTCGATCCGCTCACCGACACGCGCGCGCTACAGTACGACCCCGAAGCGTGGGGCCTCCATGCCGCGCGGGAAGCCGTTGCCGCCTATTACGATCACGGCGTCGATCCCTCGCGCATCCTGCTCACTGCCAGCACGTCGGAGGCCTATTCCTACCTGCTGCAGCTGCTTTGCGATCCCGGCGACGAGTTTCTCGCCCCGCGCCCCAGCTATCCGTTGTTTGAATTTCTCGCCGGGCTCCAGAACGTCGCCGTGCGCCAATATCCGCTGCACTATCACGAAGGCTGGTGGCTCGATCTGGCGTCGCTCGAAGAGTGCATCACGCCGCGCACGCGCGCGGTCATCGTGGTCAGCCCCAACAATCCCACCGGCAATTATTTGCACCACCCCGGCGCACTTGCCGAACTGTGCGCCCGCCATTCGCTCGCACTCATCTGCGACGAGGTCTTCCGAGACTTCGCACTCGAATCCGCGCCAGGTTCCACCACAGCGTATCCCGATGGCCCCTGCCTGAGCTTTACTCTTAGCGGCCTGTCGAAAGTGTGCGGCCTTCCGCAGATGAAGCTTGGCTGGACCGTGCTGGGTGGTCCGCGCGATCTTGTCGCCGATGCTTCGCATCGTCTGGAACTGATCGCCGATACATATTTGAGTGTCAGCGCCCCCGTGCAGTACGCTGCAACGCAATGGCTCGGCGGGCGTCACACTTATACGGAGGCCACACGTGCCCGCTCGCTCGCCAACCTCGATTCGCTCCGCCGCCATGGACTGGCTCCGCTTCGTGTCGAAGCCGGTTGGTACGCGTGTCTGCGCCTGCCCGCAACGCATTCGGAGGAACAATGGATGACCTCTTTACTCGACGATGAAGTCCTCGTGCAGCCGGGCTTTTTTTACGATTTTGAAAGCGAACCCTGGGCTATCGTGAGCCTGATCACGCCGCCTGCTCGATTTGATCAAGGTCTGGAGCGCCTTCTTGCCTGCATCAACAGGGTTGCTTGAACGATGCCTGCGCGGCGAGATGCGCCCGGACATCATGCTCGCCCAGATCGAGGAGCTTGAGCCCGAAGTGCAGGCTTGGGTCGAAGTCGCCCCACGCGACGCGGGTTTCGGAGCTCTCTCGGGCGTTCCGTTCGGAGTCAAAGACATCATCGAAACCGAGGGCATGGCCACTGAATACGGTTCGCCTCTCTTCAAAGGCCGCAAGGGTTCCGCCGACGCCGCCATCGTTTCGCACTTTTGCGGCCTCGATGCCACGCTGTTTGGTAAGACGCACACCACCGCATTTGCGTTTTACGACGCCGCACCGACGCGCAATCCCAACGCGCCGGGCCGCACTCCGGGGGGCAGCTCCAGCGGTTCTGCCGCAGCCGTCGCCGCGCAAATGGCCGCCTTCGCCATCGGCTCACAGACACAAGGCTCCGTAATTCGCCCCGCATCCTTCTGCGGCGTTTGTGGCTTCAAGCCCGGTTACGGCGTACTTCCACTGGAAGGCGTGTTGCCGTTCGCTCCGACGCTCGACACGGCGGGCCTGTTCACGGAAACCGCGCGCGACATGCAACTACTCTGGTGCGCGATGGGCCACGCCATGAGCGATCCTCCGCCGCTGCGCGCCGCAATCCCTATCTCGGGCTTCGATGCCGAGGAGCCGATGACGCAAGCCCTCGGCGCCGCCGCGACTCAACTCACTTCGCATGGTTGGCAAATCGAGACGGTCGACATGCCTGAGCCGTTTCTCAGGGCGGGAGCCGCCGTCGTCGTCATTAACCGTTATGAAGGCGCACGCACCCACGAGGCCATGTGGCGCGAACATGGCCCGGCCGTTGGAGTAAAACTCGCCGCCCTCATCGAACACGGCCTCGCCACGCCTGAAGAGGAGTACCGCGCGGCTCTGGCCGTTCTCGCCGCCGCACGCGAATCGATGGAAATGTTTTTTGAGAAATGGCCGCTCGTGCTCACACCCGCGGCGCCGGGCCCCGCTCCGCTCGGTTATGAATCCACCGGCGACCCGCGTATGAACGCGCCGTGGACCGGCATCGGCGTTCCCGCGATGACCGTCCCCATGCCGTGCGAGGGGCCCCCGCTAGGCTTGCAAATAACATGTGGGAAGAGCAAGGAATCGGCGCTTCTCGCGGCCGCCGTCAACGCCGCGAGCGTACTCTAACGGAAATCCACCACCCAATCCCGTAACGGAACCTCATTCTTGTGCTCGACGCGCTCCTTCTTGAACGCGTCAATCACGAAGGGTATTCCATCGCCGCCCATTAGCTGGCGATCATCCCCGATCTGAAAATGCAGATGCGGCTCCGTGCTGTTGCCGGAGTTGCCAACGAGTCCGAGCACTTGGCCGGCCTTCACGCGATCGCCGGGCTTCACGCGAATCGAGCTGGGCTGCAAATGCGCGTAGAAGGCGTAACGGCTCTTTCCGAGATCGAGCACCACCTGATTGCCGCCCACCGTCTCCCATGTCATCGGCACGGCGTGCGCAGTTGTCGGCGTGTTGTCCGGGATCCCGTCTTTCACCGACAGCACTGTTGCGGCGCCGACGGCGAGCGCCTCAGCGCCGTAGCAGCGGTAGCTATTATTCGCCTTCGCATCACCCGAGTGGGTCTCACCTTTCTCGTTCACTTGTAGGAAATCGATGGCCCAACGTTGAGGCACGATCGCTCTTCCTGCGTATGGCATCAGGCCCCGGCGGTGGTGCGTGCTCGCATCGGGCCCATTCAAAGCCCTCCAACCCGCGCCGCGCAAAGGAGGCTGGATGACCAGTTCGTTCGCGCGAACCGGAGTTGGGCCCGTTAGCAACTCCTCTTCCTTGCCCCCGCTGTGGAATCGGATGCGATGAATGAACTGCTTCGGCAGCCCGGTCCCTGAAAGGAACAAGAACACCACTGAACGCCGGCTCGGAGCGATATGCCGCCGGTCCCTATTATTCGGGTTGGAGCCTAGAATCGATTGCTCCAGCGCATCGCCTTCGATGGTGAAGCCGGACGACTCGGCGGTGGGCGCCACCACGATTGAAGTTAATACCATATCGTTCGAGGACCAGTTCGTAAGGTGCATCTCGTATGCCAGCCGGTAGCGGCCATCTGCCAGCACCGCGATAGGCGGCGAAGGGACCTCCACAATCATCGGCAGCGTGGCGCCATCCGGTGCGCCCGAAAGATCCTGAGCCCACGCGCGGCAGACAACGAACACGGCAAGGCAAACGGCGAAACGCATCCCGTCAGAATACGCAATCCTTCCCTCCTCTGTGGCACAATCATTATCCGGGTGACAATCATGAAAAAATTTGTATCGACAACGCTGATCGCCGTCTTCGCACTAGCGATCGGATATGGAGTGGGCCACATGGATGCCAAAACATCGCGCGTATACGAGCTGCGCACGTACACCGCCGCCGAAGGTAAGCTCGACGCACTGCATGCACGCTTCCGCGATCATACGCTGAAGATTTTCGCCAAGCACGGCATGAAGAACATCGCCTACTGGGCGCCCACTGACGCTCCACTCAAGTCGAACACGCTTATCTATGTCATTTCGCATGAGAGCCGCGAAGCGGCCAAGAAGAGCTGGGACGCCTTTCGCGTCGATCCCGAGTGGATTAAGGCTCGCGACGCCAGCGAGGTTAACGGCAAGCTCACCGCCAAGGTCGAATCGGTGTTCATGGATGCGACCGACTATTCACCCATGAAATAATGCGCCGCCGCGACTACCTGTCGGGCGCCGCCGGTTTGCTTCTATCAGGTTGTTCCGGCGAACCGCCCGCGCAGATTTATCTTCACAACGCGCGTATCTGGACCGGCGATCCCAAACTGCCCTGGGCCGGCTCGATGATCGTGCGCGAGGGGCGCATTGTAGCCTTCGATGAGAAAGCCCAGGCCGACACGGTGATCGATGCGGGAGGCGCCACCGTCACTCCCGGCTTCATCGACTCTCACGTGCACGCCTTCGAAGCTGGCGCGCGGCTCAAACAGGTGCAGCTGCGCGAGTGCCACAGCAAGGAAGAGTTCGTGCGCAAGATCGGCAACTTTGCCGCCGACTCTCCGCGCGGCGAGTGGATTTTGGGCGGCGATTGGGACCACCAGATGTGGGGCGGCGAGCTGCCCGATAAAGCCTGGATCGACGCGATGACCGTCAATCACCCCGTTTGGGTCACACGCCTGGACGGCCACATGGGTCTCGCCAACTCGCCCGCACTCCGCGTGGGCAACATCAATCGCAATACGCCCGATCCTCCCGGCGGCATCATTGTTCGCGGCGCCGATGGTGAGCCCACCGGCATCCTGAAGGACAATGCGATGCCGTTGCTCACGCGCTCCGTTCCGCAGCCCTCGGAGATGCAGCGGAGCATCGCGCTCGACGCCGCAATGACCTATTTACTCGAGCGCGGCGTTACCGGAATTCACCACATGGGGTCCTTGGAAGATCTCGATATCCTCAACAACTTCCGCAAGGAAGGCCGCCTGCGCCTGCGCGTGTACGCCGCCGCCCCGCTTAGCCGGTACAAGGATACGCAGGAGTGGATTAAGACTAATGGCCGCGGTGACTCCTGGATGAAGCCCGGCCTGGTGAAGGGCTTCGTCGACGGTTCGCTGGGCTCCCACACTGCCGCCATGGAAGAGCCATTCACAGATGTGCCCAAAGACCGTGGCCTGATGGTGACCAATGAGTACGAGCTCTACGATTGGGTGAGAGGCGCCGACTTGGCCGGCCTGCAACTCGCGGTGCACGCCATCGGCGATCGCGCCAATCGCATGTTGCTCGACACCTATGAACGGGTCGCCAAAGAGAACGGCGAACGCGACCGCCGGTTCCGCGTCGAGCACGCCCAACATCTGCGCCCTCAGGATGTCGCGCGATTCGCGACGCTTGGCGTCATCGCCAGCATGCAGCCGTACCACGCCATCGACGACGGCCGCTGGGCGACTCGCGCGATCGGCCCCCAGCGATCCAAGACCTCCTATGCTTTCCGCGGTCTGCTCGACGCCAAGGCGCGGCTGGCCTTTGGCAGCGACTGGTTTGTCGCTCCGCCATCGCCGGTCGACGCCCTTTATGCCGCGGTGACGCGACGCACGATCGACGGCCTCAATCCGGGCGGCTGGGTCGCCGAGCAACGCATTCAACTCGAAGAGGCCGTTCGCGTGCATACCGCAGGGTCCGCCTACGCCGGATTCCAGGAAGGAATCACCGGCACTCTCTCGCCCGGGAAACGCGCCGACTTTGTCGTGTTCGACCGTGATATCGCCAAGGAGCCCGCGGAAAAATTACCGGACGCACGCGTGAGGTTCACCGTCGTCGAGGGCCGCGTAATGTATTCGCGCGTATAACCCCTTACTCGCGCAGAAACACGAGCGACTTCACCTGGATTGCCGTTTTCTTCGGCCGGATCACGACTGTTTCCAAATCCTCCACCGCGCCGTCGAATGCGGCTTGCACCGACGCCACCTCAGCTTCCATCTCCGCCTGCAGATCGGCCAGTTGTTGCCGCACACGATCGAGATTTCCCGCCGCCATCTCCACGTCTCCCGACTGTTGCTTGGAACGGCCATAGCTCTTCGCCGCCGTTCCCAAACCGCCAAGGCTGGACCTCTTCGCGCCACCCAACAGCACACCCAGCAGGCCTTTGGCGATGTCGACACCCATGCTCACCTTTTGCTGGCTCGCCTGTTCCTGCTCTCGTTGCACGGCCTGTTCGGCGCGGTGCGCGCGGTCTTCGAGCACGGCAATCTTCGGCGCATACTTCGCTCGCAGGCGCGTCACCTCGCGGTCGCGCTCTTCGCGTGCCAACTGCTGTAAGTGGAGGCGGAAGTCGCGCTCGTTTTCTCCAGGCTGCGAGCTCACTTTGTACTTGCTGCTACGGAAAATCTCCAGCGTCTGGCTATTGGCGAGCCACGTCGTGTACTCGCGCTGCCACTTCGTCAACAGATTCGCCGGGACGGGATCGCCATCGGCATTCACGTCCGTTTCTTCGGCCTCGTCCCACTTCGGCAGATTCGTGTTGCCCGCGATGCCAGTGCAATGGGCGACCATGCGTTCCTGGTCGACCTTGTTCTTCGTGTCACTGAACCGCAACGTCGCCGCGCCCGCCACTCGCTTCTCGCCGCTCTCAGTGGGCGCCGCCGTGGGCGCCTTTGCCGGTGCTCCTTGAGTCGTGGCTGCGGGAGCCGGAGCCAACTGTTTGATCTGCTGCCTCGTCAACGGCCCACGCAAGTACGACATCGCCCAGCGTGTCTCGAACACGGTTGGGGCATCGTCGTGCACATTATTCATCAAAAACACGCGGCTTCCCAGCCCGGCCAAAATTTGTTCCATCCTGCCGCGATCGAACTTCGCTCCCGCCGTGGTCGTCGCACCTTCCAGTCCTTCGAGCACACGCTCTTTGTCGCGCTCAGTTTGCAGCCGTCCGATGAACCATGTGCCTGCGTTGGCCAATCCCTTGTAGTCCAAATCGACAGGGTTCTGTGTCGCCAGCACCACGCCCAACCCATACGCTCGCGCCTGTTTCAACAACGTCAGCAGCGGCATCTTTGAAGGCGGATTTGCGACCGGAGGAAAATATCCGAAAATTTCGTCCATGTAGAGGATCGCCCGCAGACTCGTCGTGCCTGCCTGTTGGCGCATCCACGCCAGCGTGTTGTTTAGCACCAGTGCCACGACGAACATACGTTCGGCGTCGGAAAGGTGCGCGATCGAGATGATCGCCACCCGCGGCTTTCCCTGCGGTGTGTAGAGCAAGCTGCCCACATCGAGCGGCACGCCCTCCATCCATTGTGAAAATCCCGGCGACGCGAGCAGGTTGTTCAACTGCATCGCCAGCCTCATGCGGTCCTTTGACGGATAAAAGGACTCCAGCTCCAGCACGCCCACGCGCTCAAACGGCGGCGACTGCACCTGCTGAATCAACTGCCCCAACTCAAGGCTCGCGCCGTCGCGCCACGTCGCGTCGAGAATGTTCGAAATCAGGATGTGCTCGCGGCTTTGAATTGGGTCCGCTTCCATGCCCAGCAATCCCAGCAACGATGTCGCCGTGGCTTGAATGCGCTCCGTGTAGATCTCGCGGTCTTCGGCCGCTGCACCCGTGGGCGCGTCAAACGACTTCAGCACACTGATCGGAATTCCTGCGTTCGAGCCCGGCGTGTAAATGGCAAATTCAGCCGCGTTGCGCAGCATACGGATGCGGTCGCCCGACTGCCCCCACTGCGCCAAGCCCTTCGACCACAGCTCGGCTTGTTGTTTGGGATACTCCGCCGCTGGAATGCCCTTGCGCGCCGCGTCGTCCAAATTCACCCAGGGGGCAAAATCCTCCGGCCGCAGATCGGGAAACGTCAGCAATAGATTTGAGAGATCGCCCTTCGGATCGATGATCAGCGCGGGAATGCCGTCAATGGCTGCCTCTTCCAGCAATCCGATGCAGAGGCCCGTCTTGCCACTGCCGGTCATTCCTACGCACACCGCATGAGTTACCAGGTCGCGCGAATCGTACAGCAGCGGCTCCGGTTTCTGCTGCTTCGTTGCAGGGTCATACTCGCGACCAAGATAAAAGACACCAAGTTTCTCAAAGTCCATCCGAATCGTCCTTCAAGCTATCCAAGATAACGCGCGTGTGTTCACCCAGCATCGGTGGCCTGCGGTAACGCGCGGCAGCGCCGGCAAAACTCGCCGGATGCGCCATCGTGGTCGCCGTAAACTCGGAGTCGCCAAATGATGCGATCCGTCCACCGTGCTCTTCCAATTGATCGAGAATGGCTCCGACCTTCGACACCGGAGCGCAAGGGACTTCGTGCCGCTCCAGGGCCGCAAGCGCATCGGCGCAGGTCCACTCCCGCAATGCTGTCTCTATCTCTGCCACCAACGCCTCGCGATTCTCGTTGCGACGTACGTTGGTTTCGAATCTCCAGTCCGCCAGCCAATGTGGTTTATCGAGCGCGCGGCACAGCCGCTGCCACAATCGTTCGTTCGGCGCACCCAACACGATCGCGCCGTCCGCGCAGCGGAACACCTGGTAGGGCACGATGTTGGGCTGCGCTGTACCTACCTGCGGCGGTTCCTCGCCCTTCATCAGGTACGCCGCCGTCTGTGGCGCCATCGCCGCAAGCATGCTCTGCAATAGGTTCACCTCGATGCGGCGCCCCTTGCCAGTCCGTTCGCGCTCATATAAAGCCGCGAGAATCGCCTGTTCGGCAAACAGCCCCGTCAGCACATCCGCCACGGGAAACGCCGCCTTCACGGGATCTCCGCCTGGCGGCGCGCTCGTGTGCATGAATCCCGACAACGCTTGCACCATCAGATCGTAGCCGGGCCTGTCGTGCCACGGACCGCTTTGTCCAAAACCTGATATGGAACAGTACACAAGGCCGGGGTTCTTCGCGCTCAACTCGTCGTACCCGATCCCCAAACGGCCGGCCACGCCTGGACGAAAGTTCTCCATCGCGACATCGGCGTTGTGCGCGAGCGTCCGCGCCGCGGCGCGCCCCTCACTGGACTTCAAATCAAGCTCGATGCTTTCCTTGTTGCGATTTACAGAAACAAAGTACGTGCTCCAGGCGCGTCCGCTCGAATCCTCCACGAATGGCGGACCCCACTCGCGTGTCTCATCTCCTCGCCCCGTCTCTTCCACTTTGATCACGCGCGCGCCTAAATCGCCCAACATCATCGTGCAATACGGGCCCGCCACGGCCCGCGAAAAATCCAGCACGACCAAACCTTGTAGTGGCATGCCCTCTGAATGGATCACCACGCCATTATCGCTACAATCTACCCATGCGGCCTATAGCTTTGCTGCTTGCAGCTCTGCCTCTTCTTGCGCAACCCACCGTCGAACAGTATTGGGAGAAGAAACTCCTAAAGGACCTCCGCGACTACGCCGGGAAACTCGACGGTGTGGTCGGACTCGCCGCCATCGATCTCACGAGTGGCCGTACGCTCTGCTTTCAGTGCGAGGTGCAGTTTCCCACGGCGAGCTCGATCAAGATCCCCATCCTGATCGGCATGTTCCGCGCGATGCGAAACGGCGAATTCAAAATCGAGGACAAGCTCACGTTGGAGAAAAAGGACATCGCCGGTGGCAGCGGCCATCTCAACCCAACCATCGAGAAGGGACCGCTCACGCTCACCGTGCGCGAGTTGATGACGGCGATGATCGAGACCAGCGACAACACCGCCACCAACCGCTGCATACGCATGGTCGGCATGGACCGCGTAAACCGTCTTCTCGACGAACTCGGCTTCCGCGCCGTCCGTCTTCAGCGCGTGATGATGGACTCCGAGGCCGCGCTCGCCGACCGCGAGAACATCGCCTCGCCCATCGAGATGGCGCGCCTCGTCGAAATGCTGTACCGCGACACTGCCGCCCCGCCCGAGGACTGCAAGGCAATGCTCGACATCATGCGCCTGGTTAAAGGAGGCATGAACAAGGCACTCCCCTCCGGCGTCGACATCGCCTCCAAAACCGGCGGCATCCCCGGCGTAAAAAATCAAGTGGGCGTCATCTACCTCAAGAACCGCCCATTTGTCCTGAGCATTTACGGCACATACCTCGGCGACCCGAAAGTGGACCCCGTCGAAGACCTCACTCGGCTTGCGTTCCGTTACTTTGAACGGCTCTCGCGCGCGAATAAGTACGGGCACCTGGCGCGGTAAATCGCCTACCAGCTCATGC
>Ga0075421_100002299_pt1 | contig 22745 bp, 8 predicted proteins | sample SoiMetdeltSBSDD5_FD_75292 | JGI IMG/M metagenome (GOLD analysis project Ga0075421, IMG submission 75292) | Bulk soil microbial communities from a Populus tree surrounding site in Tennessee, USA - Soil MetaG P. deltoides SBSDD5 | ecosystem: Environmental > Terrestrial > Soil > Tree plantation...
ACGCCGCTGCGTCATCGAGCCGGTCGTACACGTGGTAGGCGGGCATCTCCGCGGCGTTGGCCGTCTGCAACCGGCCGAAGTCGTGTGTCCGGCCGTTGCCCAGCTCGTCCCGGGTGGCGGTGCGGAACACGTACGGGTCGTTGTCGTGGTCTTCCACTTTGAACTGGCCGCTCTCGGTCACCGCACGGACGTAGACGTCCTGCCCGCCCAGGCCGCCGATGCTGTCCCGGTTGTCGAAGCACTCCCGGTAGTTGCCGTTTCCGTCGGTGAGTCCCACCACGAGCAGGTCATCGCCGCCGATGTCGTCGTCCCACGCCTGAAACTGCAGGTTCTTGGAGCTGTGGGTGACGCCGTTGTTGTCCTGGTAGACGAAGCCGCCGGTGACGCAGGAGATCGCCTGTATGCCCCGTGTGTCATCCGGGACCGGGGGGGCCGGCGTAGGCAGTCCTCTGGTGCTTCCCGGCACGTAGGGCAGGTGCGGGCTGGTTGGCCGGACACCGTATTGGCCGGCACCGGCACCGCCGCCGCGTCACCCACGGGCATGCCGAAGAGCGATGTCTCGGGCATCGCGCCGATGGTCAGCGGCGCGTGCACCTCATCGCCGAGAGCCGAGCCGATTGCCGGCGTGGCACGCACGCGTAGCACCGTCGACCCGACCCGGACCGCGGTCACCACCGCCCGGAAGGTCTGCGACCGGCCCGCTTCGAGGTTGAGCAACGCCGTCGCCGTGCTGCTCACCCCGTAGTCGCTGGGCACCATGGAGGTACGGCGCGCGACCTGGAAGCCGTCCGGTACGCTGCGCCAGCGCAACAAGTCCGAAAGGTCGAGCTGGACCTATACACGATCCAGGTCAACCTGGGAAGTGACGTCGACCGACAGGCCCGCGTCCGCGCCCACCGCAGGGGCGTGATCGAACCTGGCGCTGATCGACAGGCAACGCGACCACTCGCTGCCTGCTTTCGCGGCGCACTGCGGTGCCGCGACCGTCGCGATGTCCAGTGGGGTCGTCGGCTGGCTTGGCAGGGCGGTCGAGGTTCCCGCCGACGTCACGATCAGAGCCGCAGTCGCGACGCACAACACGCCAACGGCCATTGTTCTTCGATGGTGCATGAGTGTCCTCCCCGTACCACTAAAATGGACGGCGGGGACGGCAAGAGCCGCTATCAGAAACACATTTTCGTCGTAAACGAAATGATCCCTCGGTCAACAATCATGTTGGCCGGCGGCAACAGAACGACGCACACATCAGACGCGATTTGATCGAACTGCTTCTCACCCCCGCAAGCATTGCTGCTCAGCACTCTAACAGCGTTGTTGTGTCGGACGCAATGATCAGTTTCGATCAAATCCGGCAGTTATCCGAGCAATGGAGCACCATTCTCGATCATTCGCGCCGTTGAGCTATCGGCTAGGTCCGGCACCGTCACAAGGAATGGTCAGAGCCATTCAAGGTCTTCTGGAACCGGCGCCAAAGAGTGAGCGTTTCCAACTTCACGATTTTGGTCCGGGTTCGAGGGCGAGCACGACCTTGGCCAGCGGGACGACTCGATGTGAGGAGCCGCGGATCTTGGTGACGATGCGCCGGGTCTTCAGCGTGGCAAAGCCACATTTGCCGGGGTCCGCAGAGGCTGTTGACCATCCAGGAGAGCGAGTCCGGCCGGCGGTGGCAGCAGGGCGGCTGCTGGCAGACACGGTAGGAGTACGGCGACTACGCTGAGCCGGGTGGTAGGAGTACGGCGACTACGCTGAGCCGGGTGGCGTTTGGGCTGGCTATGCACGCGGTACTTGGACAATAGATGTCCGGCGATGTGTGCCATGGCATCACTGACCACAAGCATTCGTCGCCGGACTGGTGGCCGTGGCCGTTGTGGACCTCGTGCATGTCGTCGACGTCGGGGACGGGCCACGGTTAGCTTCACACCGACCGCGCCGGCGCGGGTAGGGTTGTCGGCGGCCGGCATGAACGACACCGAGCCCGGCTGATAGATGCTCCGCCTGGTGCAGGCGCGGTGGCGTTTCCAGCGCGCCCTCCGACGCGTCGGGCGGACAACCGCGGGCTCGGAATCCTGGTCACTCGATGCCACCCGGCGTGCGAGCCGCTTCGGCTATCCGGAATCCCTCGCCGCGAACTGCCACGAGAACGGTCGCGTGTGTCGGATCCAGCTCGATCAAGCGCCGAACACGACGAATGTGCGCGTACACCCGGTCGCGGTCGTTGCCGGTCCGCTGGCCGTACATAGCATGGGAGAGCTCGTCCGTGGATACGACCGCTCCTCTGGCCGCACAGAGCACCCACAGCAGCTTGAACTGATTCGACGTCAGGTGAAGCTCCTGCGTTGCCCGAAACCCGCGGCGAGAGCGCTGCTCCAGTCGCAACCCACCCCAGCTCACCCACTGACCGAAATCGCTGGACCCCGACGCGTCAAGTAGCGGGTCGTGGCTATGCGGCGCCGGCCGGGAGTGATCCACGCCGAACTGCGCATCCAACCGTGCGAACTCGGCGACGCAGAGCTCCAAGATGGCCAGCAACCTGTGCACCTGCTGGCATCGGGCGCACGCGGCTAACCCAGACTCCTCGCCAAGAACCTCGTAATCCATCGTCGGCATCGGCGCCGACGTCGCTATCTCGGCCATCGTCCCTCGCACCGATAGTTCCGAGCGCTGCCAGAACCGAAGCCTACACCTCGCAATCAAGCGTGTGCATACGGTGATCTTAGGCCATGTCTGCGGGCCACGACCGCTCCCGGCGACGGGCCTCCTCTGCCTTCAACCACTCCGGCTTGGCGCTGTCGGGCGGCCGGAGCTGCCGTTTGATACCCCACCCGAACAGGCCGAGGGAGAACAAGCCGATCGGCAACACCAGGAGGTCGGCCCACAGCCGGCCCTGGAAGCGCGAGACGGCCGCCATGACAATCCCACAAGCGAACATCAGACCGAACGGCAGAGCACCGAACGGCAGGTTTCGTATGTAAAAGGGCTGCTGCCGGTCGAAGTACCAGCGCGCCGGGGCGCGAAAACGCCCAGTCTTAAAGGCAAGGTGCTCCAGGATACCGAGAATTGCGAAGCCCGCTGCTCCGGCCCAGGCCCACCATGGGACTGGTATCACGGTGGTATCGGTGGCTGCCCACATCGTGCTGGCGTCTCGTTTCTCCTAGCCGAAGGGGTTGAGGTCGATGTCGGGCAGGTCGATCTCGGGCAACTCGAGGCTCGCGACCCAGTCCGTTGTCTTTGCGATCGCATTTCCGGCCGCCTCCACGCCACCGGCAGCGACCTCGCCGAACGCGCCGCCCACGGCTGCGCCCGCGAAGCCGCCGGCGACGCCACAGGCGATGGCCACCGGGCCCAGGCCGGCGCAGGCCATTGCTCCTAACGCCGCACCACCATACGCGAACCCTGCGGTAAATGCTCCCCGGACTCCGGCGCGGAGGGCCTTCTCGGTTCCGTTGAGGTCGGTGCGTTGGGCGTCCTCTTCCCATTGGGTGATGCCGGCGTCGATGCCGGCGATGCCGGCGCCGAGCACACCCGTGGCCTTGGCGAACCGCGACGCACGACTGCTCCACTTGAGTGCGGAGCTCATCGCCCGGTTGCCGCGCCAGTTGTAGTAGCTCTCGCGCGCGACGCGCAGCGGGTTGTACCGGCCACGGAAGACGGTATAACTGGACGGGGTCTGCGCCCGGGCCCAGAGCATGTGGGCGCGCGCCCGGCCGCGCTCCAGGATCCGCGGCGCCTGGTACCTGGCGGTCTCGCTGGGGACCGCCACGCCGGCGGACAGGTAGCCGAGGTTGGTGAGGTTGCGCGGATCGATGTCGCGCACGAACGTGTCCCGCAGGTGCCGCCAGTCGAACTCCTCGATGTTGTTCGCGTCGGGTGTGTCCCCGGTCGGTGCCGGCGACGGGTTGGGCCCGCTGGAGCCGCCGCCGCCGTCGGCGATGACCATGTGTCCGTCGACCTCGATGTAGCTGATCGGGTTGCCGCCGGCCAGCGAATATCGGTTCTGGCTGAGCGGGTCGAGGGTGAGTCCGAGGTCGCCCAGCGCGGTGTGGAACACGTCCGCCTGCAGGAACCTGGTGGTGTCCGGACCGTACCGCCGAGAGCCCATGTCGTAGCCGGCCGGAGCGCCGGCGCCGGTTGCCAGCCCTGAGTCGAGCCGCTTATCCGTGTAGCGGTAGGGGTTCAACGGCGTCTGGTTGTCCGTGTCGCCGCTCGTCAACGCCTCAGGATCGGTCGACGGTGCGTCGTTGCCGCCGTAAGCGTCGTATCCGTAGGACGCCTTCACGGCGCCCGCGTCGGTAATCAGCTGCGACACCGAGCCGTGCACGTCGTGGGCGTAGGTGTAGGTATCGGTGACCCCGGTCGTGTTGTTCTTGTCGGTCAGCCCGATCCGGTGACCATAGGAGTCATAGGAGAACGTCTTCGTCTTCGGATCGGTCCCGCCCGTCTGCTTTTGCTCGGTCACCAGGTTGGACAGGCCCTGGAAGGTGAAGTCGGACGTCCGGTCCTTCGTCGTGCCGGTGTGGTCCTCGACCTCCCTGACGACCCGGTCGAGCGCGTCGTAGGTGTAGTCGGCCTTATCCGTTCGGGTTGCCCCGCCGGAGTACTGCCGAGCGGAGGCGAGCCGGTCGAGGTAGTCATAGGCGTAGTCGGTGACCAGGTTCGCCGGCGTCCCGCCCTCCGAGGGGGAGCAGTTGGCCTGGGTGCCCGCTGCGAGCGTGACGCAGTCGACGTTGCCGAGCGGGTCGTACCAGAACTTCCCGGTCACGCCACTGGTCGTGGCATCGGTGAGCTGCCCGGCCGTGTACCGCCGCGTCGTGGTCGTCCCGTCCTTGGTCTGCGAGGTGACGTTGCCAGCCCGGATCGTCGTGTCACCGATCAGTCGCGCCGGCTCGTCGAGGAGGTAGGTCGTCTCCTTGCCGACTCGCTGCTGGTGGCGCAGGAGACGGTCGCGAGCGTCGTACTCGTACTCCGCCGCGCACGGACTCGCCGTTGACACGCACGTCACCGCGGAGCTCGCGGAGGGGCGCTTGAGCACGTAGCTGTCGGTGGCGCGGTTGCCGTTGACGTAGACTCCGCCGCCGTCGAAGTAGCCGATCGTGTGCGACTCGGTGATCGTCCCGGCGTTGTTCCTGGTCTCCAGGGTGCGAAGCTTCCCGTTGTCGAAATGGGTCCAGTTCGTCGTTTGCTTCTTCGGCCACGTCGTCGGATCGGCGACGCACCCGGTTCCCGCGCGGAAGACCTCGCGCTGCTCCTCCCAGCCGGTGTCCCAGAAGGCGTTGATCACGCGCTGGTCGTCCTTGCACGCTGAGTCGGTTCCCAGGTCGAGCTGCTGGGTGAGCCAGTCCGCGGCGTCGTAGGTCAGCTCGTAGCGGCGCGGCGCCTTGGTCTGCGTACCGGCGGTATCTTCCTCGCCGTTCTCTTGCCGAACCGTGATGTTGCCGTTCGCGTCGAGAGTGTAGTCGGTGAACTTCCACGTCGTCGCGCCGGCCTTCCGGTGCCGAACCTTCGCCACCTCGTCGAAGCCGGAGTACGTCGCTTCGGTCTCGACGGCACGCTCACCCGGATCGGTGACACCGGAGGCGTCGATGGCCTTGAGTAGGTTGTTGTTCGCGTCGTGGCTGTAGATCGAGGGCTGGCCGCCCTGGTCCGCGCGGCTCCTGAGTTGGCCGTCGTTGAAGAAGGTCCAGATCATCCGGCGGCTCTCGTCGGGGGTGCCGGGAACGGTCTTGCTTTCCGGCGTGCGGCTGGTCTGCCAGGCCTGAGCCGAGTAGTCGAAGCGAACCTTCGGGTCGGTCGGGTTGTCCGAGGTCCGGATCCAGCCGGGGTCGAAGTACGTGAGCACCGTGCGGGCGGTGTCGGCGACACTGCCCGCGCTGGCGGACGTGACCGGAAGGCTGTTCCACAGCAGGTTGCCGTTGGCGTCGTGTGCCCGATGCTGGTACTGCCGCTCGGCGCCGTCGCGGGAGTCGAACGGGAGCGTGACCCGCACCAGCCGGCTGGCCGCGTCGTAGCTGAAGCTGGTCACGTAGTTCGTGTAGGTGCCGGTGCCGCCGGCAGCGTCGAACGCGCGAGGGGAGATGATCCGGGACTGGTTTCCGTTCGGGTCGTACTCGATGCGCGTCGCCACGTCCCGGCCGGTGGCCGCGTCGAAACGCTGCCGGACCTCAACCGGCTTGTCCCGCTGGTCGTACGAGCTGGTCGTCCGCTGGGTGCGTCCGGGCTCGATCGCCCGCTCGGTCGAGATGGTGTTTCCATTGGCGTCATATGCCAATGACTGCTGGTGCCCGAGCGGGTCGCGCTTTGCGGTGAGCCGGTGGGCCGCGTCGTAGTCGTAGGTCGCCGTGAACGCCACGGTTGCCGGACCGTTACCCGGACACGTCACGGTATCCAGCCCGGCCCGGGGTGACGTCACGGACCGGAGGTCGCCCGCGGTGTCGAAGCAGAGGTGGGTAATCCGCTTGTCGGTCGGGCCGGTGCCGAACTCGGTCTGCCGGATCAGCCGGTCGAGCACGTCGTAGGTGCTGACCGTGGCGAAGTCGTCGACAGTCGCGCTCAGGACACCCTTGGGCGCGGTGGTCTTGATGACGCGGCCGGCCGCGTCGTAGACATACGTCACGCGCTCGCCGGCGGGGTCGACGCTCGCGTCGGAGTTGGACACGCTCAGCGGTCTGTCCATGACGTCGTAGCTCGCCGTGGAGACCGGCGCCCCGGCCGGATCGTCGCCGGTGGCAAGGCCGAAGTGCGGGTCGATCCGGCGCAGGACGTTGTCGTTCGGGTCGAGCTCGACGCCCGACCAGATCAGCGTGCCGCGATCGGTGGCAGTGCTCTTCGGCGCGGACTGGCGGCCGAGCCGGTGGAACGAGTCGTAGTCCAGGAACGTGCGGTAGGCGCGCTGGTCGGAACCACTGTCGCCGGCGTGGTTGGCATCCTGGATCGATCGCAGCAGCCCGTCGACGTCGTAGCCGAACTGGGTCAGGTTGCCCAGCGGATCGCGGATCTGGGCCGGCTGCCCGGACGGGTCGTAGGCGGGGAAGGTTGTCGCGGGGTTACCGTTCGCATCCTTGATCGCCGCGACTGTGCCGGGGTTGGCGGATCCGGCCAGGTTGTAGTCGTAGTCGGTGACCGCTCCCGTCGGGTCGGTGACCCGGTCGATGTTGCCGGCCGTGTCGTACGAGAAGCTCCACTGGAAGTCGCCGGGGGTTCCGGTCGCCACTCCCTTGGGGTTTGTGACGGTGGACAGCTGGCTGAGGTGGTTGCCGGTATCGCCGCTGTCGACCGCCGAGTTCGTGTAGGTGAGCTGCGTGGTCTGGCCGAGCTGGTTGGTCTGCGAAGTCGGATACCCATTGTTGTTGTACGCGTATGTGGAGAGCGCTCCGGTCGGCTCGGTCACCTTGGTGACCTTGAAATCGGTCGACCATTCGACGCCGGTCACCTGGTTGAGCGGGTTGGTGATGGAGGTGACCTTGCCGGCGGTGTCGTAGCCGTAACCTGTCACCCGGGCCAGCGGTGCGGTGACTGTGGTGATCCTGTTGGTGATGTCGTAGCCGAACGAGGTGACGCTGGCGGCCCGGTTCGTCCGGGTCTGTAGCTTCCAGCGCAGCTGCGGGCCCTCGCTCGGGCCGTAGTAGTCGTACAGGGTCTCGTTGCCGCGCGGGTCGCGAACGCTGAATATCCGGGTGGACTGGTTGGACGTCTTCGGGTCCGGGTTGGCGCGAGCGACGGGATCGGGTATCGCCGGACCGCTGCCGCTGGAGGTGGTGTAGGTGAACACGAACGACCGGTCGGCGAGGAACTCACCATTGGCCGTGGTGCCGCCGCGCTGGATCAGGCGGAGCAGGTTGCCGTCGTCGTAGTACTCGAAGTCGAGCCGGCTACCGGAGTGGTCACTGATCGTCTGGATGTTGCCACGGACGTGCGCCTTCTTCGCCTCGGCCTTGGACCAGTAGTCGATGGTGAACGACCGGCCACCGGCGTCGATCACCGCGGTGATCCGCTTCTTCGGGCCACCGGGGTCCTCTCCCGGCGGGGTGTCCTCCAGGGTGAAGGTGAGCGTGTTGCCGTTGCGGTCGGTGATCGCGGTGGGGAAGCCGTCGGTGTCGTAGAAGTACGTGACCTTGTCCGGCCGGGTGAAGGCCCAGCGTCGGGAGTCCGGGTTGGTGGGGATCGAGCGGAGGTAAAGGTTCACTCCGGGTGGTTCGGTGAACCGGGTGACCCCGTCGGCGCCGGTGACGCCGTTGGCGAACTTGTGGGTGGTGCCGTCGCCGTCGGTGACGATCACGTACTTGTTCGACTTGCCGGAGATGATGTCGGCGTTGTTGGGGTGGATGTCGATCGGGGTGCCCAGCCGGGACAGCCCGGACATGGACAGCGAGAAGTTGTTGCCCGCCGGCGAATCCGAGTGGTCCTCGAGTGAGTTGTAGGTCAGGTCGACCAGGGTGGCCAGGCCACGTCCGGGCGCCATGAACGGTGACCAGCGCAGCAGCATGTTCCCGTTCGCGACGTTGGTCAGCGTGTTCATCCCGGCGCCGACGTCCTCGGCGTCGTACTGCCAGAACCGCTCCAGCCCAAGCGCGCCATCCAGGTCCTTGTTCACCAGGACCGGGTTGTCGATCGGGGCGTTGCCACGCCCGGCGAACCACTTGTTCGGCGCCCCTGAGGCGAAGTCGTAGATGTCGAAGCGCAGCCGCACCTGGGTCAGGTCGAGGCCCTGCGGAACCGCCGGCGGCTCCACCGTGACCGGGATTCGCTTCGACTGTCCCGGCTGCACGGTCTGCGGGAAGTAGTCGTTGCCCGGACCCTCGAACAGGATCGTCCCATCCAGGGTGTACCACCGGTACCACAGCTGCAGGTCGTTGCCGTGCCAGGTCACCGTGCTGTTGTTGGTCACCGTCACATCGGCCTGGAATGCGTTCGCGGACTTCGGGTCCTCAGGCGGCGGGATTTGGATAACGTCGGCCACCGGGTCGTCGGGGTTCCACGAGTACTCCCACGAACTGTCCAGCGGCTCGGATGGCAGCGTCCGGTTGCTCGGGGCCCCAGAGTAGGGATCGATCGGGGTCGCGAGCTCGTTGTCGAGGATGGTTGGCGGGACCGCAAACGGGTCGTCACTCGGACCGAGCTGGTTGAGATCGAAGCTCGCCTGGTAGGACGTCCCCGGCGTGTTGGCCACGGTCACCGCCAGTGGCGTTGACGTGGTCACCTGGCCGCCGCCGTCGTAGGCCTTCGCGGTCAACGAGTGTGAGCCATCGAACGCGGTGACGAGCGGATCGAGGGTGTCCCACGAGGCTTGGTAGGGCGCGGTCGTGACGGTTGCGACGAGGTCGTCGTCTGCGTAGAACTCCACCCGCGACACGGCGTTATCGTCCGTGGCGGTTGCAGTGAGGGTCACCACGCCGAACACGGTGGCGCCGGCCGCCGGGGCGGTGAGAGTCGCGGTCGGCGCCGCGGTGTTGTCCACGATAATCGGCACCGGCGGTGAGGTGGTCACGTTGCCGACGTCGTCGGTCGCCCGCGCGGTCAGATTGCGAGTGCCGTTGGCCACCGCGGAGGAGTTCCAGGTCAACGTGTACGGTGCCGAGGTGTCTGTACCAGCGACCACAAGGTCGACGAGGAAGTCGACCTTGTCCACCCGTCGGTCGTCCCCGGCGGCCGCGACCAGACCGACCGCCGTGCCGCGGACGGTTGCCCCGGCTCCGGGCGCGACCAATGCGGCCCGCGGAGCGCGGCTCACGCTTCCGTCGGTGAACGTCACCGTCAGCTTCGGGCGCTCGGTCGACGTCGCGTGGTCGTCGGCGTTGTAGTCGAAGTAGTACACCCCGCTGGTGGGGATGGTCTCGTTCGCGAGTTTCAACACCATGCCGTGGTTGGGCGCTGCGGCACTGGTCCACTCCCGCACCAGGTTCAGCACGTTGAAGCTGTCCGAACCCACCACCGTCCGTGCCTTGGCCGCGAGCGAGGCATCCGCAGTCGCGTCGATATCGGCGCCGCCCGCCGACCAGCGCACTCCGCCCTGGCCCTCGTTCCAGTTCGCGCCCGAGCCGTTGCACGCGCCCGGGTACACCGCGGTGCCCTCACGCCAGGCCCTGGTCACCCGGTGCAGGTTGATCTGGCTACCGGTTGCGGTGGTGGCCGGGTAGCGCAGGGTCAGCGTGGCCGCGGAGACCGTTGCCCCGACCGGGATGTCCCGTAGGTCGAACGCCAGTAGGGGCCTGTGCACGACGCCATTGGTGGCCTTACCGATCCGCAGGTTCGTGGCCCCGCCGTAGTTGTTCCAGTCGTAGCAGCCGACCGGAGTGGTCATGTCCCTGGCCATGTAGGTCGCGGTTCCGGCAGCACCGTCGGGCTGCAGCGTCAACACGGCCGTGCCCGCGGCCGGCGTCACCACCGATCGGTCGGTCGACGGGGAGGTGTTCGCCACCACCTTGTAGTAGAACGTCTTCGCCGGGGCCGCCGTGGTGTCCTGCCATCGCGTCGTATCGCGGTCGCGGATCGTGGTCAGCAGCGTCGACACCGAGGGGGTGAACCCGGCCGTCGCCGACCGGTGTACCTCGTACTTGTCGAACGGCGCGCCGGACGGACCCACGTAGCGGGTCCAGCTCAGGCTCGCACCATTGGAGCGCACCAGCGTCGGCGCGAGCACATCGACCGCATCGCCGACCGCCGCAGCCGCGGGCGCCGCGGCTAACCCGACCACCGATAGCGCGGCCAACCCGGCCACTGCTATCCCCGCGGCAGGCAGCCCAGCGGCGGGCAGCGTCACGGCCGTCAGCATCGACACGATCCGGGAGATCCAGCGGCCTCGAGTCATCGCTGCGCTCCTCGTCCCCGCGGGACGGGAACCCCGCGACTACCGCGGCCCCGTCAGCGACGCCGCTCCACCCGGGACTTTCGCATCGGGCTGAAGTCGCCTGAAGAGACAGATAGCCGCCGATTCGCCGCCAAGTCGGCGACATCTACACTGCGAAGTGCCACCGGCCGGAGGGTTCTGTGTCGCCGGCGGCGGATACCGAGACAAGCGCCGGGGGTAGGAGCCGATCTACTCGAGCAGGTCGAGGATCAGTGGGTCGACGGTGTCCGCCACGCGAGCACCTCCGGGTTGACGACGTTGATCGGCGAGCCGGCCTCATACGCGTTGATCTGATCGAAGACGTCGGAGAACTGCACTTCCCACTCCTCGCGAGTGACGTATCCGATGTGGGGGGTGCAGACCACGTTATCCATGGTGAGTAGCGGATGGGTCGCGTCGCGCACCGGCTCGTGCTCGAACACGTCGACGGCTGCCATGCCCGGACGCCCTGCTCGCAGCGCCGCGACGAGTGCCCCTGGTGCGATCAGTCCGGCGCGGCTGGTGTTGACGAGCAAGGCCGTCGGCTTCATCCGTCGCAGGTCGTCGCCGGTGACGATGCCTCTGGTCGCGGGCACCAGCCGCAGGTGCAGACAGAGCCGGACGTAGGCGTAGTCGTTGTCGTCGGGCGGCCCGCCGACGAAGGGGAAGTTCGCCATGAGGACCTGGCCGGATGGGCTCTGGGTGCCCGTACCGGCCTTGCCGCAGTGACCCGCGGTGACGAAACCCTTGTCGTCGCCACGGTCCACCGAGAACCCGACCGAGCACTCCGCGTTGCCGCTGTAGTAGTGCTCGCCGCCGATCACGTCCTCCACCAGCTCGGGTGAGCCGCCGGACTCGACGAACCGGACCTCGCCGGTCGCCACCCCGCTGGCAACCACGAACGCCTGCGCGGCCGGCACCGTACCCGGATGGACGTACACGACCACACTGTTGGTGCTCACCTGAACCGACCAGCCGGGCACCGACACCGGCGCCTGCGCGGCGCTGCCGTTCAACGCCGCCACGACCGCATCCAGCTGTGCCTCGCTGCGGCCGACCACCTGCGCCTCCGCCCCGGCGGCCAGCACCGTCGCCGCATCGGCCGGGTCGGTGATGCCGACCACCAGAGTCTGCGTCGCCGCGTCATCGCCGAAACCCGCGTCGACCAGCCAAGCACCGCCGAACCTTGCGCCCAGCTCCTCCCGCAGCGCGTGCTCCACCTGGGCCGCCCACACGTCGTCCAGCGGCTCACCCGGTACGCTGACCGCCACGCTCCGATCGGGTAGCCCGGCCGCCGGTGCGCCCCGCGGCACCGGGCCCACCACCGCTACCACAACTGCGGTCGCCGCAGCCGCGACCCGGACAACTGGTCTGACTCTCATGGACATGTCCTCTCTGCGGCCCGGCCATCGGAAGCCGGGTGCACCAGTGGACGCAGGCCCACCCTGCGGTCCGGTTGCCGCACGGTAACCGGCATAAGCACCAGGCCGCCCGCACACCGCGCCACGAGCAGCAATGCTCACGAATGGTCCCAACGACGACGATGCTCAACCGTTCTTTCGTCAGGCTGTCGAGTTGGGCGTCACGTTCTGGGACACGGCGAACACCTACTGGGCGTGGTCCGCCGCGCGGGCGCGCAACGACCGTTCCACACCGGCACGGCCTTCGAGGACCATCCGGCGCAGCGCGGCGGGTGGCTCGGCCCTTGCCAGCCAGGCGTCCGTGATCTCGAGAGTCGCCGGTTCGACCTGCAGGGACGGGTAGAGCCCGACGATGATCTGCCGCCGCATCTCGTGCGACCGGTGCGCGAAGACATGCTCGATGGCCGCGAAGTACTTCTCGGTGTACGGCGCGAGCAGCTCGTGCTGATCCGGTTGGGCGAACCCGGTGATCACCGCGCTCTGGATGGCGTTCGCCAGCGCGCCCTCCTCCACCACGGCGGTCCAGGCGTCCGCCTTCGCCCGCGCCGTCCCGCGCGCCGCTACGCAGGTCGCGTGGCGCCGCTGTCCGGCCGCGGTATCGTCCCGCGTCAGCTCGGCGTCGACCGCGTCCTCCCCCACCGCGCCGATTGTCGAGAGGCGTTCGAGCACTGTCCAACGTAGATCGTCGTCCACAACCAGTCCGTCGATATCGTGTCCGCCGTTGAGGATGGCGCACAAGACGTCCACGTGCTCCGCCGAGCGCGCCGTGGCGGCGAACGCCTCTACCCAGGTGAGCTGGTGGTCGCCGCCGGGCACGGCCGTACGCGACCGCTCCAGAGACTCCGCGGAGACGCGGGCGAGCCCGTGCGGGCGCCACGCCGGATCCGCGTAGAAGTGGAGGGCCGTGCGGAGCCGCCGCTGCTGGGCCTGCACGATGCCGATGTCCGGCTCCCGGCCGAGACCGGTCAGGACCATCTCCAGGTAGTCGCGGGTCGCCAGCTCGCCGTCGCGGGTCATGTCCCAGGCGATCGACCAGCACAGGGCACGCGGCAGTGACTCATCGAAGTCCGCAACGCGCGCCCGAACCGTCGCCCACGACGCTGGATCGAGGCGGACCTTAGCGTACGACAGGTCGTCGTCGTTCGGCAGCAGCACCGCCGGGCGCCGGCACGACGGCGGTACCGGTACCGCCGTCACCGGGCCGTCGACGTCGAGCTCGATCCGCTCGGTCCGCACCAGCGCACCGTCGACGGCGTCGTACATCCCGACCGCGATCCGGTGGGGGCGTAGCACCGCGACCCCGGCCGCGCCGTCGGGCAACGCCGGCGCCTCCTGGTGGATCGCGACGGACGCCACGGTGCCGTCGTCGGCAGACTCGATCCGGGCACGGAGCACGTTGACACCAGCCGTTTCCAGCCACGACCGCGACCACCGCCCGAGGTCCCGCCCCGAGCTCGCCTCCAGCGCAGCGAGCAGGTCCCGCAGGCGTGTGTTGCCCCACGCGTGCTTTTTCATGTAGGCGTGTACCCCGGCGAAGAACGCCTCCTGCCCGACGTAAGCGGCCAGCTGCCGGAGGACCGACGCCCCCTTCTCGTAGGTTATCCCGTCGAGATTGTTGAGGACCTGCGAGACATCGTCGATTTCGGCAACGATCGGATGCGTGGTGGGCAACTGGTCCTGCTCGTAGGCATTGCTTTTCATCGAGTCCGAGAACGTCGTCCACGCCTCGGGCCACCGGCTGCCGGCCGCCTCGGCCCGGCACAGGGTGGACATGAACGTGGCGAACGACTCGTTGAGCCACAGGTCGTCCCACCAGGTCATGGTGACCAGGTTGCCGAACCACATGTGGGCCATCTCGTGCAGGATCGTATCGGCCCGTTCCTCGTGGTCCCGGTCGGTCACCTTGGAGCGGAAGAGGTTCTCGTCCCGGATCGCCACCGCCGCCGCGTTCTCCATCCCGAAATTGTTGAACTCGGGAACGAACACCTGGTCGTACTTGTCGAACGGATACTCGATCCCGAACCTGTCCTCAAAGTAGTCCAGGCCCTGCCGAGTCACGTCGAAGATCGCCGCGGCGTCGAGGTACTGCCGCAGTGACTGTCTACAGTAGATACCCAATGGCAGGGCGCGCCCACCCTCGCCGCGGTAGGTGTCGGACACACTGGCGTAGGGTCCAGCGATCACGCAGGCGATGTAGGTCGGGATCGGCGGCGTCCACCCGAAACGGTAAACCTCGCCAGACCCGGGCCGGGGCGGGGCCACGTTGCTGATCACTGTCCACCCCGGCGGGGTGCTCACCGTGAGCTGGAATCGTGCCTTGAGGTCGGGCTGGTCGAAGCACGCGAACACCCGGCGCGCGTCGGGCACCTCGAACTGCGTGTAGAGGTAGGTTTCGCGGTCGACCGGGTCGGCGAAGCGGTGCATACCTTCGCCGGTCGTCGTATACCAGCAGTCCGCGACCACTCGGACCTCGTTGCTGGCGACGAGCAGCGGCAGCATGATCCGGTTGCCCGCGACCACCTTCGCTCGGTCCAGGGCTTCGCCGTTGAGCACCACCTCGTGCACCTCCGAGGCGATGAGGTCGAGGAAGGTGGCCGTCCCCGGTATCGCCGAGAAGGTCAGGACGGTCACTGAGCGGAAGGTCGGGTCTTGTCGCGCGCCGGTCAGGTCCAGCTCGATCCGGTATGAGATGCCCTCCACGAGCGCGGACCGTGCCCGGGCCTCGTCGACGGTCAGTTCCTCGTCGGTCACGACGCTGCCTCCTTCGCCGCGGGCACCGGCGCCGGCGTCTCTCGCTCCACCTGTGGGAAGAACGCGAGGCCTCCGAGAAGCAGCGCGCCCGCGAACCACTGCCATGGACTGATCGCCTCGCCCAAGAGGAGAACAGCGGAGACGACGCCGAACAACGGGATGAGGTTGAGCGCGATACCGGCCACGCTTACCGACACGTGGGCTACCGCGTAGTTGTAGGCCATGTAGGCGAGCGCGAACGCGCCCAGCCCGACTCCGGCCGCCGCGGCGACGTACGGCGCGTCGGACCATCCCGGGACCTGCTCCAGACCGGTCAGCCACACCATGCCGATGACCGGGATGGTCATCGCGAAGCCGAAGCCGAACTGGTAGGCGGTGATCTCCAGGGCCGAGGCCCTGGCCGAGAGGCGGCTCACCACGAGGACGGCGTACGCCGCGCTCAGGGTAGCGAGGATCACGAACAGGTCGCCGAACCCGCCGACCATCGTAATGTCCACAGTGGTCAGGAACACGGCACCGACCGTCGACACAATCGCACCGGTGATCCCGCGCCAGCCAACGGATTCACCGGCGAATACGATGCCCAGGATCAACACGATGACCGGGAGCAACGCCAGCAGGAGTGCCGCGTCGGCCGCGCTCGCGGTCAGCAGGCCGACGTTGAGCGCGCCGTAACAGGCGAAGGGCTCGAGTAGGCCGAGGAATGCAAACTGCTTCAACGGCACCACCCGCCGGTGGCCCCGCCACAGCAATAGCGGCCAGAGGCAGCCGGCGGCCATGCCGCACTCGATGAACAGGGTGGTGAACGCGCCGATGCCCCCGACGGCGTATTTACCCACCACGATCTCCACGCCCCAAAGCAGCGTGGCCACGACGAGGGCAGCGTAGTATCCGAGGCGGGTCACGACCGGTCCTCGTCGTCGCCGGTCGGGTGGCCGGACTGGGCCATGTTGTCGCAGCGCGTCGACCAGGTCGTGGAAGCGTGGACGGTCGAAGACCTCCTGCAATGGCAGGTCGATCCCCAGTCGGCTGCGCACCTGGTACACAATCTTGTTGGCCAGCAACGAGTGCCCACCCAATTCGAAGAAGTCGTCATCGGCGTCGATCCGATCGACGGCCAGGACGTCCCGCCAGATGGCCGCTAGGCTGGCCTCCTCGGCGGCTACCCGCCCGACACCGCCGGTCTCCGGTCGTGCGGCGGTCGGGTCGGCTCCGACAAGGCGCCGCAGCGCCGCGCGGTCGACCTTGCCGCCGAGGGTCAGGGGCACGGTGTTTACGACGATCCACAGATCAGGGACCAGATGCTCCGGGACCCAGGCACGCAGCCGGGTACGGGCCGCGTTGAGGAAGGCCGAGTCGGGTGGCCCTGCCGCTGGCGCCAGGACGACGATCAGCCGGCGCGTCTCGGCGCTCGCGCCATCGGCGAAGACGACGGCATCCCGAACCGCGGGATCGGCACGCAACGCCGACTCCACCTCGCTCGGCTCCACCCGAAAGCCCCGCTTCTTGACCTGGTCATCGGCCCGCCCAAGGAACTCCAGGGCGCCATCGCTCCGATGCCGGGCCAGGTCACCGGTGGCGTAGAGCCGGGCACCGGGGACCTCGGGATCGGGGACGAAGCGCGCGGCGGTCTGTGCCGGGTCGCCGACGTAGCCGCGTGCCAACCCGCGCCCGCCCGCGTAGATCTGGCCGACCTCGCCCGGCCGCACCGGGCGTAGGTCCTCGTCCAGCAGGCAGACCGAGGTCCGCGGCATGGGCCGACCGATCGGGATCGGGTCGTCGTCGGGCGACACAGTGTGTACCGTCGTCGCCACGGTCACCTCGGTGGGGCCGTAGGCGTTGACCAGCACACAGTGTGGCGCCGCCGCCAGGAACCGCCGGGCGTGGTCGGCGGAGAGCACGTCCCCGCCGACCACCAGCCGACGCAGCCCGGCCAGGTCGGACACCTGCTCGTCCACCATGAGGTGGAACAGGCCGGTGGGCAGCAGCATGGTGCTCACGCGGTGCCGCCGCACGAGCGCAGCGATGTCCACTCCGGACGGACGACCGGGCGGCGCGACGACCAGCGTGGCGCCGATGGTCAGCGCGCTCCAAAGGTCGAAGGTCGTGGCGTCGAACGAGACCGACGACAGGTGCAGGACAACGTCCTCAGTAGACACTTCGACAATGCCTGGCGGGCGCACGAGTCGAACCACACCGCGATGGGTGATCATCACGCCTTTGGGCGTACCGGTGGATCCCGAGGTGAACATGACGTACGCGAGATCGTCGGGGTGGGTGCACGCGGGCGGGTCGGCGTCCGGCTCGTCCGGTGGCGGATCGGTGTCCGTGGCCACGAACCGACCGGTGAAGCCGTCCGGGAGCCGGCAACGCAGCGCGGTGGTACCGACCACCACCACGTCGCCAGCGGCGGTCAGCATCGTGCGCAGCCGCTCGGACGGGTAGTCCGGATCCAGCGGCACGTAGTGGCCGCCCGCCTCGAGCGCGGCCAGGGCCGCCACCACGAAGTCCGCGGAGCGCGGCAGCAAGACACCGACCGCGGGACGGGCGGCGCCAGTACCGCACAGGCGACGGGCCAGTCGGCCGCTGCGCGTCAGCAGCTCGCGATAAGTGAGTGTGTCGTCGCCGGCCACCACCGCGACACGGTCGGGGTGCGCGGTGGCGGCGGCCGCGACGAGATCGTGGAGGCAGCGTTCGTCGAGTGGGTCGATCCCGGTCATCGTCCCGACCCGCCGATCGCGTCCCGGAGCAAGACGTCGAGGTTCCGGGTGTGCAGGACCTGCTCGCTAATCGCCGCGTAGTCCGGCTCCGGTTCGTCGTCGAGCTGCAGCCACCATCCGGCGACCTGGCCCAGGGCCTTGGTGCACCACAGATCGGCGAGGTCCTGCGCCAGCGCGTCGCCCCGCTCCGCGAGGTGGGCCGCGCGGGCCAGCACCACGGCCGTACCCAGCACCATGATGCCCACCCGGCCGGCGAGCAGCAGCCGGTGCTGGTGTTGCGGCACGGGGGCGATCCCATGGCGGTCCGCCAGGCGCCGGAACAGGTCCCCCAGAGCCCGCGTGTCGGACCGTAGCCGGGCCAGGTGGGTTTGGTTCCGTGGGGACAGCGCGGGGTCGATCGGCTCATCGAGCGCCGGATCCACAATCGACGGCGGCGCGTCGGTGCCGCGGGCGCTCTGCAGTGCGTCGAGCGCCGTCCAGTAGTCGAGCAGGAAATCGACGCCGCCCGAGATACGCAGGCCCCGCGCGTCCCTGGCGAAGCGTTCGACAGGCAGCGTGGGGCCGCCGCGACGGGCCTTGCTGTACTCGGTTTCGTAACCCTCGGCGGCCAGCAGCGAAAGCGTCCGGTCCATGACCCGATTACAGGTAACCGAGACGAAGTTCTTCGCCGCACTGAGCTCGGGGGCCCGCTCCGCGAGGTCGTTGGTGAGCAGGCTCCAGAGGACCATGCTCTCGATCGCGAACACATCGGCGGCTGTCTGTGCGACCATCCGCTGGATCTCGTCGTATTCACCCAGCGGTCGGCCGTCGCTGCTGCGGCGACCGACGAAGTCCTTGGACCACGCCAGGCACTGCTTGGCGATGGCCAGGGCCGACGGGGCGATGGTGAGTATCCGGCCGACGACAGCGAGCCGCACGAGCGCGGGATCGTCGCGCCAGGCGTCGACCGACGCTGGCAGCAGACACTCGGCCGGCACCCGTACCCTCGTGAACCGGATGACCCCGGACGGCCCGCCGTGCAGGCCCATGTACTCCTGGGGCAGCACCTCCACGCCGGGGGCGTCGGTCTCAACGAAGAAGATCCGGATCTGGGTCGTGCCCGCGTGCTGGACGGAGGCCGAGACGTCGACCAGGCCCGCCGCCATGCCGTTGGCGATATGGACTTTCTCGCCGCTGATCAGGTAGGCGGCACCGCCGTCCATCGGCACCGCGACCGTGTTGCGTCCGATGCTGGCCGCACCGGCGGCCTCGGTGTCGGCGGTACCGTGGACCGTGCCGGCCCGCACGTGCCGCGCAAGCAGCGTGCGCAGCGGCCCGTCGGCCAGCATTGGCAGGTACTGGGCGGCGCCGAAACCGTTGCTGTTGCCCAGCATCATCGCGATCGGCGGGCTGATGGCGGCCGCCCCGACCAGCGCCCGCACCGCGTTCCACGGTGATAGGGCCGGGCGGGCCGGGGAGTCGACCATCATGCTGAACCAGCCGTGCTCGCGCAGGACATCGACCAGGCCGGGGGGCCGCACGCCGGTACGGTCGAGCTCGACCGGGTCGACACGCCCCTGGAGCAGCGCGCGCAGCTCCTCGACCGCCGCGTCACCGCGGCGTTCCTCCTCCGGGTCCTGGTCCGGGAACGGCCGCAGGTGTGCCCAACGCAGGTGTCCCAGGAACAACTCGTCGAGCAGTCCGCGCGAGGTCGGTGGCGAGATGGCGGAGGACGTCATGCTGATTCTCCCTAAGGTAGAAGTGACCACCCGCGAACATGTGGAGCCGGAAATCACCGGTAGTGCAGGCGTTCCAGGCGGCGAGCCCTTCCCGAGTCACGACCGGGTCCTCGGTACCGCCCATGGCCACGACGGAGCACGGCAGCGGCTCGGCCACCGTCGGCCGGTATCCGGCGACGATGCGCAGATCGGCCCGCAGCGTCCCCAGGACGAGCGCGCGCCATTCCGGGTCGTCGCACAGGTCCGCGGGTACCCCTCCGAACTGCTCCTCGACCTCGTCGAGCAGGGCGTCGTCGGCGCGGAGCGGCAGGGACGGATCCGCCCGGTGCACGTGTGGTGCCTCGTGTGCGGACAGGTAGAGACACCGCGGCAGCGGCCGGCCGCGTACCCGCAACGCCAGGGTGAGCTCGTACGCGACCGCGGCACCGAGGCTGTGCCCGAAGAGGTCGTACGGCGGTACCAGGTCCACCTCGTCGGCGACCGCGGCGACCAGGGCGGCCATCGACGTCAACGGCTCCTCGTGGACGCGCCCGCCGTGGCCGGGTGCCTGCACACCCCAGATCTCCGTGTCGGTTAAGGCGTCCGACCAGACCAGGAACTCGCCGACGGAGCCGCCGCTATGCGGGAAGCAGTAGAGCCGGGACGCCGCATCCACCCGCCGTCGACGGCACAGCAGCCACGGCGACTGGCCGGTCATGACGCGACCGCCCGCTGTTCGTCGATCGCCGCCGCGAGGCCGGCCACCGTCGGTGCCCGGAAGATCGCGCGGACACCGATGTCCCCGCCCAGCTCCCGTCGCAGGATCGCGGCCACCCTGGCGGCCAGCAATGAGTCGCCGCCGAGCTCGAAGAAGTTGCGGTGCCGGTCCACGGGGTCGATGCCCAGGATCGCGTGGTACGCCGCGGCGACGACGGCCTCGGTACCGGTAGGTGGAGCTTCCTCGGCAGCAGCGTCCGAACTGTCCGCAATGGACTCTACCGGTCGGCCGAGCACGAAGCGCCGTCGCTCGAACGGGTAGGTGGGCAGCGGGACCCGACGGTACCGCTGTTCCGGATGCGCCGCGGCCCAGTCGATCGGTACGCCCGCCTGCCAGAGGCCGCCCGCGGCCGCCAACAGCACGGCCGGGCCCGGCATGGGGTCGGCGACGTGCGGCATGCTCGCCACCACCACGCGGTCGTCGGTGTATGCCGGATGTTGGCGGGCCAGACCGCTGAGCGTGCGCCCGGGACCGACCTCCACCAGCGCAGCCTCGTCGCTCAGCACGGTGCTCAACACCGTCGAGAAGTCGACGGTCCGTCGCATGTGGGCGATCCAGTACCTGGGGTCCGTCGCCATCTCCGGCGAGACCGGCTGGCCGGTGCTGTCGGAGATCCACGGGATCTCCGGCGGCGACAGGTGCACGGACGCCACCGCCTTCTCGAACGTGGCCAGCGCCGGCTCGACCATCCAGGAGTGCGCCGCGGTGCTGATGTGTAGCAGCCGCACGTCCACGTCGTCGGCCACCAGCTCCTCCCGGATCGCGGCGATCGCATCGACCGGACCGGCGAGGACACACTGGGCCGGACCGTTGACGGCGGCCACCGACAGCAGCGGGCCCAGGCGCGGCGTGAGCCGCGCGGCCGGTGCGGACACGGCGAGCATCGCCCCAGCGGGCATCTCGTCCATCAGGCGGCCGCGCTCAATCACCAACGTCACGGCGTCCGGCAGGGAGAGCACCCCGGCCGTCGTCGCGGCCGCGTAGGCGCCGAGGCTGTGCCCGGTAACGGCCTTGGGCCGCACGCCCCAGGACTGCCAGAGCCTGGCCAGCGCGTACTCTACGGCGAACACCGCGACCTGACCGACCGCCATGGTGCCCAACCGCTGCCGGGCAGTCTCCACGGCGGCGGCATCCCGGCGGTCCGGGAAGAGGATGTCGCGCAGATCCAGGCCCAGCCGGGACGCGGCGACCTCAGCGCACGCGTCGAGGTCCGCGCGGAACGCCGAGCGGCTCCGGTACAACTCCTCGGCCATGCCCACGTGCTGCCCGCCGTGCCCGGGGAACAGGAACACCACCTCACGCGGGAGGGTCGGAGCCGGACGGGCTGGCATCGTCATCCGGCCGGGGTCCGCGCCGGTGAGCGCCCGGACGGCGTCGTCCGGGCCGGTGGCCCCGACGAAGGTGCGGTAGGCGTGCGGGTGCCGGCCGCGCTGGAGCGTCCACGCAACGTCGCCGATCGGCACGTCGGGCGTACCGCGCAGATAGTCGGCCAGGCGCGACGCGGCTGCGGCGAGCGCACGAGGGCTGCGCGCCGACAGCGGTACCAGGTGGTGCGTCTCGGTCGGGGTGGCCCGCGGGTCCGGCGGTGGCTCCTCCAGGATGAGATGGGCGTTGGTACCGCCGAGACCGAGGGAGTTCACGCCGGCCCGGCGCGGCCGCTCACCCCGCCGCCACGCATGCGGCTCCGCGCTCACCCGGAACGGGATTCCATCCAGGTCGCCGGCGGGGTTGAGTGCCCGGAAGTGCAGGGTGGCCGGGATCAGCTCGTGCCGCAGGCTCAGCACGACCTTGATCAGACCCAGTACGCCGGCCGCGACATCGGTGTGGCCGATGTTCGACTTGACCGAGCCCAGCAGGCTGTGCCCAGCCCGGCCGAATGCTTTGGCGAGCCCGCGTAGTTCGATCGGGTCGCCTGCCGGTGTCCCGGTCCCGTGGCCCTCGACGTAGTCCACGGTGGCGGCGTCCACGCCGGCCAGCGCGAGCGCGGCCCGCGCCGCGTTGGCCACTCCGTCCACACTGGGCGCCGTGAAGCCGACCTTGCCCGCCCCGTCGTTGGTGACCGCGGACCCGAGGATGACCGCGTGCACGTGGTCGCCGTCGGCGAGGGCGTCATCGAGCCGCTTGAGCACCACGATGCCCGCGCCGTCGCTGACGACCGTGCCGCGGGCGTCGGCGTCGAAGGACCGGTTGTGCCCGTCGGGGGCGACGATGCCCTCCTCGCCGGGCTGGTCATGGGGGAAGGGCACGTGCAGCGTGATGCCGCCGGCCAGCGCCATGTCGCATTCACCGGCCAGCAGGGCCTGGGTCGCGGTGTGTACCGCCACCAGCCCGGTCGCACAGGCGGCCTGGACGGTGACCGCCGGGCCGGTCAGGCCGAGCTTGTAGGCGACCCGAGCGGTCAGGAAGTCGACGCTGCTGGCGAGGTGCAGCTGCAGGTCGGACACCTCGGGAAAGCGATCGCGGTGGGCGCGCATGCGTTCCAGGTGCCCGGTGTCGCCGCAGCCGGCGTAGACGCCGACGATCCGGTCGCCGGCGCGCGGGTCGTAGCCGGCGTGTTCG
>Ga0075421_100002300_pt1 | contig 22740 bp, 14 predicted proteins | sample SoiMetdeltSBSDD5_FD_75292 | JGI IMG/M metagenome (GOLD analysis project Ga0075421, IMG submission 75292) | Bulk soil microbial communities from a Populus tree surrounding site in Tennessee, USA - Soil MetaG P. deltoides SBSDD5 | ecosystem: Environmental > Terrestrial > Soil > Tree plantation...
TCATCCAGGCAAGATCAGCATGGCGTCGGGCGGCATCGGAACGGTGGGCCATCTGTCCGGCGAATTGTTCAGGATGATGACCGGCGTCAACCTGGTTCACGTGCCGTATCGCAGGCTGGCGCCGGCGCTCACCAACCTGCTCGGCGGACAGGTGCAGGTGACGTTCGCTTCCACCGCCCCGTCAATCGAACACGTCAGGGCCGGCAACCTGCGCGCGCTGGCGGTGACGACTCGTTCGGAGATGCTGTCCGAGGTCCCGACGGTCGCGGAATTTGCACCCGGCTACGAAGCGAGCACCTGGTCCGGCGTCGGCGCGCCGAAGGGCACGCTGGCCGAGATCATCGAGAAGCTCAACAAGGAGATCAACGTTGCGCTCGCCGACCACAAGATCAAGGCGCGGCTCGCCGATCTGGCTAGCGCACAGGTGGGCGGCGGGGACGCAAACGCAACATGGCGCAAAGATAGACGAGGCAATGCCGGACTCGAGCCGTTTAAGGTCTGATACCTCGACGTCTGCCCGTCGGCGCAGTCCCGTTGGCGCATCCACTCAATGCCCTTGAACGCGGTGGCTTTAGGGGCCGACGTAGCCGTGCACGACGTGGGTGGCGGCTTCACCTCGCCGCAATAGTCTCAGCGGCTATTCGCTCGAATTCTGGCGACGCTTGGAAGTAATCTTGGAGCCCCAATTTCATGCAAGACCGGCAAAGTGTTTTCTCTCTTCGCAATTCCTGTAATTCCTTCAAAGGCAATTCTAGAAAATTCGCTATGACGTTGACGCTCTCCATCGACGAGCCAGAACAAAGCATAACATTGCCCTTTACGTCCAGCACGACGTTATCCTCAAGCAAATAGCATGTGCTTGCTTGTGGCTCTCGCGAGGTGATCTCCAAGGCGCGGTCGAGCGGCAGAGCGAGGCGCGAAATGATTTCTTGATCCTGCGGAGTTGCGCGACCCTCAAAAAATTCAATGATCTTTTCGACAACAGTCAAGTACGCGAGTTGGGTGCGAAATTCAAACCCTAGCGATCTTGCAAATCTCTCCATAGGGGCAATTTCATCGTGGTTGTAACGGTAGCGATGGTAAACGACTTCAATTTTTGTCTTGGCACTCGCTTCTGCATGGGCTTTGGCCAGTCGTTCCATGTTGCGCTTCACGACTTCGATATTGCCCCCTTTATGACCAATTTCGTACATTGCTTGAGTAAAGCCGGATAGCGAAATGCGTAAGAGGTCTGGGTTTTCGGCGAGCAATCGTTCGGGATCACGTAGCACATTGAGATTTGAGCTGAGCATGCAAAACAAGTTGCGAACCTTAACCTCGCGGACAAGGTCCGGTAGATTGGGGTGCAACAGTGGCTCGGTCCAGTTGAAAAACGCGACCGTTTGGACGTGGCACTCTGATCGCGCTTTATCGAGAATCTTCGCCAGTAGCTCAGGAGCCATCAATCCGCGCGGCCACGCTTTGATATTCCCGTATTTGCTTCCAACAAGGCAACTTGGGCACCGCAGATTGCAATGTGAGAAGACATCGATATGAAAGTGATATCCTTTGCGATAAGGACGTCCCTCGAAAAATCCTTGATTAAGATAATGCTCAGTCCCATCCACTTTGGCTGCGACCAGATCAGGATGTAGAGAAACGTAAAGCGATGGATCAAAATCCGGCGGGAGACGTGCTTTTTTCTTCATTTGGCGCCACTCTTAGGTCATGTCTGACTCACAGTTTATCATCGCTGGTAACTATTTGCACTCTTCGTCGGTCGCACTTCGTGCATTCGACGCGGAGGAGGTCGAGCTTGCCTTCGATGTCGAGGCGCTCGAACGATTAGCGGTCAGCATTGGGCAGGCCGAAGCTGCGAAGCCAACGCTGGAACTCGAGATTTCAGCCGACGCTGCTCGCCCGCGCCGACTGGCACTTAGCGGACATCGGCTCTAACGGCGCGGGGGCGTGGGGCATCCGCGTCAGCCAGCGGGGCTGCTGTTGGCCGGTTGCACGCCAAGGTGGCCCCGCTCGGCACTTCACGACAGAAACTGGCGCGTTCGACTGCGGCTAATCAGCAACAGTCGCGGCCTACGGCATGTTATTGGGCATCCTGCGAGGCTAGCGACTGCCCGTCCGTCGACAGCCGCCCGATCGAGCGGTTAGATCCCTCGGGGGGCGTCCAGATGATACGCCAACCCGCGGCGCGAATCTTGATGCAAAAATTGACATCGTTGTAGCAATCGCAAATCGCTCATCGAAACTTAATTGCGCGAGGAAGACACCGCGTCGGGACAGCCGGTGTGGACCACACGTTATCCCGCGGTCACGCAGGACACTTCCTGTTCAAGAGCTCGGCTGAAGTACCCGCCAAGACCGGCGCGCGCCGTGAAAGGCGTGGCCCGCAACCCCGCCTAGCCCAAGGACGCCGGCATGCTGGATGGTGTAGCTGGGGTAATACATCATCGACCGACAGCCCCCACGCCGGAAGCACGGCGCGCGCCACCGGTCGCTCGAGCCAGGCGGCGGTGATGACCTCGGCGTCGTAGTTGAGAAGACACAACACCTCGCCGGAGGCTTCGCCCCCAGTGCCCAGAAATAATTGAATGGCCGATCCGGGTAAAACAACACGCGAACGTGCGCCCGTTCCACCGACGAGCGCAGGAGCTCAAATGTTTGAAATCTGCGATCTATAGTCTGGAATACCCGCATGCGCCAGACTTACAAAACGGCGCTGTTTCAGTGCAATCCCACGCAGCCGGGGATCAAATCGCAGCCATCGCTTCCTCCGCGGAGGGCCGATGACGCCGGTTCGGGTCGAGTTGGCATTCCATTCTTCACGGAGTCGGCCTTCCTGCACAACTTTCAACAGGCGCCGCAAATGCCAACCGATGCTGGGGAACGATTCCACCTCCTCCAATCGTGCTGCAGCAGATATGCGTGCTTCAAGGTCGTTTGCGGCAGGAATCGGTGCATGCAGCACTTCTATTCCAGTGACGCGTCCCAAGACACCATTGGTGCCATCGGCAGAGTGGTCGCCACGGTGTATTGTGAGAGAAGGCGAGGTGCGGAGGATTAGTTTGGGCGGATAGAACATTTGGACGAATGCGATTTCTCCTTCCTGGACTAAGCGTTGGGCGTCCGACATTCCACCCACCGGATTGCTTGAAAAAATCATTGTCTCGATCGCACGGGGGTGATTTCTCCTAACCCATCGCCATTGAACAAAATTGCGGACGTCCAAGACAAATCCGGCACTTTTTGTCGAGGAACACAAAGTTCTGATGCTGCTTGAGCCAAACCAATAGAATTCGTCTGCATCGTTGGGCACCACCCAGTCGATGCCTTTCCGATGGGCCTCGCGCGCAAGTTCGGTTAGCACTGAAGATGGATTCCATGGCCCAGAGGCGTCCGTCCAACGAACACGTCCGTCCAGCTTCGCGAGGCGCTGCAGGATTTTCTGGGTCGCGTCGGTCGATCCATTGTCGGCGACCACGAGATGATCGACACCAATTGTGTTGAGCAAGTGCCCTACCGTGGTGGCCAAAATGGCCTCTTCGTTTCGTACCATCATAATTGCGGCGATGGCAGTCATCGATGGCGACCCCTTGTCAGCGGCACTCGATTAAATCGACCTCGTTGCGCGGTGATTAGGAAGTTCGATTCATTAACGAGTTTGTGAAGCTCCTGACTTCTGCCACCAGATACCCGTCCAATCCACATAGCGTATCGGCGCACGCGCGTCGATGTCCGTATTGCTCGCGAAATCCGTCACCGCCCGCTTGCAGGCATTGAGACCGTAATCATGATGATCGCGAGTGCGCCTGGCGAAACCTTAGCAGAGTGGCATTGAGCGCAACGATTGTCGACTCGGACATGTCGCCATCGAGCCGGATCAAGGTGAACGGAGCTACACGTACTTGGAAGTGTCTTGGGAATGGCCCTTAACGAAGACACCACGCGCCACGTTGGGAGACATGGAAAGGCGTGATACCTTACGCACATGGTAGAGGGACCGGGCTGTACCGTCATCGTGATCAGCTACGACCGGCCGCGCGCGCTCGAGTCGCTGCTGCGCGGACTGAGCGCGCAACGCCTCGACAACGTCGCGATGGAGTTGATCGTCTGCAACAACGCCGAAGACGTCCAGCTGTCGTTATCGCAAGACACCGCGACGGGGCGTCTCATGCGGTTGTTGCCCGACGTCAAGATCGTGAATTCCAGCCATAACTGGCTGTGCCGCGTCCGCTATCCCATGGCGACGCTAGCCAGGTACGACACCATCATCTTCATCGACGACGACGTGGTGATCAATGACGATCAATTCGTGAAGTACATGTACGACGCGTTTGCCACCGTGCGGCCAATTGACATACTTTCTTGCTGGACGGCCCTCTGGACGGAATGGAACAATGATCATCTGAAGAAAGTCCGTATGAACTGGACCCATGCCGCGCCCGATGTGATGATCGAGTGTGACTACGCCGGACCAGGATTGTGCATCTTCGATCGGCGCATCCTTATCGATGGGGGTGTGCTTCGGCTGCCTCGCGAATTCCACCGCTCCGATTCTGCCTGGTTCCCGTGGCTGACCGCGATGAGGCTGGGGACCCGCAAGTATTATCTTCAGTCATACGGACGTGTCGAGTTTCACCCCGAGGGTCAGCGCCATGCGCTCATGAATGCGACGGGGTTTCGCGAGGAAATGTACGCACAGTACAAGGCCATCTGGAAGCAGGGATATGTGCCGGTTCTCGAACGGAAGGCTTCTGACCCAGATTTCGATGATTCGCTGGAAGCCCGCGCCGCCCGCACGCTGCCGATCGAAACCGACTCCTGGTAGGAACGACCGACGCCCTCCGTTACGGCTGTGATGTCGGCGTGAGAACCACTTCGCGTGCGGCCACGGCGCGGAGACGCTGGACGAGCACCGCCTGTGTGAGGCGCAGACAGTACCGACTCGAGACCAGCACCCCACCCGTGCTGGTTACGTCGATAACCGTGAACTCGTTTCTCCCCGTGCGAATGACGTCAAGCTCTCCGTAGTGCAGGGCGAAGTTCTGTGTAAGCTGTTTCATCACCCGGTATCGGGCATTCCACGCCTCCTCGTCCTCGTCGTAGGCGCAATCCACAGCCTGCCCGCGCCAGTCCCAGCCGAAGGAACCGAGCAGGCGCCAATCCTCCTCGAGACGTCGCATGTCGCGCAGCAGATATCGGAAACTGGTGGCGGCCTTCACGAAAAAATCGTCGGACAACCGACACTCGACCGTAAGGTCATCGAATGCGATCAACCAGCGTTCCAGCCGGTACACGCCGCCACCTGCCCGCGTGTAGTCCTCGTAAAACGGCTCACGCACGAACGCGCGCTGATCGGCTTCCGGCGTCTTCCTCTGCCAGGCGTCGAACGCCTCCTGGCTCCTGCACAGGAACACCGTGTCCCTGCTGTTGAAGTTGCGGTCCAGCTTTATGATGCACGGCACCGCGTCGCACGAGGACGCAGAGACCCCGGACTTGGCGTGGAGGGTGGTCTTTCGAATGCAGGTCACCGGGTTCAAGAGCCGACCGTGCGGCTCCAGCGCGCGATGGGCGAGCGTCTCGAAGAATCGGTCCGTGACACGCGCCCCGCTATTCAGGACGATATGCGATAAGGCCACATCGTAGCGGTTCGAGAACACGGTCTGGTCCAACAGGTCGGCGTCGTAGTCCAACTCACGATAGGGAAGATGCAGTGTGTCGATGGCCAGCGGTGGGGGCTCGCCACGTGCGGCGGCGCCATCCAGCAGGTTTTTCAGGAGTTCCCGCAACGCCAACTGCGCCGGCAGGCCGCCCACTTCCAACTCATGCCGCTGCGGGATCTCGGGGCCCGGGCAACTGGACACGATCAGCACGCGAGGCGGATTGGGATGGCGCATGACCATGACGTCGCTCATAGACCCGTCGGTGCGTGCCGGTCGCACCATAACTGAAAGCACAGCACCGTGAAGACCATGTGGGCGGTCTGAAAGCTCGGCTCGCGGTCGAAGTATTCCAGCAGCTCGTGCACGACTCGCACATCGAAGACGCCCGTCCGCCGAACCGCGCCGGGGGACAGCGTGTCGAACAGCACCTCGCGCAGCTCGTTCCGCAGCCAGGAGTCCAGGGGGATCGTGAAGCCGTGCTTGGGTCGCGACACGATCTCGGCAGGGAGATAACGGCGCGCAACCGCGCGCAGCAGCCATTTTCCGGTGCCGCCCGAATATCGCTGGCGCAAGGGAAGTGACGTCGCCATCTCGACGATGCGGTAGTCCAGAAACGGCGCGCGCCCCTCGATGCCGCACGCCATGGTTCCCCGATCGAGCTTCGCGGTCATCTCGTCATGGAGCATCGTGTCGATGTCGTGGAGCTGACGCCGGAGGATGCGATCACCTGCATGCGGCGGGATCCTGGCCCGAAGCCACGGGATCGTGTCCTCGTCAGGGAGTGTCGCCCGCCACGAAGGCGCATACAGCGCGTGCTTCTCGATGTCGTTCAACATGCACCGGCGGTGCATGACCTGAGCGTCGCGGCCATCGGCGTCGGACATCAGCACGCCGCCCGCGCGCAGCGCAAAGATCGCTGATGGCGTCAGGGCGCGCCATCTCACCCATTGTCCCGCCGCCATGGCACGCTCCGTGCGCAGGCGAGAAAACGAGGCGCTAGAGAACCGGTCCCATTGCGCATCGATGTCGACGTGCCGGTGAAGATAACCGGCAAAGATTTCGTCGGCCCCATCCCCCGACAGAAGAGCCGTCGTGGCCCAGGATCGAGCCGCTCGTGCGACCAGATAGACGCCGAGCACGGACGAGACGGCGAACGGCTCCGCGTGCGCTGTGCTCATGGCCGAAAAGTCATGAAAGTCGGCGGCCGTCATGTCTATCTGCACGTGTTTGGTGCCCAGCATCGACGCCACCTGTCGGGCCCAGGTGGACTCGTCCACCCGTGGTTCCGACGGCGTCGAGATGTTGTAGGTCGTCAGGGGCTGCCCGCCCTGTCGCATGGCCATCGCAACGACCAGACTGGAATCGATACCACCGCTCAGGAAACTTCCCACGGACACGTCGCCGAGGAGACGCAGCCGCACCGAGTCCTGGATCAGCACGTCGAGGCGTTCGGTGGCTTCGTCAGCGTCAGCCGCAGCTGGCGCGACAGGAAGTCGCCAGTAGCGATTCTCGAGCACTTGTGTGGCGCTCACCGTCAAGTTGCGCGCGGGCTGAAGCTTAAACGTCTTCTTGTAGATCGTGTAGGGCGCCGGAACCTGCATGAGCGACAGAAAGTGGTGCACGGCCCTGGGCTCCACACCATCGTCGAGCGCGCCGAATGGGAAAAGCGCGCTGGTCTCCGAGGCAAACAGCGCGCGGCCGTCATCGACTCGGTAGACCAGTGGCTTGATGCCGATGCGGTCTCGCGACGCCAGCAAGATGCGGGCCCGAATGTCCCACAAGACGAAGGCCCACATGCCGTTGAAGTGGGTGACGCAATCCAGGCCCCAGCAAGCATAGGCCTGAAGGATGACCTCGGTGTCCGATCGGCCGCGACAGGGATAACCGAGACTGACGAGTTCCGCACGAAGGTCCTGAAAGTTGTAGATCATCCCGTTGAACGTGATCCACAGGCGTCCGTCGCTCGTCGTCATCGGCTGATGACCGAGCGGCGATGTGTCGACGATGGCGAGCCGGCGGTGCCCGAGCGCCAGATCGAAGTCGCCACGGACGTCCTCGAGAGTCGGAAGTCTATCGTCGAGGGTATCGCGACCCCGGCAACGGCGGGCAAGACCGGCGCGTGTATCGATCAACACATACCCCTCATCGTCGGGACCACGCCGTGCGAGCGACGCCACGGCCCGACTGAGGGCCAGCCGATCAACAGGGCTCCCGTCACGGTTCCAGACGGCGACGATTCCGCACATAAAGCGTTACCTGCCCGATGACCGATCCGCCACCACGAACGACGTCGGGAGGCACGGAAAGGCCTTATACCTTACGCGGATGGTAGAGGGACCGGGCTGTACCGTCATCTTATCAGCTAGCCGCCCGCGCTCGAATCCGCGCGCAACCGAGCAATGGCGTGGGCGAGGCCTAGTCGGCATCGCCGGCATCGACTGCTCGTTGACGAGGGAATTCCTTGGCATGTCAACTCGGTCCGCAGGTGCCTTGCATTCGCACTGCACCGGACGATGCTAAGTCGCTAACGCGGCGATGGCCAACGGAGACCGCTGAGCCCCCTTGATTCGAGTCAGGCGCGTGTGGATAAGGTGGCATTGATGAGAAAAATCGTCGCAACTTACCCCGCTCGGCCGACGCCCTCAAGGAACGAGGCAACGTCGATTTTGCGATCCTGTCTGTCCCCCGAGAGTTTTTGGCCGCCAGAACATCTAGGCCCGCAAGATTCTTGGCTGGAACACGCCCCTTTCGCCTTTTGGCTCATCGCGGCGCTACGCCCCCGTGTGCTCGTCGAATTGGGGACACATGGCGGGTTCTCGTACTTCGCATTCTGTCAGGCGGTGCAACGACTCCAAACTGAGACAAAGTGCTATGCGGTGGACACCTGGAAGGGCGACGAACATGCCGGCTTTTACGGGGAGGAGGTCTATCAGCAGCTCCGCAGCATTCATGATCGTCACTACTCCGCGTTCTCGACCCTAATTCGGTCGACGTTCGACGAGGCACTCCCTCATTTCAATGATGGAAGCATCGACGTGCTGCATATCGACGGCCGTCACTTCTACGAGGATGTTCGACACGATTTTGCGACATGGCGACCGAAGCTGTCGGATCACAGTGTCGTTCTCTTTCATGACATCAACGTGCGCCGGGGCGGATTTGAAGTTTTCAAGCTTTGGGACGAACTATGCCGTGAGCATCCGTGTTTCGAATTTCTTCATGGTCATGGTCTTGGCGTTCTGGGCATAGGTTCCGATCTACCTGGCCCGATAAGGGAACTTTTCGCCGCGGTCGAGAATAAAGAAGCTGCGGCGCACGTCCGGAGCGCCTACTCCCGATTGGGCTCTGCACTCTCATTACAGTTCTCTTCAGACCGACAGGCAGCCGAATTGGTGCAAAGCAAGGCCGAGACTCAGGCTCTTAGAAAGTCGGCGGCATTGAATTCAGCTGAGGCCTCTCGTCTACTCAAGGTGAGCGCGGACGAAGGCTCCCGTCTAGGCTCCGAGTTGGCCTTGATGCAGCGTCGGGCAATCGAGCTCGAAAACGAACTTGAAAGGGCGCAACATCGAGCGGCAGAAGTGCAGCAAGCCGTTATGAAACTCGAATGTGACCTGGCATCGGCGAAACAGCGGACTGCGCAACTCGAAAGTGACTTGACGTCGGCGAAACAGCAGACGGCGCAACTCGAATGTGACCTGGCATCGGCGAAACAGCGGACTGCGCAACTCGAAAGTGACTTGACGTCGGCGAAACAGCAGACGGCGCAACTCGAAAGTGACTTGGCGTCGGCGAAACAGCGTACGGCGAATCTTGACGGTGAGCTGCGTACACAAACCGCCGTTACTGAGCGCCGGGTGATCGAATTGAGAAGCACGGTGGTGGCTCGGGAGGCGGAGTTACAAGCGATCAAGGCGACCGCTGCTTGGCGTCTCAACGTTTTTGTTAAGCGGCTCGCACAGCGATACTCTCACCTCGCGCGTTCTATGTCAGGTCTCCCACGCCTGTTCTGGCGTGCCGCGTTTCTCCAGCTTAATTCTGATAAACGGCAGGCTCGACAGCGAATGCGCGACATGCAGGTCCTGGAGTCGTCGCCGCTTTTCGATCGCGCCTGGTATTTCCAGCAATACCCCGACGTTCGCGACTCTAATCTAGAACCGGCATGGCACTATCTTATTGTCGGCGCAACAGAGGGGAGGGATCCCGGACCGCTATTCGACAGCGACTGGTACCTCAGTCAAAATCCTGACGTGCGCGCGTCCGGTATTAACCCTCTCGTGCATTACTTGCGGTATGGCGCTGTCGAGGGCCGTGCGTTCAAGTTGGTACCCAAGGGCGATCATGGCTGAGAGGGCTTCCGGCCAAGACCGCGTCGGAGGCATCTATCGCGCCCGCGCCCCGCTTCGGCTTGGCCTTGCCGGCGGCGGGACTGATCTGTCGCCCTACAGCGATCTCTATGGCGGAGCAGTGCTCAACGTAACGATCGATCGCTTTGCGTTTGCCTCGCTTGCGCTGCGGACCGACGATTTGGTGATATTTCGCGCCCACGATCTGGGCGTCGAAGAGCAGTGTATGTCGAGCCAGATGCCCACCGAGAGCGCACTTGCCCTTCACCGAGCGGTGTACAATCGCATGTTGCGTCAATTCTTCGACGGCTGCCGAATAGGATTAGAGCTGTCGAGCGCGATTGAGGCGCCGCCCGGATCGGGTCTCGGCTCGTCCTCGGCTTTGGTCGTGGCCTTGGTGGAAGCTTTTCGCGAGGCATTTGACTTGCCGCTAGGTCTTTATGATGTCGCCCATATCGCATTCGAGATCGAGCGGATTGAATTGGGCATGGTCGGGGGCAAGCAGGATCAATACGCTGCTGCATTCGGCGGCGTTAATTTCATCGAGTTTCTTCCAAACGATCGAGTCATCGTCAACCCGCTGCGAATTGCACCTGCAATCCTGAACGAGCTGCAAAGCTCCATCGTCGTTTGCTTTTCTGGTCAGTCACGCGATTCGGAAGCCATCATCCGCTGCCAAATCGAGGGAATCAGCATCGGCGGAAGCGAAACGCTGGCGGGCTTGCATGCGCTGAAGCAGGATGCGCTCGACATGAAGCAGGCGCTGTTGCGCGGCGACATCCGGCAATTGGCCGCCATTCTGGACCATTCATGGGCCAACAAGAAGATAACCGCCCGCTCCGTATCCAACTCTGCCATCGAGAGGCTTTATGAGGTAGGCCGTGCCAACGGAGCCAAGGCCGGAAAGATTTCCGGGGCCGGTGGTGGAGGGTTTATGATGTTCATCGTTGACCCGCAGGACAAACCTCGCCTGGTGCGCGGATTGCAGGCCGTGGGTGGAGTTCCGGACAAAGTGGTCTTTACTCATCAAGGGGTCGAGTCATGGCGCGTTCCGGGCTAATGTTGGGTCACTTGTATGGTTAATCCGCCAGGTACCGCTCGAAGCGCGCCGGAGCAAGCCGTCATTCTCGCCGGCGGGCTCGGGACGCGGCTTGGGACATTGACAGCGGACGTTCCGAAACCCTTGCTTGAAGTGAACGGGCGTCCGTTCGTCGACTATCTCGTCGACGATGCTGTTCGCTTTGGTTTTTGCGAGATTCTGCTGCTTGCGGGCTACCGCTCCGAGCAAATCGCGCGATACGTCGAAAGCAAGCGTCGACGATTGCCTCAAGGCGTCTCCCTCGACTTGGTCGCCGAGCCGATTCCTCTCGGAACGGCAGGCGCGGTTCACCACGCCGCCGATCGCCTGGCGGAGCGGTTCTTGCTGCTTAATGGCGACAGCTTGCTCGACGCGAACTGGCTCGACCTCGTGCCGGCTGCTGCCTCGGGGGCCCTGATTACCGTCGCTCTTCGCCGCAGCGCCGACACCTCGCGCTACGGTCTTGTAAAGGCCGAGGGAGAGCGGATCGTCGAATTCGCGGCGCGCGGAGACGAAACAGCCGGTCTCATCAATGCCGGGGTCTATCTGGTCGACCGCAGGATTGTTCTCGAGTTTCCCGCCGAAGGCTCGCTAGAGCAGACGGTGCTGCCGGAACTGGCCACCAGAGGCCTTGTGAGCGGCCGGATCTACGAAGGCTTCTTCGTCGATATCGGCGTGCCGGCCACATTGGCCGCGGCTCAGTCGACGCTCTTGCGGCAGCGGAAAAAAGCGGCGGTATTTTTCGATCGCGACGGCACTCTCGTGGTCGACCAAGGCTACATCCATCGTCCCGAGGAGCTGGTCTTTCAGCATGGGGCGGTTGCTGCCGTAAAAAGTGTGAATGATCGTGGCATGTATGCCTTTCTGGTCACCAATCAGGCCGGCGTCGCCAAGGGTTACTTCACCGAAGTTGATGTTCAGGGGTTCAACTCGGAGCTTCAGCGGCGCCTTCGTGCGGCAGGCGCGCATCTCGATGACATTCGCTACTGCCCCTATCACCCGGACGGCACGGCAGAACCCTACCGCCGTAGTTCGGATTGGAGAAAGCCGGCGCCCGGCATGTTGCTCGATCTGCTGCGGCGCTGGCCCGTCATCAAGCAATCGAGCGTTGTCGTGGGAGATAAGGAAATCGACCTGCACGCTGCCGACGCAGCGGGACTAAAAGGTGTACTCTACCAGGGTGGCGACCTCGATACCTTCCTCGCGCCGTACTTGGAGCTCGCGAGCCGTCAGCCAGTCGCAATCGTTGGTTCTTGCGATACCCTGAGCCAATTATAGTTCGCCATCATTCATGAAAGGCGGCTTGCGCACATTGCTTTCTTTCAGCACGTTCATGTCGTCGCGATACTGATTGTAGTGCAGCCGCATCTCGGGGCTGGGCTGAGCCGTTTGCCGCGGCAAACGTCCACCAGCCTGCACTTCCTCCGGCGTTCGCTTGCGGATAATGAACTCGATCGCACATTCGCCGATCGGCGTAAGAGTTTGATCGTAGCGCAGCAGATTGAACCGAAAAGTCGCATTGAGTTGTTCGATGCGGATCGTTTCCGCCGCAGGCCCCAACTCTCTGATAAGGTCAATGACGTTGATGGAACGGCTGCTCCATGAATGGCTCTTGTAGATTGTGAACGTCCATTTGTGGTCCCGGTTGAAGGTGCTCGGGAAGACGCCTTGTTCGTAAAGGTCCTCGTCGGGAACGAGGATGATCAAATGACCACCCGGCTTGACAATCCGTAGCCAGTTGAGCAGCCCGGCGTGGGGGTCGTGCAGGTGCTCGAGACAATGGCTGCTGTGCACGAAGTCATATGTGTCGTCGGCTATTCCCGACATCGATTGAGCATCGCCATCCTCCAAATCCCAAGTTCGCACTGACTTCAATCTTGCGAATAATTCAGTGTAAAGTCCCAGTGGATCCGGTTCGCCCCCGATGTCGATTCCATCGCCTACGAAATAGCGGTTGATGAAATTCGGATCAGCCAACCGCCTTTGAATTGACTTGCTGCATTGTTTCATGGTCTGCAACGGACTCTTCGAAGTTGGCTCGGCATTGCCGATAAGATCATGCAATGCGTGAGCCTTTGACGCCAACGCGATCGGACGCCACCTGCCACAGGCGATGCATCCGGCTTGGGGATGCGTCATCGCTCCTCGTTGCTTGAGGTGAGGGGAGCTTAAGCTCCCTAAGATTCACAACTAGTTGGTGGCCGATATCTATCGCATCATGGTGCACGAGATAGTAATTGTCGATTTGGTCATATTCGGGCGCCGCTGTCGGTAGCTCATTTGTCGGGTTGAAGAACGCATTTTCGTGATAAACTGGCACGCCGAGCGGTGTTGTGTGGATGACGAAGCTGTTGCGGGTCCGGCTCGGATCCAGAATCGGAGCACCGCCGTGCGGTAGGTGGGGATGCCAAATGATGGTATCGCCCTTCTCGACCAACACCCGCTCGACCCTCAAACCTTGTTGCTCGCACGTACGGGCGACTTCGCCCTGATAATCATCCCAAAGCTCCTGGTCGAGCGAGGGGAGCTTCTCTAGGTCCTCGAAGCGGCGAAGTGCGATCGAAACGCGATCGATCTCTGGCAGAAGGTGGGCGCCCCGAATCACACTCAGGGGACCATTCCGCTCGTCGACGTCCTCCAGCGCGACCCAGACGCCAAGATAGTAATATTCTGGCTTCGTGGAGAAGGCCGGGGTATCGCGATGAATGGTTTGCGACGATCCGCGCTGGAAGAAGAGCGAAGTGTACAGGCAAGGCTCGGCCTCGAACATGAGCGTTTGCACGTCGAATGCGAGTCTGTTCGTCTTAAACAGATCGAACAAAGACTTGACGGCGACATGAAGATTGATAATGCGAGGCAAGTGGCCGTTCTCGTCTCGCAGTTTGTCGAACTTGTCATTGTTCAGCGCAACGAGCGTATTCAATTCAAGGAGAACCTTATCGCACAAAGGCTTCGGTACCGAATTTTTGATGACCACGACGCCGGTCTCGGACAGTTCCCGCACCAAGTCCTTGACCGGATGCTGAATTGAGTTGGTGTAATTTCGCTGTATTTCAATCGGCTCCATGTACCACGGTCTCGATCGAGCCGAGACGACATTGTCGATCCGCTTGGACTTTCTTTCCGCACTTGCAACCAATGATGCTGGTTCTTGAGCGCCGAGCTGAACTTGCTCTAGGCGCGTTCGGTACCGCAACCCGACCGCCCGGTAATTGAAGAATTGCCGAATGTGTCGGCTCGCAACAAGACCGCGCCGCCGCCCAGCCTCGGGCTCGTCAACCAGGCGACGCATGAAATGCGTAGCCTGCTCGACGTCGGGATCGGCCCATATTTGACCTTCGGGATGCACATATTGACCTTGCTCGACAGGCACGAGATCGAAGTCCACCAGAAACGAGTTTTCCTCGGTCATGAAGTCCATATTGCCGGAATAGCCAGTTGCGATGACCGGCTTGCCGAGGTACATGGCTTCACTGAGTCCGCGCCCAAATCCTTCCGATCGGTGAAGCGAGACGAAGCAGTCGCAGCAGCGAATGAGATTCTTTATTTCGTTGTCCGTGAGCGTACTGTCGATCACACGGACACGTTCGCCATGTGAAACAATGCCCGCCTCGAAACGTTTCCGATCAGCGGGCTTGGCGCGCAAGGTATTCGTCTTGATGACCAGACACGCATCCAGGAATGGACTTTGCCCAACAAGCTTCAAGAAAGCTGCAATCGTCGCAAACGGATTTTTTCGGTCGAGGTAGGATGAAAAGTCGAAGAAGAACAGAAAAGCATATGCACTCTCAGGAATGCCGAAGTAACGGCGGCCGAGGGGTGAGGAGAACCTGACCTCACAAGCGAGCGGCATATGGGTCACGGGCCGAGCTACTGCCGCCTCGATCGCATCGCAGGTGAATCGAGACGGCGCCCAGACTTCATCGAATCGCTCGAGATGTGGGACCCATGCCGAAGGATATCGCGATAGTTCCCACGCCGGATAAATGATGTTGTAAGAGCCAGGCTGTGGGTCAGGCGAGAGATGTGTTAGCGATTGTTCGACCTCATCTCCATTGATGTGAAAGATATTAACTTCAGTGGCGAGGCGATCCACGCAGTGCGGCACGATGGTGTTCGCGAGTGCTGTGTCGGAGCGTGGATCGAGACCATAAATGTCGCGGACACCGGGCCTCAGGCCAGCGGCGAGGAATGCCGATAGAGCAGACCGGACGTGCTCCCCCATGCCGATTGACGAGAAGGGATGTCCGACAAGTGTGAGCCCAACATTGCTCTCGATGGCCCAATGACGCGTCATTTCATCCTACCTAGCGACCGTCGATAATATACCGCTTCATCGTTGTGGCGTCATCCAGGCGTCATGAGCATTGCGAGTTGCCTCCAGAAATTGGTGGCCGAAGCGTGCGTCCGGTTCCAAATAGGCGCCCTCGGCCCATTCATTCCATGCATTCACGAATACGAGTTGTTCATCTCCGTAATTGGTCTCCCGCGCGTTTTTCATGACGGCTTCCAGCCACGCCTGATATGCGCCCGGTGAAGAATGAAAGAAGACACCAGGGTTGTTCTGATTTCTCGGGGTGTTGTCCCAGCCCGGCATCACACCTCGAAACATAACGTGTCGCGGAAGCTCTCTTTCAGTATACTTGAGAACGATCTCACGATAGTTGTGGACGACGCCCTCAAAATTAGGATTGCTCCGGCCCGGAGGATCCATCGGTGCCGGTGTACCGTGCGGAGGAAACTCGATGATGGCATCGAAGCCCAGGTCCGCCGGATCGTCACGGCAGGAAGCGTGTTCGAATGAGCCGACCATGGCGAGGTAAATCTCGCCCAACCCCTCTTCGCGGCAAAATTTGCGCCAGCCCTCCATTGTCCGAACGCTATCCGGAAATTTGCTCGGCCAGTAGACCACAAGCAGCGGCCGGCCGTTGACGCGGATATAATTTGGATGGCGCAGATAACGAATCATGTCTCGTATCACAGCCTCATCATCTTGCAGCGAGTGCCTCTGCGCCAAGAGAATGTCGTGGTCGCGGCCATCCCAGCGGCGCGTCCAATTCTCGTTAGCCCAAGCGATGCAGAAAGGGATGTCCGGTTTTCCGGTCTGAAGCAGGCGTTCGAGTGGCAACTCTAAGATCCGACGCCCATTGAACCAGTAATAGTAGAAGCAGAAGCCATGAATCCCATATTGCTTCGCGAGCTTGGCCTGCTCGTCCATTACCGCCGCCACCCGCAAGTCATAAAAGCCCAAGTCTGCCGGCAGGCGCGGCTGCTCGTGGCCTTCAAAATTGGGACGGGCCTTCACAACGTTTCTCCATTCAGTGAAGCCTTTGCTCCACCAGAGGTCATTTTCGGGCATTGGATGGAACTGCGGCAAATAGAACGCGAGCACGCGCACCCGGTTCGCGCTGTCGATCTCTTGCTGCCATCGTTCGCAAAAACGCTGCTGATTCCGAATAGCCAGAAATGTTTTGTAGTCGTTCGAAACACTGTTCACGCTGACGCTGAGATGATGCACCACAACTGCGTCCGGGCAGTAAATGACTCGCAGTCCCGCGGCCCTCAGACGGAAGCAAATATCGGCGTCCTCGCAGTACGCGGGCGCAAAGACCTCATCAAAGCCGCCGAGTGCGCGAAAAGCATCGGTTTGTACCATGAGGCATGCGGCTGAGCAGTACACTACCTCACGGCGTCTATTGTAACGAGGAAGATAGGGATCGTCGAACAGCCCAATGAGCGTCGCGGAGCCGTCGCGATTAATCAGCGCTCCAGCCTCCTGAAGTCGCCCATCCGGAAAGATCAGCTTGGCGCCCGCCGCGCCGACGTTTTGCTCCTCGGTGAAGCAACGAAGGAGGGCATCGAGCCATCCGGCGCACACTTGTGTGTCGCTGTTGAGAAGGACGGTATGTTGCGCACGCGCTTGCTTGCTCGCACGGTTGCAGCTCTTGATAAAGCCGATGTTTGTTTCGTTACGGATGTAAGTCAAATTGCGCACGCTTGAGAGAAGGCGCATTGTTTGCTCACTTGACGCATCGTCGATGACGATCACCTCGTACGCGGTGTCGCCCGAGTGGGCCGCTATCGAAGCCAGGCACTCCAGAGCGTATTGAGCTGCGTCGTAGACTGGAACCACGATCGATACCAAGGGCTCCCCTTGCAATGTCGGCAGTTTGATCTGTTGTGCAAAGGCGATTGGATCGTCTGGTCCTACACGAATGAGCGCGGGGGGCTTGGGCTGGAATTGCTGGCGGGCTTGGTCGCGCACCTCGGCAATTTGATGCGCAAGTACCGGATGGTCGTTCCAAGCGTCGGTTTTGGTTCCGATTTCGATGTCGGGCGCCAGGGCAGCGAAGGGTGGCACCTGCCTTGCATTCTCCGCGCGGGAAAAGGAATTGATCCTTCGGCCTTCGGTACGTCCATGCAGGATGTAATGGAGGAGGGGGTCCATCCCAGCAGCAGCAACGTCGGGATTGGCAGACAAGTATCCGCGCGTATCGACGGAGGGAGCCGGCTTGCGGCCCTCTGCAGCTCCATGTGTGATATAATGATGAACGGGATCAATTCCCGCTGCCGCTACGTCCGGATAGGACCTCAGATACCAATCAGCGTTGAACACACCCGATTTGGCGATGATGCGGGCGACACGCCATTGCCGCAACGGAGCAAGAGAGAGCGTGCGAATAGCACTCCAGGCGGACGCAAGCGCATAAATCAGCGAACGGTAGCACACGGTCGTTCGGGACAAGCGCAGCGGGGCGATCATGTGCTTTTTGACTTTTTCGCCGTCCGCCTGGTCCGAATTGTCGCGTCCGAAATTATTCAGCGAGTGGTGGCGCCCGCACTGTTGGTCAGCAACGACCGCGCGGGAGCCCATGGTAGGTAGCCCTTATGTCGCGGAACTGCGCCGCGACAGCTCCAGTCATAACCTGAATTTGCGAATTGGGGCAACCCGCCTGAAGTGGGACCCGGCACATGGGACCACGTTACGCTATATTGTCCTGAGATCGTAATAACCTGACAGTAGGCCCCACCGAAGAAACCGAGCGCGGACCGCAAGGGTCCGAACTCCGGGATCAGACACGATTTGCGACCGGTTCGTCGGCATCGGACAAGCCTGACTTGGCGATGATGCGCATGGCCTGCCATTGTCGCAATGGAACAACAGAGCGCGCGCGAATAGCACGCCGAGCGAACGTAATAAGTCCTGGCGCGAGGCGGTGGTTAGGGCGGATTGAAGGCTGATTTTGGATTGATTATCCGGAATTCGCGTGGCGGCAGTAAGCCGCCATAGAGCTGCTTCCAGCGATAGAACGAGATGCCCATCCTCCGGCATACCTCGGCAACCTGGCCACATCCGGTCCGACAACGGACCAGAGTTCGTGGCCAAGGCCGTGCAGGAGTGGATCACCGCGGTTGGCGCAAACACCGCCTACATCACACCAGGTAGCCCCTGGGAGAATGGCTACGTCGAGAGCTTCAACGCACGCCTGCGCGATGAACTGCTCGATGGCGAAATCTTCTACACGTTGCGGGAAGCTCAGATCGTCATCGAAAGCTGGCGACATCACTTCAACACGATCAGGCCGCACGAATCGCTCGGCTACAAGCCACCTGCACCGGAAGTGTTCGTACCAGCCTTCGCCGCGTGGCCGGCTGCGCTACGTCAACCGGCTTCGCCGGCCACGCTAGCGCACCGGCCAACTCTCAACTAACATTCCAACTGGACCACTCAGTGGGGGCCGATCACAAGATGCTTCGTCATTACGGCCGCGCCGAAAAGCAGGCTCGCGGCTGCGACCGGCCCGGCCCGGACTTCTGGGCGCACGGCGACAATCGTGCCTGCAACGGTACACAAGAACGCGGCCGGCATTTCCCCGAGGAATGCAAACCAATGCTCAAAATGCAGCGGCGTAAGAGAATAGCAAAGCGTCCCGAATACCAGCATATAGGCGGATGCGACGGTCCAGCCAGCGCGTTGCCAGTGCAAAATGGTTAGCGCAATCAGGAGCAGGGTGCTGACGGTGGCGGCAACGAAGCCAGGCACCCACGGCTCATTTCCGAACAGCGCGATGAGTCGACCAAGATGGGCCCAATGGACGTTACCGTAAGGTCAAACGCCCGGAGGCCCGGTAGAGTCCAGCGAGCTGCCGTAACCGTATCCGAAAGCGAAGTTTTTGGCGATAGTGGCCATGCTCGCGTCATCAGCGCAACATAGGCCCTCCTTGAACACTGACGCGAAGACGATAGCGAGAAGGGCTGTGTAACCTGCGACGAAAAATCGCTGACAACGGACGTAATAATCGATTGATGACGTGGCACCGAGTTTGAGGCCGGCACTAAGTCACGTAAACTCCACCGTTTGAAGCCGCACTGACTATCGCCTGTCCCGCCCATTCCTCCGCCTTTCGGTCCTGTGTTTGTAGTCGCTCGCTGATGCTGCAAGATGGACGTTCTAAGTTCGGCAGTCATCCGTGACGTAATTGAGTGGCTCAGTTGCGAAGGCAGCGTGTTCGCGGCCATCGACATGCCGTCACAGGCAGGCAGCTGCTGCGGACGTATCAAGCCTAGCAGTACAGGGCATTAGGCGAGATCGTATTGGTGGCTGGTGAATTGCCGGGGTCCTCGCCCATACCTCGACTACAGGGTAGTCACCGATTTCTCGCGGCAATTCTCGCTCGGAATGTTGGGTCTTTAGACGAAAACATAATGGCGAGTGGTCGGGTCCCAGACCGCAGGGACGCCGCCAGGAAAGGTGGTGGACCCGGAAACGAGGCCGTTCATCAGCGAGATCGCGCTTGTCCCGTTGTCGTTGCGCCAGAGCAAGTCGTCCCTGCGATCGTGATTGACATCGCCGACCGATCACGAGCCAGTCCGTTCCTACCCCAAAAAGCCTGCCGTCTGCGGTTGCGCACTCGTGTTCATCAGCCGTTGTCATTGCTCCACAGGATGTCGCTGGTATGATTGGCATCATTGTCGAAATTCCCAACCCCCACCACGTGCCAGTCGGTCGGTACCGCCTGAGTCCCGCCACGGCCAGAGATAGCTGGCACGAACCTACCGCACCCGTGCCGGCGAAACATATCGCACCAGGCTTGCAGCACGCTGGCCTTATGGCCAGATAGCCCGATTTGCAATTGCGGCCAGACGTGGATGGCTGGACAAGCCCCGGCTATGACGGCGAAGGAGCTCGGCGTATCCGCATCCCCTCTGGGAACTTAACCTCCATCGGGCTCAGCCGCTTCGGAGCGAATAATTTGAAAATATTGCCATTGCGTTGAGGCGGTCGCCAAATTGATACCTTTTTCATGGGGCCGATTTGGGAGCGAGGCTCACGAGGCTGGGTGGGCCGCAATCGGTCTCTGTCAACCCCGCTTCCTTGGTTGTCACGATTGGTACCAGCCGGCTTTCGCGCGAAAGCGGGACAGACTCAGTGGGCAAGCCATTGAAATCGGCATCAGGATAAGGAGTCGAGCATGACTGTCTCAGCATCGACAATTGATGCAATGGCGTTGATGTCTTTGGCTGCTTATCGCCAGGATGGAGATGTAACAGCTGGCGAAAACGATTTAGCGACAGCTCTTGTCGGCAGCGGATGGACGATTGTCCATCCGTCTCAACTTGGCGTGTCGACGCTCGATCCGGATAACGAATATTTCGAAGTTCATGTTGGCGGCAATTCCGGACCCGTAGCCGCGGCATTTCTAGCCCAGAGGAATGGAGTTCTTGTTATCGCATTTCGAGGTTCCGACGAGTCGGGAGATCAGCTCGCCACGATCAACAATCAATCCGGATATTTCGATGCATACAGGAATTTTTTGGATGCAGCATTACTGTACGCTGCCGATCCCGCTAATGGTGTCACCCAAATCCTTGTCACCGGACATAGTCTTGGCGGCGTGATGGCCGAGTGGTTTGCCAACGAGTACGCCGTCGAGGTATCGGCGTTGGAGCTGCCAGTATCGATCGCGACCTTTGGCTCGCCAGGAACCAGCATCTCGACCCCGCCGACGGCATTGGCTCAAAGTATCGTTCATTTCGGCCACACCGGCGATCAGATCTTCGAACATCAAGGAGTAGTAGGGGGCTTCTTGAGCAGTCTCATCCGCCGAGGGATCTCCACCGAAATTGACCTGCCCAATGTGAACGCGAATGACCCTCGCCTCAATTTTTTCGAACACGATATGTTTCTCTATCAACGTTCAGTCCCGGTTCTCTCAAGCTCATATTTCGGCCAGCGGTTGCTTGACGGACCGGCGAGCCGCCAGATCATCGTCGATAGCGTAATAACGGCCGCAGACGATCAGATCACACTAGACTTTTCAAGCAGAACGGTTCCGCTCGCGATCATCGGGGATTCGGGAGTCATCGCGCCTGGGTTTGCTGATATCGACATCATTCGGGGTGGTTCCTCTGGAGATTGGATCGACGGTGGAAGAGGGAATGACACGCTCTTCGGTGAGGGAGGAAACGATGAACTCTTCGGTGGCCCTGGCGCGGATCTACTTATTGGAGGATCAAGCTTCGACAAGTTCGTATTCGACAATCTCGCCCTGACGGATGCCACTGCCGCCGCGTCACTCATCGACGAGATCGTAGATTACGACCGCGGCAATGGCAGCGCCTACAGGGCAACTGAGGGCGATCAGATCGATGTCTCGGCGCTGGTGTCGGGTGCGTTGGGCGCCGGGCAAGCCGCCGGCGCGCTCGTCCGCGTCGTTGAGAATGGCGACAGCACGGGCGCCCTTGTGCAAGTGGATACCGACGGGACGGCCAACGGCCACAGCTGGACGACGATCGCTCAGCTCGACCACATTCATATTGGCAATACCGTCAACGCCATCCTCGACAGCGGCCAGGGGGCGGGGGTCAACCTGAACGTGCTGACCAATGCCGGCCCGCTGGGCGACTTCAACGGCGACGGCACGTTCGATGCGCTCTGGCGTAATGACGACGGCACGGTGGCGATCTGGCAGATGAGCAACGGCGCGCTCGGCTCGGTAGCGTTCCCCACCGGAGTACCGAACGACTGGCACATCGTCGGAATCGGAGACTTCAACGGCGATCACACCAGTGACGTGCTTTGGCGCAACGACAACGGCACCGTGCTGGAATGGCTAATGAACAACGGAACCATTCAGTCGGCGCCGGTTGTGGAGATGTTGACGGCTCCGCAGGTGATCGCTGGGGTCGGCGACTTCAACCACGACGGCCGCAGCGACATCCTGCTGCGCACCTTCAATGGCGACGGCAGCACCACGATATCGGTGCAGCAGACTAACACCAACGATACGGGGGTGACGACCGGCGCGGGCTTCACGCTGGGCAGCGACTGGGCGATCGTCGGCGTGGGCGATTTCAACGGCGGTGGTAACAGCGACATTCTATTCCGGCAGCAGGGGACCGGCACTACCACGATCTGGCAGATGAACGGCACGACGCGGGAGGCGGTGGTGTTCGAGCCAGGGGTGCCGACCGACTGGCATGTGGTGGGGACCGGTGACTTCAACGGAGACAACATCAGCGACGTCCTGTGGGCCAATGACAGCGGGACCTTTGCGACCTGGCTGATGAACGCCGGTGCGCAGCCGCAGAGCACGGGCTTCTTCGGAGTGGGTACCGACTGGCACGTGACCGGCATCGGGGACGTCAACAGCGATGGCAA
>Ga0075421_100002302_pt1 | contig 22736 bp, 18 predicted proteins | sample SoiMetdeltSBSDD5_FD_75292 | JGI IMG/M metagenome (GOLD analysis project Ga0075421, IMG submission 75292) | Bulk soil microbial communities from a Populus tree surrounding site in Tennessee, USA - Soil MetaG P. deltoides SBSDD5 | ecosystem: Environmental > Terrestrial > Soil > Tree plantation...
TAGGCAAAAAATTTCAGCGGCCGCGAGGCGGTGATTCTCGCATCGAGCTGGCGCAGCGAGCCCGCCGCGGCGTTGCGCGGATTGGCGAAGGTTTTGCCGCCCGAGCGTTCCTGGGCCGCGTTCACCTTGAGGAAATCCTCCTGGCGCATGTAGATTTCGCCGCGGATGTCGATCGTCTCAGGCACGTCCCTGCCCTTGAGCTTCTCGGGCACATTGTCGATCGTCCTGACGTTCTGGGTGACGTTCTCGCCCTCGAACCCATCACCGCGCGTCGCCGCCTCGACGAGCAGGCCGTTGTCGTAGCGCAGCGAGATCGACAGCCCGTCGATCTTGGGTTCCGCCGTCAACTCGACCGCCGCATCGGGGGGAAGCTTGAGGAACCGCTTCACCCGCGCGATGAATTCGTGAACCTCTTCTTCCGCGAAGGCGTTGCTGAGCGACAGCATGGACACGCGATGCTTGACCTTGCCGAATTTTTCGAGCGCCGCTGCCCCCACCTTGGCCGTTGGGCTCTCGGGCGCCGCCAATTCGGGAAATCTCTTCTCGATCGCCTCGAGCCGCTGTCGCAGGGCGTCATAGGCCGCATCCGAGATGAGGGGTGCATCCTCCTGGTAATAGAGCTTGTCGTGTTTGACGATTTCCTCGGCTAGCCGCTTGGCCTCGGCGCGGGCTTGCGCCTTGCCGAGCTTCGCCACCTCGACCTCTGACTTGCCTTTGGCCATGCCTCAGGCCCTCTGCGCCAGGAGCTGGTCGGCCTGGGCGCGGGCTTCTTCCGTGACCAGGGCGCCCGACAGCATGCGGGCAATTTCCTCGCGCCGGCTCTTGCTGGAGAGCGGCATGACGCGCGTGACCATGCGCGCCCCCCTGCCTCCCACCTCCTCCATCTTGGCAATCAGGAGATGCCGCGAAGCGCGCGCCGCGACCTGAGGCGAATGGGTCACGCACAGGACCTGCAGCCTTTCGGAGAGCCGGTACAACCTCGAGCCCATGGCGTCGGCCACGGCTCCTCCCACGCCTGTGTCGATTTCATCGAAGATCAAGGTGGGGGCCGAACCTCTAGCGGCGAGCACCACCTTGAGCGCCAGCATGAAACGCGCAAGCTCGCCGCCCGAGGCAATCCTCATGAGCGGCGCCAGCGGAACGCCGGGATTGGCCGTCACCAGAAACTCGACTCGGTCGATGCCTTGGGCCGAGGCCCGCTCTAGCCCGCTTTCGACAAGTGTTTGGAATTTCGCCCGCTCGAGCTTGAGCGGTGGCAGTTCCGCCATCACCGCCTGATCGAGGGCCTTCGCCGCTTTCTTTCGGGACGCGCTCAGCTCTTCGGCCACCTTGTCGTAGACCGCACGCGCCTCTTTCTCAGCCTGCTCGAGACGCCGCAGCATGTCGCCGCCCTCGAAGATCGACTGCAGATCGGCTTCGAAGCGATGAAGAAGTGCTGGCAGCTCGCTCACCTGCACGCGGTGCTTGCGTGCGAGCGCCCTCAACGCGAACAGCCGCTCCTCTGCTTTCTCGAGATCCGTCGGATTGAATGAGAAGGAGACTTCCGCCTCGTTGATGGCACGTTGTGCTTCCGCCATCTCCTGAAGCACTCGCTCGAGGGCAGCGCAAAGGGAATCGAGCTTGCCGAGAGCCTGTTCCCGCCGGCGCTCGAGCTTCCGTAAGGCCGCGTTGAGCCTGGCATCGAGCGTCCCATCGCCTGACAGCGCATCCCGCGCCTCCGCCACCGCGGCGGCGAACTGCTCGGCGTTCATCATCAGCTGGCGCGCCTGAGCAAGCGTTTCTTCCTCATCGCTGCGAGGTGAGAGATCACGCAATTCCTTCACCGAATGTTCGAGAAACTCGCGCTCCGCTTCGGCCCGCTTCACCCGCTTCTTCTGCCCGTCGAGAGCCTCGAGTGAAGCGCGCCAGGCGTGCCAGGCCCTCTCCACCCGTGCAACCTTCTCCTCGAGCCCGCCGAAGGCGTCGAGCAAATCGCGGTGCCGCGCCACATCCACGAGCGCCCGGTCGTCATGCTGCCCGTGAATCTCGGCCAGAAGCCCGCCCACCTGGCGCAGGAGATTGATGCTCACCGGCTGTTCGTTGATGCTGGCGCGGGATTTGCCGTCTGCACTCTGGATGCGGCGGATGACGAGCTCGCCCTCGACCTCCACCCCCTCCTCTGCCAGGAGCTGAAGCACAAGGTGATCCTTCGGCAGCGCGAAGGAAGCGGTGACGATGCCTCGCGCTTCGTTCGTCCGCACGAGCGAACTGTCGCCGCGTGCGCCGAGCGCCAGCCCCAAAGCGTCGAGCAGGATGGATTTGCCGGCACCCGTTTCACCCGAGAGCACGCTCAAGCCTCCCTCGAAGGTGAGGTCGAGCTTCTCGATCAGGACGATGTCGCGGATGGAAAGCGCCGTGAGCATCGCGCCCTTATAGACGATTTCAGATGAGGCTAAAACGGAGTGACGGCTCTCACCGCCTTGCTGATCCAGGATTCACGATTTTCCTCAGGCGCGATGCCGCCGCTTTCGAGGAGCGAATAGGCATCCTTGTACCATTGGCTGCCTGGATAATTGTGGCCGAGCACCGCCGCCGCCGTCTGCGCCTCCGATTGCACGCCCAGCGCATAATAGGCTTCGGTCAGCCGGTAGAGCGCCTCAGGCGCCTGCGATGTGGTCTGGTATTTGACGATCACCGTCTTGAACCGGTTTATCGAGGCCACATAGGCCCGTTTCTTGAGATAGTAGCGTCCGACCTCCATTTCCTTGCCGGCGAGGAGATCGCGGGCAAGAACGGCCTTCGCTTCCGCATCCCGCCCATAGACAGTGCCCGGAAAGCGCCGGCTTACCTCTTCGAGGGCGGCGAGCGCCTTCTCGGTCGTCGACTGGTCGCGCTTCACATCCATGATCTGCTCGTATTGGCAGAGCGCCACCAGATAATAGGCGTAGGCCACGTCCTTGTGCCCCGGGTGAAGCGTGATGAAACGTTCCGCCGACGCGATCGCCTCGGTATAGGCGTTGCGCTGGTATTGCGAGAAGGCCGCCATCAAAGTGGCCTTGGTGGCAAGCCCGGAATAAGGATGCTGGCGTTCGACTTCCTCGAACTGCTTGGCTGCGGTCTTGTACTGTTTCTCTTTGAGCTTCTCGAGCCCCTTGTTGTAGAGGTCTGCGACGGGCTCGGTCTTGTCGGCGGCACTCATGTCGGGTGCCACACCCTGAGCTTTGGCGGTCCCCACACCGGAGGGTTCCGCCGTCGTTCCCGAATTGGTGCTCGCAGGATCATCGCCGAGCAGATTGGGCAAGCTGCTGCAGCCTTGCAGCGCGAACGCCATCATCGCCGCCAATGCGATGGGTCGCATGGGTTGCCACAAAGCCCTGCGAGAGGACGAATCGAAGCGCAAGCTGCCCAAAATCATTCTGCTCAATGACTGCCGCGACCCGATTAAGATGTCAAAGGGGGCGGTTTTGTGGCCTGCCCGAACGAGGCTGCCATCGCGGGAAAATGTCCGGGCCCGGCTACCCGAAGCCGCCGGGCCCGAGCTTCCCCGCTTCCCCCTCTAGGTCGCCTGCCGCCTTAGAAAGGCGGGAATTTCCAGCTGGTCGTCATCGAGTTCCGGATCGATCTGCGAACCGGTGAGACCAGGGGCGCTCTGCACCTTGTTTTCTTCGGCGGCGCGCGGCTTCGCCCGCTGGGCCGGTTTCGTCGATATGACTGGTTCCTTGCTCACTTGTGCCTCTGGTTCTGCTGTGTCCTTGCGGCTCAAGCCGCTGGCTATTCGCTCGAACAAACCTCTCCTTTTCTGCTGGGCCTGCTCGGCGATCTCGCCGATTCTATTCTGCGCCTGGATTTGGCGCTGCGCCTGGGGCGGGAAGTCCTCAATCGCCGGCATGCGGGGCTGTGTTCTCTGACTCCTTTGAGCTTGCCGGCCAAGGATTGGCTTCACATCCGCTTCACCTGCCTCGCCAAACTCGGCAGCGCTCCGCGCGCCTTCCTCCTCGGGCGGATTGGCGGACGGGCTCGCATCCTCGAGCGAAAGCCGTGGTGCTGCGCCAAGCTTCGTTTTGGGCGCGGTCCTGATCTCGGTTGGGCGTTTCACGGGGATGGGCTGGCGGCCGGTGAACCCGTAAAGCGCGGTGCGCCGCGGCGGCGTCGCAAGCTCGGAGGCTTCCTCTGAAAAGCTGCTCGATCCTGCCTTGCTTAGGGACTCCTGGGAAAGCCCTGTCGCAACCACCGAAACGCGCATCGTTCCTTCAAGCCCTTCGTCGAACGTCGCCCCGAGGATGATGTTGGCTTCCGGGTCCACCTCTTCGCGAATGCGCGTCGCCGCCTCGTCGACTTCATAGAGCGTGAGGTCGGGACCCCCCGTGATCGAAATGAGAAGGCCGCGCGCGCCGCGCATGGAGACATCGTCGAGCAGCGGATTGGAGATCGCCGCCTCAGCGGCCTCGGTGGCGCGCTTCTCCCCCGTCGCTTCGCCTGTGCCCATCATCGCCTTGCCCATCTCGCTCATGATGGCGCGCACGTCCGCGAAGTCGAGGTTGATCAGCCCCTCCTTGGTCATGAGTTCGGTAATGCTGGCGACTCCCGAATAGAGAACCTGGTCCGCCATGGCGAAAGCCGCGGCGAACGTCGTCTTCTCATTGGCGACGCGAAACAGATTCTGATTGGGGATGACGATCAGCGTATCGACGCTCTTGGCCAGCTGCTCGATGCCGCGTTCGGCCGCCATCATTCGCCTCTGGCCTTCGAAATGAAAAGGCTTGGTGACCACGCCTACGGTGAGGATGCCCTGTTCCTTGGAGGCGCGTGCGATGACAGGCGCGGCACCCGTGCCCGTACCACCCCCCATTCCCGCCGTGATGAACACCATATGCGCTCCCGCCAGGTGATCCATGATTTCGGGCAGCGCTTCCTCGGCGGCGGCAGCCCCCACCTGCGGCTGCGATCCGGCTCCCAAGCCCTGCGTCAACGCCGTTCCCATCTGGATCCGGCGCTGCGCAGCATTGTGCTGCATGGCTTGCGCATCGGTATTGGCGATGACGAACTCCACGCCCTCGAGCCCCGACTCGATCATGTTGTTCACCGCATTGCCGCCGGCGCCCCCGACACCGAAGACGGTAATCCGCGGCTTGAGCTCAGAGAGATTTGGCACGGTGAGATTGATCGTCATTTTCGGCGTCCGTTGCTTCCCCATGATGATCTTTGTTACCCAAGTGATAACAAATGGTTAACAAACTGTTCACGCACCGGAAAAAGCTTGAAAGGTCGGTGTTGCCAGCCCTTTTTCTCTCTCCATCTTAGATGGCAGTATTGGATATAATACACTTGCAAGTTGCTGAAACCAAGGGCAGTTTGGTGCCTCCGTCAAGCAAGCTCAGGAGATGCATGTGAAAGGTTGGACCGGATGGACATGGGCGGGTCTCGCAATCTGCGTTGCGCTGACCGTACCCAGCGCCCGCGGGCAAGTGCAAAGCGAGAAGGTCGGAGCCAGTGACAAGCAGGTGCGGGGCATCCGCGCCGAGCTTGTATGCAGTTGTGAGTGCGGTGATGAGATCCATGATCTTGCCCACAAGAACAATTGCGCCGACTACAACAACAAGCTTTGCAGAGTGGCGAGCGGCCTCGAAAAGAAATACGCCGGATGCAAAGAGATCGGTGTCGCGAAATAATTTGCTGGCCTTTGGCTCAAACATGAAGCGGCGGCTGCCCAAAGGAACAACCGCCGCTTCCCGCCACATGCGGACCAAAGCCTCAGGTCCGCCGCACGTTCAAGGCCCTAGAAACTCTCCTTGATCCATTTCCCCACCCTGGAAATGTAATTGCCTCCAGGCGACCTGTGTGGCTCCAGTCCCCATAAACCCATGGCCCGGTCCGGTTTCAGGGCATAATTGAGTAAACCTGCAGCCACCGCGAAAGACGGGCTGCGCGCGCTTTCCGGCATGGCATGATTCGGTCCCTGGGCGCCACTGCGAACTGGTCGGTTCAGGATTTGGGCGGCGACTTCCCTGATGCCGGTGAGCTGGCTCGCACCACCCCCGATCACCACCCGGTGCCCGGCAAGGCGGCCGAAAGGCGAAGCAGCGATACGGTCGCGCACGATCTCAAGGATTTCCTCAACCCTGGGCCGGATGATGGCAACGAGAGCCGAGCGCGGCACCTGGTGGATCTTGTCCACGCCGCGCTCGCCCAGAAGCGGCACCGCCAAAGTCTCCCGTTCGTCGTTCATGGCCGCAAGCGCCGAGCCATAGAGCGTCTTCAGTCGTTCCGCATGGGCAATGCTCGTCGAAAGACCGCGCGCGATATCGTTGGTGATGTGCTGTCCCCCGACGGGAACCACATCGGCGAAGACGAGCTTTCCGTCGTGGAATGCAGCGATGCCGGTCGTGCCGCCGCCCATTTCGATATAGGTTGAGCCGAGGGCGAATTCGTCCTCGACAAGGACCGCACGCGCGCCTGCATAGGGCGCAATGACGTAATCATTGATTTCAAGATGGCAGCGCCCCACTGCCAGCGCGAGATTGCGGAGCGGTCCGGGCTCGATCGTCACCGCATTGACGTCGACGGAAAGCTTCCGCCCGAACATGCCCAGGGGTTCCCGCACCCCATGGGCATCGTCGATATGGTATTGGACGGGGGCGGTGTGCAGGACGAAACGCTGGCCTGGATCGAGCTTCTGCAGCGCCGAGGAAACCGCTCGCTGCTTGTCGACCGCGCCGATATCGTTGGTCATGATCCGAGTTTCGCCGGTGAAGGTGTCACATCGTGGCCGCCCTCCCGCCACTCCCACCACGACCTCGCCGACGGTCTTGCCGGCCATGCGTTCGGCCGCATCAACCGTGAGGCGAATGGCCCGGTCCGCTGCTTCGAGGTCGACCACGACCCCAGCTTTCACGCCGCGGGAAGCCTGGTGGCCGAATCCGCGGATCTTGAGCTGCGCGGCCTCTCCCGCCTGTTTCGGCCTCAACACCTCGGCAATGAGGCAGGCGATCTTGGTCGTGCCGACGTCGAGAGCCGCGACGAGATTGGAATCGTCTGAAGCTGACTGCCGCTGTCCCCCGCGGCCCGGATTGAAATGCACCACGCTCATGCCACCACGCCCACTGTCCTTGCCCTGCGTCTTAGCGCCGGCTGACTTTTACGCTCTCATCCCCTGTGGCGTTGGCGGGCGATTCCTGTGGAAGGATTGACACTCGGTCTTCGAGGCGCAGGTCGACGCTGACGATTCCTTTCGAAAGAAGCCCGTGCTCTGCGTCTGCCGCCTCGATCCAACTCAGCGCCTCGTCAACTCCCTTCTCAGGCAAAGCCACCTTCACGCCATTGGCGAAGTACAAGGTCCAGCGCCGATCGCCGACTCGCGCCGCAGCCTTCAACTTCTCCAGCAAGGATAAGTGTGGGTGAAGTTGGTTAAAAAGCTCGTAAGCGGCCTTTTGCGCCCCCTTCCCGGTAATGAGGGGCAATCGTCCGGCAAAGCTTTCGACATCAAGGCTCATGGCGGCACCGCTCCGGTCGATCACATAATAGCGCCCCTCGTTCTGCCACACGGCGAAAGGTTCGCGCTCGATGATGTCGATCTCGAGCGCATTGGGAAATATGCGCCGCACCTCGGCCCCTTCCACCCAGTCGATATTCTGCAGAAGCCGTTGCGCCCTCGCCTCGTCGAAGCCGAAAAGCGGGCTTCCTGCCTGAATGCCGAGCGCCGCCAGCACCCTCTCGGGCGCCTGCCGCTTCAGCCCGCCGATGCGGATTCTCTGGGCGGAGTATCCGAACATGGGTGCAATTCGCGAAAGCAGCGGTTGCTGGCTGCTCGCCATTTCCACGTGCCGGCCCTGCACCAGTCCCAAGCCGATCGTTGCGAACAGAAACAGGCAACCGAACGTTCGGGCGAAGGCGCGCACCGCCAGCCGGTCTCCCCAATGCCACAGACGGGCATGGAGCCGGCGCTTGCGGCTGTAGTTGCGGGCAATGGTGAACTCCCTCATCTCGTCACCGGTTGACAGAGGCATCGTTCACCATCCAGCTTACCAATTGCTCGAAACTGTGGCCTGCATGCTGGGCGAGTTCCGGAACAAGCGATGTCGCCGTCATTCCGGGCTGCGTGTTGACTTCGAGAATGACGAGTTCCTGCTCCCCGCCGGGCGTGTCGTTGTAGCGGAAATCGGCACGGCTAACGCCGCGGCAGCCAAGCGCCTGATGTGCAATGAGCGATATTTGCTGCACGCGGCGATAGACTTCATGCGGGATCTGAGCCGGCAGGACATGATTGGAGCCGCCTGGCGCATATTTCGCTTCGTAATCGTAGAAGCCAACGCGCGGCACGATCTCGATGACGCCGAGCGCCACATCGCCCATCACCGCGCAGGTAAGTTCCTTCCCCGGTACGAAACGCTCGACCATCACCTTGTCGCCATAGAGCTTTCGCTGATTGACGAGCGTCGTCACCGGCGCATTGGCGCCAACGGGCACAATGTGAACGCCGACGCTCGAGCCCTCCGCGACCGGCTTTATCACATAGGGCAAAGGCATGGGGTGAGCCTCAGCCGCCTTGTCGAGCTCGACGAGGATGCTGTCGGCGACCGGAATGCCGACCGATCGGAAGATCGCCTTCGATTTCTCCTTGTTCATGGCGATCGCGGAAGCAAGGACACCCGAATGCGTATAAGGGATCTCAAGGGTCTCCAATATGCCCTGTACGGATCCGTCTTCGCCCCACTTCCCATGCAGCGCGTTGAAGGCCACATCGGGGCGCAGGTCCTGCAGAACCTCCGCGATGTTGCGCTTCACATCAATGGGCATGACCTTGAACTGAGCTGCCTCGAGCGCCCGCCCGCAGGCCTCGCCCGAGTTCAGGCTCACGTCCCGCTCGGCTGACCAGCCGCCCATGAGCACGGCCACGTTCGTTTCCCTGGGAGCTCTCATCGAAGCACTGCTACGCCGCTACGCCAATTCGTTTGATTTCCCACTCGAGATCGATGCCCGAGGTCTGCTGCACCCGCCGCCGCACGGTTTCCCCGAGTTCCTCGAGCTGCGCTGCCGTAGCGCCCCCTTCGTTGATCAGGAAATTGCAATGCAGCTCGGAGACCTTCGCCGGCCCGATGGCGAAGCCCCGCAAGCCTGCCTGATCGATGAGCTGCCATGCCTTGGCACCTGTGGGATTCTTGAAGGTCGAGCCGCCGGTGCGCGTCTTCACGGGTTGTGTCGATTCACGCCGTGAGGTGATCTCCTCCATGGCCGCCGCGATCTCGGCCGGGTTTCCCTTCTCGCCCTGCAGTACGGCCGCCGTGAAGATGATGTCTTCCGACGCTCCGCAGTGGCGATAGGCGTATTTCATGTCCTTGTTTGACAGCACGAGCTGGCATCCCCTCCGGTCTACTCCGCGCGCCTCGACGAGAACGTCCTTGGTCTCCCCTCCATAGGCTCCTCCGTTCATGCGAAGGGCGCCCCCAATCGTGCCGGGGATACCTCTCAAAAACGTTAATCCCCCTATGCCCTTATCCAGCGCGAAACGTGCAACCTTCACGTCGGGGATCGCCGCTCCGGCCAGAATGCGATAATGCTCGAGTAGCTCGATCTGGCCGAATCCTCGGCCGAGCCGCACGACCACGCCTTTGATTCCCCCGTCTCGCACCAGGAGATTGGAACCGACACCCACGGGGGTAACCGGCACATCTGCGTCGAGATGTGCGAGGAAATCCGCCAAATCCTCCTCATCCGCCGGCGTGAAGAGGATTTCCGCCGGCCCGCCCGTGCGGAACCATGTGAGGTCGGCCATGGACACGTTCGGCTCAAGCCGGCCCCGCGCCTTGGGCAACTTGGCCATGAGCGCCTCCCCTTCCACCCTGAGCGTCATGAGGAGGCCCGCCTCGCATCGAGCTCGGCCAGCTGTCCGGGAAGCGCATAGGCCCACTGCGTGATCGTGCCGGCGCCGAGACAGACGACGATGTCGCCGGGAGAGGTGACAGACCGGATGATGCCCGGCAATTCCTCGGGCGCATCCATGCGCAAAACCTGCCGATGGCCGCGGTCGCGCAAGCCTTCCGCCAGCGCCTCGTGGGTGGCGCCGGCGATCGGCTCTTCGCCGGCGGCATAGACGGGCGCCACCACCACGACATGGGCATCGTTGAAGCACCGGCAGAATTCGTCGAACAGATGGGCAAGCCGCGTATAGCGATGCGGCTGCATGACGGCGATCACCCGCCCCTTGCCCACCTTGCGCGCCGCCTTGAGCACCGCCGCGATCTCGACCGGGTGGTGACCGTAGTCGTCAAAGACGTCGACACCGTTGAAGGAACCCGTGCGCGTGAAGCGCCGCTTGACGCCGGCGAATCCCTTGAGCCCCTTTCGGATCTGATCCTCCTCGACGCCGAGCTCGCTCGCCACCGCGATTGCCGCTGTGGCGTTGAGCACATTGTGGTCGCCGGGCATGGCAAGGCTCAGACCGCGCATGATTTTCGTGCTGCCGCTGCGTCGGTCCGACAAGGTGACGGTGAAGTGGCTCTCGCCCTCGACATACTCGATGTCGGTCAGCCTGGCATCGGCTTGCGGGCTGCGGCCATAGGTGATGAGCTGCCGGTCGCGCACCCGGCCGATGAGCGCCTGCACCTCGGGATGATCGATGCACATGACGGCAAATCCGTAGAATGGAATGTTCTCGACGAAGGCGAGATAGGCCTGTCGGGCCGCATCGAACGTCTTGTAGTGATCGAGATGCTCCGGATCAATGTTGGTGACGATCACGACGTCGGCCGGCAGCTTGACGAAAGTGCCGTCGGATTCATCGGACTCCACCACCATCCAGTCGCCCTTGCCTAGTCGCGCATTCGTTCCATAGGCATTGATGATGCCGCCGTTGATCACCGTCGGATCGAAGCCGCCCGCATCGAGCAGCGCCGCCACGAGCGAGGTCGTCGTCGTCTTGCCATGCGTGCCCCCGACCGCGACGCAGGATTTGAACCGCATGAGCTCGGCCAGCATCTCGGCGCGTCGCACGATGGGCAGGTGCTTGGCGCGTGCGACTTGCAGTTCGGGATTGTCCTCCTTCACTGCCGAGGACACCACCACCACCTGAGCATCCTTGAGATGTTGCGCGCCATGGCCGACGGCGACCTCGATGCCGTGCTTGCGCAGCCGTGCCGTGTTGTAATTCTCCGACAGATCGGAACCCTGCACCTTGTAGCCGAGTGTCATCATCACTTCGGCGATGCCGCTCATTCCGATGCCGCCGATGCCGATGAAATGGATGGGTCCTACGTCACGAGGTAGCTTCATGGCTGAGACTGGCTCCTTCGGGAATGTAGTTTTTGACGGGCGCCGCCAGCTTTTCAACCACCTCGGCAAGTCGGCTGGCCGCGTCGGGCCGGCCCTGCTCGAGTGCTGCCTGCGCCGCCTCGGCAAGGTCGCCTTCGTGATAGCGCAGGTGCATGATCGTGGCGGCGAGCCTTTCTGGTGTGAGTTCCGCCTGCACCATGAGCCATCCTCCGCCGGCCGCAGTGAAGCTCTGGGCGTTGCGCAACTGATCGTTGTCCACCGCATGCGGCAATGGCACGAGAATGGCGGGCCGCCCGATCACCGATAGCTCGGCAATCGTCGAAGCCCCCGAGCGCGCGATCACCAGATGCGAAGCAGCCATTCTCTCGGGCAGGTCGGTGAAAAAGGCCTGGACCTCGCTGTCGATGCCGAACTCGTCGTATTTGGCCTTCACCGCCTCGATGTCCTCTGCCCGGCATTGCTGGACGATCTTGAGCTTGCGTCGCAGGGGGCCTGGCAGTTCCGCTGCGGCGGCCGGCATGATGTCCGAGAAGAATTTGGCACCCTGGCTGCCGCCGAATACGACGATCCGAAACGTCTTCTCAAGATCCCCAGGATCATAGGGAGAGCCGGCAAGTTTCAAGACCTGCTGGCGCACCGGATTGCCCGTGAGCTGAACCTTGCCCATGAGGCCCGCCGGCAGATTGACGATGCGCGGAAAGGAAGAGGCGATTGCCGTCGCCCGTTTCGCCATCGCTATATTGGCCCGTCCCATGACGGCATTCGCCTCGTGCAGAACCACGGGGATCTGCAGCCGCGCCGCCGCCGCCACGGGTGGAAAGGATGGATAGCCGCCGAATCCGACCACCACGCGCGGCCGCAATTGCAGCAGAATGGTTTTCGAGATCCCATAACCCTGCCAGAGCTTCCACGCGCGCCCGGGCAGTCGCCATGGACTATTGAAACTGATCGTCGCCGAAGGGACGTCATAGACCCTCACCGCCGGAAAATCCGCACCATATTCGCGCACGCGGCTGTCGGTGATCAGATGAATCTCGTAATTGCGCCGTTTGAGCTCCTCCGCCAGTGCTTGGGCTGGAAAAAGATGACCCCCCGTGCCCCCTGCCGCCAGCACCACCACTGCGCCCGCTTCTCGTTCTGTCGCGGCCATTCCCCTTCTCGCCTCCTAGGTGCCTTGCACCTTCATCAGCCGCGGAACTTCCGTGCGCGGCCGCCACCGCCCGAACACGAGCACCATTCCCATGCATAAGGCCATGGAGAGGAGCGAGGAGCCCCCATAGGAGATGAACGGCAGGGTCATGCCCTTGGCGGGCATCAACGACAGGTTCACCGCCATGTTGATCACCGCCTGCAGGCCGAAGATCGAGATGAGACCGGTGAGCGCCAGCGCATTGAAACCGTCTCGCTCCTCCACCGCCCGGGTGAGCACGCGCATGACGATGAACACGAACAGGCCCACCATCACCGCGCCGGCGAGGAAGCCGAACTCTTCGCCGAGGACTGAGAAGATGAAATCCGAATGCGCATCTGGCAGGATTTGCTTGGCCTCCCCGCCCCCCGGGCCTGTGCCGAAGAGCCCGCCATTGTTGAAGGCCCGCGTCGCCGTGTCGATCTGGAAGGTGTCGCCCCGATCGGGGCTCAAGAACCGGTCGATGCGCGAAGCCACATGCGGCAAGAGGTGATAGGCCATGAAGACGCCCGACAGGCCGAGCGCGCCAAGCCCGACCACCATGAGCCATGGGATGCCATAGGTGAGTAGCATCAGCGTGAAGACACTCGACAAAAGTGCGGCCTGGCCGAAATCCGGCTGGATGATGAGAAACCCGAGGATCACAGCGAAGATCAGGGTGGCGAATGTCAGTCCCGGCATGTCCGGACGCTTGCCCCTCTCCGAGAGAAGCCAGGCGGCGATGACGACAAAGGCCGGCTTGACGAACTCTGAAGGCTGGAGCGTGAGCGGACCGATGTTGACCCACCGGTGCGCGCCCTTGACCTCGGGTCCGGCGAGGATCGCGAGCGCCATGAGCGCCAGCCCTGCGACGAGGACGCAGAGCGAGACCCATCGCGTGCTGCGTTCGTCGAGGAAGGACGTCAGGATCAGGATCAATGCCGCCGGCACCACATAGGCGAGCTGGCGCTCGAAGAAATGGAAAGTATCAAGGCCGAGCCGGCTGGCAACCGGTGGGCTTGCCGCAAGATTGATCATGACGCCCGCCGCCATCAGCAGAAGAGTTGCGCTGAGCAGCAGCTTGTCGATGGTGAACCACCATCTGGCGAGGCTTCCCCTGTCGCTTCGGCTGATCAGCATTTTCCCCTCACCCCTCTCTGGCCATCTCGATGCCTTGAAGCTCGCTCACGAGCTTTCGGAACGCATCACCCCTGACCTCGAAATTCGGATAATGATCGAAGGAGGCGCAGGCCGGGGAAAGCAGCACCGCTGCTCCCTTCCTTCCATCCTTGACCGCATCCCGTGCCGCCGCCGCCACCGCCTTATCCAGGGTCCCGTTGATCTCGACTGGAATGGCTCCCCCGATCGTATGGGCGAATTCCTCCGCCGCCTGGCCGATCAGATAGGCCTTCACGATGCGCGGAAAAAACGGCTTCAATGAGTCGATCCCTCCGGCCTTCGGAATGCCCCCGGCAATCCAGTAGATCGGTTCGAAAGAGGCGAGCGCTTTCGCGGCCGCATCGGCATTGGTCGCCTTGCTGTCGTTGATGAACAGAACCTCGCCCGCGCGTCCAACTTCCTCCATGCGGTGTTCGAGTCCGGGAAAGCTTCGCATGCCGTCTTCGATCTGCTTGGGGCTCAACCCCGTGGCCCGTGCCGCCGCGAAGGCAGCGCAGGCATTCTGCCAATTGTGCTTGCCGCGGAGTGCCCGCATCCCCTTGAGATCCAGAACCTGCGCGTCTTGGCCTTGCCGCCTCTCGTGCAGCACGCCTTCTATCGCGAACACGCCATCCTCGAGTTCGCGCTCGACCGAAATGGGCACGACCCGCGCTCCCGTCCTGAGACCCGCCGCGATGCGTACCCCCCATTCATCGTCAACGCCGATCACGGCCGTATTCCCCGGGCCCTGTTTGGCGAAGATCCGCGCTTTCACCTCGGCGTAATGCTCGATTGTGCCATGTCGGTCGAGATGATCCGGGGTAAGATTGAGGAGAATGCCGACGTCCGGCTTGAGGCTTGGCATGAGATCGATCTGGTAGGAGGAGAGTTCGAGCACATAGACGCGACCGGGCTTTGGCGCGTCGAGAAGGAAGACCGCCTTGCCGATATTGCCACCCGTTTGCGCATCGAGGCCCGCCGCCTTCAGGAGATGTCCGGTCAGGGCCGTCGTCGTCGACTTTCCATTTGTTCCAGTGATCGCGATGAGCTGGGCGTCAGTACCGGCGATCTCGCGCTGAAAGACCTCTGTGTCGCCCACAACCTCCACGCCCGCCGCTCTGGCCTTCTTCACCGTCCAATGCGGCTCGGGATGGGTGAGCGGCACGCCGGGGCTCAAGACCAGATAGTCGAAACCCCGGAAATCGAGTTGATCGAGATCACGGAGCGGAATTCCTTGCGACTTGGCTTTCTCGCGCGATGTTTCCGAATCGTCCCACGCCGTCACCTCGGCGCCGCCGAGCCGCAATGCTTCGATCGTTGCTGTTCCCGAGCGTGCCAGTCCGAACACCAGGACCTTCCTGCCCCTGAAACCCTTTGCGGCAAACATCTCCTGCCTATCTCAGCTTCAGCGTGGCGAGCCCAAGAAGCGCCAGCACGAAGGCAATGATCCAGAAGCGGATGACGATCGTCTGCTCCTTCCATCCCTTCTGCTCGAAATGATGATGCAGAGGCGCCATGGCGAAAACGCGCCTGCCCCAGATCTTGAAGGTGAACACCTGCACGATGACCGACACGGTTTCGAGCACGAACAATCCGCCGATAACGATAAGGACAATCTCGTGCTTGGCGGCGACGGCGATCGCGCCGATGGCCCCGCCAAGCGACAGTGATCCCGTGTCGCCCATGAAGATCATGGCGGGCGGTGCGTTGAACCAGAGGAAGCCGAGGCCCGCGCCGATGATGGCGCCGCACAGCACCGCGAGCTCGCCGGAGTGCTTGACGAAGTGAACCTGCAGATAATCGGCAAAAATGGCATTGCCGACCAGATAGACGATGAGGCCGTAGCTTCCCGCCGCGATCATGACGGGCACGATGGCGAGGCCGTCTAGTCCGTCGGTAAGATTGACGGCGTTTCCAGCCCCGACGATGACCACCGCGCCGACCAGGATGAAACCGACGCCGAAGGGAATGAGCACGTCCTTGAAGAAGGGCAGCGCCATTTTGCCGGCGAGCGCCGGATCGCCGATGCGCATGAAAGCATAGACGGCGATGCCCGCAATCACGAGCTCGCACAACAGCCGCACCCGCCCCGAAAATCCTTTTGACGATGTCTTGGTCACTTTGAGCAAATCGTCATAGAAGCCGATGGCGCCGAAGCCGAGCATCACGAACAGCACCGCCCATACATAGAGATTGAGCAGGTCGGCCCACAGCAGCGTCGACACCACGATGCCGAACAGGATCATGAGGCCGCCCATGGTGGGCGTGCCCTGCTTTTCGATGATGTGGCGCTGCGGTCCATCCATTCGGATCGGCTGTCCCCGGCCCTGCTTCAGCTTCAAGAGCGAGATGAGCCCCGGCCCGAACATGAAGACGAGGAACAGGGCCGTCAGCAGCGACGCGCCGGTGCGCGATGTCGTGTAGCGGAAGGCATTGAGCCCGGCGATGTCATTGCCCAGCCATTCGATGAGAAAATGCAGCATCCCTCTTCCCTCGCCGGTAGCTTTAGGCCATGCCGGCCGCTGCCGGGAATTTTTCTTTTATGGCCTCGACCAGGGGGCCCATGCGGCTGCCGAGCGATCCTTTGATCATCACCACGTCTCCGGCTTTGAGATCGCGGATCAATGCCTCCTTCAGCTCCTCCGAATTGGACGCATATCTGCCGCGCCGCCCTTCCGGCACGGCTTCCCACAAATTGCGCATGAGGGGACCGCAGGCATATAGGGCATCCGCCCGGGCAGCGTCCATGGCGGGGGCCAGCTCGGCATGGAGCCGCGGCCCCGCCTCGCCGAGCTCCAGCATGTCGCCCAGCACGGCGATGCGCTTGCCACCATCTTGAGGCTCGACCCGGCTCAGCACTGCGAGCGCCGCCCGCATCGAGGCTGGATTGGCGTTGTAGCTTTCATCGATGAGCAGGATTTCGCCGCCCGGCGCCTGAAGCCGGTAGCGCACCCCGCGTCCCTTGGGCGGGCTGAGGCCGCCCAGGGTCTTGGCGGCTCGCGCAAGATCGGCGCCGGCAAGTTTGGCAGCACCCAGCACGGCGAGCGAATTCATGACGACATGTTCCCCGGGCATGCCGATCGTGTAGGTGACCTTCTCGCCCAAAACCGACGCAGTTGCCAAAGAGGAACTTTCCTTGAGCACGCACGCTTCGAGCCTGATGTCGGCCGCCTCGGACTTGCCGAAGCCGAAGATCCGGCGGATGCCGGCGCGCACTGCCGCCTCCCGCAGCTTCCCGAAGTGGTCCCCGTCACGGTTGATGAGCCCCGCGCCGTTAGGCAGCACGCCCGAGAAAATCTCGGCTTTGGCGTCGGCAATTTCGTCGAGCGAGCGGAAATGGCCGAGGTGGCTCGCAGCGATTGCCGTGATGATGGCGATGTGAGGTTCAACCATTTGCACGAGCGGCGTGATCTCGCCGGCATGGTTCATGCCAATCTCGAAAACCGCGAATTTTGCGCTTCGCGGCATGCGCGCCAGGGATAGGGGAACGCCCCAGTGATTGTTGTAGGAGGCCGCCGACGCATGGGTTTCCCCTTGGCCACCAAGCGCAAGCCTAAGCGCTTCCTTCGTGCCCGTTTTGCCCACGCTCCCCGTTACGGCGATCACTTGCGCACGACTTCGCTTTCGCGCCGCGATGCCGAGACGCCGCAGTGCCGCGAGCGGATCGTCGACGATGAGAAGCAGGCCTGTTTGTCGCATCTCCTCGGTCGGCCGCGAGACGATTGCCAGGCCTGCCCCGGCTTTGAGTGCCTTTGCTGCAAAATCATGCCCGTCGCGATTGTCGCCCTTGATCGCGACGAAAATGTCGTTCTGGCTGAGCGAGCGGCTGTCGATCGAAACGCCGCCGAATGCCCGCGGCGGACTGCCCTCGTATCTGCCGCCCGTTGCGCTGGCCAGTTCCTCCGCCGTCCAGAGCTCAGCCATGCGTCTTCACCCGCACGGCCGCCCGCACCACCTCGTGATCGCTGAAAGGTTTGACCTCCTTGCCGATCGTCTGCCCGGTCTCATGGCCCTTGCCGGCAACGAGCAGGAGATCGCCCTCTTCCAGGGAGCCAACGGCAACATGAATCGCCTTCTCCCGGTCGCCAATTTCGATCGCCTCCGGAAAGGCTTTGATGATCTCGGCCCTGATGCTGGCCGGATCCTCGCTGCGCGGATTGTCGTCCGTGACGTAACCGACATCGGCAAGTCGCCGCACGACGTCGCCCATCTGCGGGCGCTTGCCCCTGTCGCGGTCGCCCCCGCAGCCGAACACCGCGATGAGCCGCTTGCCGGCATAGGGTCTTAAGGCTTTGAGAACCGTTTCGAGCGCATCCGGTGTATGGGCATAATCGACGAAGATCGGTGCCCCCGTCCTGGTGGTCGCCACTTTCTCGAGTCGGCCCTTGGCGCCCTTGACGCCTTCGAGAGCTCGGAAACTCTCTTGCGCCGGTCCGCCGGTCGCAATGACGAGCCCTGCCGCCACCAGCGCATTGGACGCCTGGAAGTCTCCCGCCAGGGGCAGCACAAGCCGATGCTCCGCCCCTTGATGCATGATGCGCAGCAACTGCCCGAAGCCCTCCTGCCTGCGTTCGACAAGCCTGAGGAACGCTCCTTGCTCACCGACGGTCAAAACCGTGAGCCCGCGGGCTTCGGCAACGGCGATCACGTCCTCGGACTGCGGCGTATCGGCATGAATGACGGCCGGGGCTCCGGCGGGCAGAAGCTCATTGAACAATCGCATCTTGGCGAAAAAATAGTTCTCAAAAGAATCGTGATAGTCGAGATGGTCGCGGGTGATGTTGGTGAAGGCGCCAGCTGCGAACTTCACACCATCGAGCCGGTACTGTGCAAGCCCATGGCTCGACGCTTCGAGCGCAAGGTGAGTGACACGGTCTCCCCGCTTGAGTCGGGCCAGTATGGCGTGCAGCTCGACCGGATCGGGCGTCGTGTGGCTCAAATACTCCTCGCCCTCCGGAGCGACGACGCCGACGGTGCCGAGGCTCGCCGCCCGGTGGCCGAGTGCCTGCCAGATCTGCCGCACAAAGGAGACGACCGAGGTCTTGCCATTCGTCCCCGTGACCGCAACGCAGACATCGGGCTGAGCCTGGTAGAAACGAGCGGCTGCCAGGGCCAAGAGCCGCCGCGGATTGACATGATGCAGAACGCGCGCTGGGATCTCGACACCGCTCGAGGCGACGACGGCGCCCGCGCCATTCGCCACCGCCTCCTTGATGAAATTGGCGCCGTCGGCGCGTGTGCCGGCTAAGGCGAAAAACACGTCCCCCGGTTTCACCCTTCGGCTGTCGGCCGTGAGGCCCCATACGATGAGCGCCGCCTCCGCCGGGCTGAGCTTCACCTCAGGCCCGATGAGCGCCCCCAGACTTATCGCCATCGTTCAATCACCCGCCGTGCCCGGCTCCGTCTTTCCTGCGAGTTTTACCGCATCCCCGGGTGAGAGCTTGGGCCTGACACCGAGCAGCGGCGCAATGCGCTGCACGATTTTGCCCGCGGTGGGCACTGCGTTCCAGCCTGCTGTGGCGAAACCATAAGTCTCGGGCGTGGGCTGGGGCTCATCAAGCATGACGACCACAACATATTGGGGCTCATCCATCGGAAATGCGCCGACAAATGTGGTCAAACGATGATCCCCGCTGTAGCGCCCGTCGATCACCTTCTCCGCCGAACCTGTTTTCCCTCCGATCCGGTAGCCCAGCACGCTTGCCTTGGTCGCCGTACCCTCTTTCACATTGAGCTCGAGGAGATATCTCATCTGCCGGCTCGTGGCTTCACTGATCACCCGCCTTGAGACGATACCCGCGCCGTCGGCCTCCCTCTTGAGGAAGGTGGGATCCACCAGCCTTCCGCCATTCACGAATGCCGCGACCGCGGAGGCGAGCTGCAAGGGCTGGATGGACAGGCCATGGCCGAAGGATGCCGTCATCGTATTGACCCGGCTCCAGCGGCGCGGGAAGAGTGGCTCGGCGGCTTCGGGCAGTTCCGTGCGCAGCCGCTCGAGGAGGCCGAGCTTTTTGAGGAAGGCCTGATGTCCCTCGATGCCGACGTCGAGCGCCATCTTCGCCGTGCCGATATTCGAAGAGTGGGTGAAGATCTCAGGCACCGTCAGGATTCGACGCGTGGCGTGATAGTCGTCGATCTGGGACCGTCCCGCCTGTAGCGGCGTCCGGCAATCGTAGCTCTTCGTCAGATCGGTTACGCCGGTATCCAGCGCCATGGCAAAGGTCACCGTCTTGACCGAGGAGCCGAGTTCGAAAACACCGCCTGAGAACCGGTTGGCGCGGCTCTTGTCCTGCGCCTCCTTGGGATCGTTCGGATTGAAATCGGGGAGCGAAACGGCGGCAATCACCTCGCCAGTGTTGACATCGAGCACGAGGCCCGCCCCGGCCTCCGCCCGGAATTGGCCCATCGCGTGCGTGACCTCATCGGCCACCGCATGTTGCACCCGCACATCGATGGACAATGCTGCAGGCATGGCGCTCTCCAAGCCGGGCTGGGCGAGGGAGGCCTTGTAGAGTTCGCCCCTGCCGTCGAGATAGCGTTCGATTCCGGCAAGCCCGTGCGAATCGACGTCGACGAAGCCGATCACATGTGCGGCGAGTCGTCCCATGGGATAGACGCGCCGGCTTTCATTGCGAAAACCGATGCCTGGAATGCCGAGGTTATGCACGATCTCTTTCTGCCGTGGGTTGATCTGCCGCTTGATCCATACGAAGGCCCGTTTCTGCGACAATTTCTGCCGAAGGTCCGAGGTCTTGAGATCGGGCATCGCTCCCGTCAGCAGCTCAATGGTCTCGTCAACATCGAGGATCTTTCTGGGATCGGCGTAAACCGATGGAATCGAGATGTCGGTCGCGAGCACGACGCCATTGCGGTCGACGATATCGGGCCGTGGCAGCTTTTCCGCCTCGGCAAGCTCGCCCTGTTGCTCCTCCACGCCTGCCGGCCACAGCGATAATTGTCCCAGCCGCAGCGTGATGATGGCAAAGCACAGGGCGAAGCCGCAGATGATGAGTCTTATGCGCTTCTGACCCTTGAGCATCACACTCATTGCTCTGCCTCTTCCATTTTTTTCAGAACATCCCCAATGGGATCGGCGGCCTCGGGATCGGGGAGGATCAGGTGTTCTTCCGGTAGTCTCGTTTCAAGTTCTGCCGGACCGATCACCTGACCGGAGGTCAAGACCATGAGCTTCAGGTGCTTTTCCGCCAGATGCTGGATGCGGTCGGGGCGCGTGAGAAGGCTCCACTCCGCCGTCAGCAGCTTGTAGCTCTCCCTCTCTTCCTTGATCCGGGCCTGAAGTCGCTCGATCTCGCGCTCGCCGCTGCGGGTTGAATGTTCGAGGTTGTAAATAAAGTAGGAGGCCACGAGCAGTCCGAGCACGAGAATGGCATTGAGCAGCCGGAACATGGTCTAACGTCCTTCGATCGAGGCAAGTCGCCTGAGGCCCGGGTTCAGCGCCTGCGCGGGAGCTGCCGTCCGCACCGCCGCCCGAAGCTTGGCGGAACGGGCGCGGGGATTGCGCGACACTTCCTCCTCGCTGGGTGTCACCGGCTGCGGCCCCATGAGTTCGAAGCTGGGCAACGCCGCTTGGGCGGCAGGTTGATGGCGCGAGGGCCGCGCCTCTTTGCCACTGCGTTCGATAAGGAAGCGCTTGACGATCCGGTCTTCCAGCGAATGGAAGGTGATGATTGCCACTCGCCCCCCGGGCTTCAGCAATTTCTCCGCCGTGCCCAGGCCCTGGACCAGTTCCTCGAGTTCGCGATTGACGAAAATTCGCAAGGCCTGGAACGTCCGGGTGGCGGGGTGGATGGCCTCGTGTGGCCGACGTCCGAGCACCGATTGAATGAGCTGGGCCAGTTCGCTCGTCCGCGTGAAGGGCTGCTCGCGCCGGCGTTTTGCAATGGCTCGCGCGATGGCATGTGCGCGCCGCTCTTCGCCGAATACCGCGATCACGCTTTTGAGCTCGCTTTCCTCAAGGCTGTTGACGACATCGGCGGCGCTTGGCCCCGACCGTCCCATGCGCATGTCGAGAGGTCCGTCCTTCTGGAATGAAAATCCGCGCTCGGCATCGTCGATCTGCATGGAGGACACGCCAATATCGAGCACGATCCCATCCACTTCGCTGATGCCCTCCGCGGCCAGAAGCTCCCCCATGTTCGAGAACAAGCCCTCGATCAGGGTCAATCTGTTGGGAAAGGCCGCGATCAGGGCGGCACCGGCCTCGATGGCGCGCGGATCGCGGTCGATCGCATAGACGCTGCATTGGGCGCTTTCGAGTATCGCCTGCGTATAGCCCCCTCCCCCGAATGTTCCATCGACGTAAATGCCTCGAGGCCTCGGCGCGAGAGCCTCAAGCACCTCGTTGAGCAACACCGGCTGATGCAATTTGGGCCTGTCTTGCATGGGCCTTCGGAAGGTTAACGCAGCTTAGGACATTGCCCCCCGCGTGCTTAACAAATCGTATGCTTTTGGAACATGTCTCGCTCTCGTCATGCGCGGACTTGATCCGCGCATCTGCCGTCGGGAGATGGCCGGGTCTTTGCCCGGCCATGACGGAGGTGGCTCGAAAAGGCGAAAATTGCCAGTCGGCCTGTAAGCCGGGTTCTGTCCGCACGTGAGTGCTGGATGACCATTCATCTGGGACGCGTGTCGCCACGCACCTCGCGCGATCTACCCGGGTAGCTGATCCGGAAACAGGACCTGAGCCCTTTGCAGGGCTCGCGCCACCCCTATTTGATCTTGCTCCAGGCGGGGTTTTCCATGCCGCTTCCGTTACCGGTCGCGCGGTGCGCTCTTACCGCACCTTTTCACCCTTGCCCAAGAAAGTCTCGGGCGGTCTGTTTTCTGTGGCACTTTCCCTGGGGTCGCCCCCGCCGGGTGTTACCCGGCACCTTGTTTCCGCGGAGCCCGGACTTTCCTCCCGCTGCCGCTTTCGCGAAATCAGCAGGCGGCCATCCGGCCAACTGGCAAAAGTGACATAGGTGCTCGCTGTCCCAAGGTCAAGCAGACTCAAGCCTCATGCGAAGCTGTTGGTCTATTGTTGTTACGGCTGTGACAGGCCGTCGAGCAGCTTCCGCAGGGTACGAAGCGTCGATGGGTCGGCAACCCCGTCGATTTTCGCAGGCCGGAAGTGTCTCTGGAAGGCCTTGACCACGGCTTCGAGAGG